>Ga0207703_10001020_pt1 | contig 26876 bp, 21 predicted proteins | sample KBSSwiS12_FD_184304 | JGI IMG/M metagenome (GOLD analysis project Ga0207703, IMG submission 184304) | Switchgrass rhizosphere microbial communities from Kellogg Biological Station, Michigan, USA - KBS Switchgrass S1-2 (SPAdes) (version 2) | ecosystem: Host-associated > Plants > Roots >...
AGCATCATCGTCTTCTTCAACGCGGTGGCCGACGCGGTGTGAACGCGCATGGCCATCGTCTAAAGTACCTTTGCGCGGAGCTTGGCGGGGCGGATAGGTCCGTGTGCGATCGTCGCCTCGCCAACGCCATAAGGCGCCCAGGCCACCGCTCGTCCTATCCCCCTTCGCATGCGTAAGTCCCCGAGCTCCTTAAAAGCGGCGCTTCAGCGTTAGCGTCCACTCACGCGGCGGCGCGGGCTGGCCCACCGCAGTACTGTTGAGGAATTGAAGGTCGAACGTATTGAACAGATAATATCGATTGAATAGGTTCGTTACCCCTACGATCGCCTCCCATTTGCTGTTTTGTGGACGCAAGCTGATCTGAGCGTTCGCAACCGTGTATGCGGAGATCACGTTGAAGGTTTTGTATGGCTGCACCAGGGCCGTGTCGCGTGAGTAGAACGAGGCCTGGTGGTTGATGTCGAAACGCGGGGTAATTGTTCCCAAGCCACCGATCAGCCAGTCATATTGAATGCCGATGCTCCACTTGCTCTTCGGCGTGAAGACGTGAGGGCTGTCGAGGTTGAGACCGGAGGCGATCGCCGACGGCGAGAGACTCGTGTATTTGAAATCGAGTGTGCTGAGCGACGCGTCGATGTTCAATCCGGGCAGCGGCTCGAGAAACGCCTCGATCTCGACACCCTTGATATTTGCCCGTCCCGCGTTGATCGGCACGTTCGCCGGAAAGGTTCCCGCCTTCGGATTGTAGGTGGGAGAGGCCGGATTCTCATCTACGGGCAGATTAGGATTGAAATAGGGTGACGAAGTGTCGATCACGATGTCCTTGTATTTGTTCAGGAACGCCGCGACATTCACCCGGACACGTCGGTCGAAGAAACTGCTCTTCAGACCCAGCTCATAGGCCTGCAGCGTCTCCGGCTGGAATACACCCTGCTGGTTACTGAACAATGGCCGGGCATTGATCCCGCCCCCCCGGAATCCGGTCGACCATTGCCCATAGACCATCACCCCGGGGGTCAGATGATAATCGATCCCCGCTTTGTAATCCCAGTGCGTGCCCTTGAACTTGGAATAGAGTCCGTTGATGCCGACCAGCGAGGGAGGCACCAGTCCGGTGATAGCGTCGGTGCGGGAGAACAGATAGTCCTTCTGGTCGTCGGTATAGCGAATGCCGAAGGTCAGGTTCAGCTTATTGAGGAGGTGCCACTCCACATGGGCGAAGGCCGACTTATTCTCTGAACGAACGGGATCGTTATAAATGAAATCCAGTCCCTGGGAGGGAAAGTGCGTGCGGCCGCTCTGCCGGGAATAGCCATTGAAATAGAACCCGCCGATCGTCCAATCGACGCGCTTGTTCCAAAAACTGCCCGTGAGCCGCAACTCCTCGGTAAATTGATGATGTCGATTGAAGGTGTAGTTTGTTTGGTAGTCGAGAGGAGACTGGTCGACATCGTCCCCGAACCCGCCGCTATAGGCGCGGTAAGCAGTAATCGACTTCAACGAGAGATTGTCTCCTAACCGCCAATCGATCGTGCCGGAGACCCCGCCGTCGGTGAAGTCATTATGCGCCGGAACGCAGAATCCCTGCGATGCGGGGATCGTGATGACCCCGCCAGGCGTCGCGTAAATGCCTCCGCTACCGGCACAATAGGTGCCGTAGCTGGTGTATCGCTTGGTCGTGACGAAACGATTGTCGAACGACGTCCCGTCGAGGAAGGATACGCCACCGAACGGCGGTGCCGCTAGCAAGATGGAGGCGGATGTCTCCGACTGATCGCGCGTGAAGTCGCCGATGATGTTCACCTCTAGGGCATCGCTCGCGACGAAGCGGAGTGCGCCCCGCACGCCCTTGAAGTCTTTGCCGCCCTGCGTGCCGAGCTTGCAGCTTTTCTCCAGCCGCGCGCTCGCCATTCCGTTGTTTGTTGCGCAAGCATAATCGTACCGGGTCAGGTAACCGTCCCGATGTTGGGAACTGCCCGAGATCCGCGCGTAGAGCTTGCCGTCTACAATCGTAAAGTTCGACCCCGCGCGCACATCTATGCGGTTGAGCGAGCCGACCGTTCCTTCGACGAAAGCGTCAGGATCGGCTGAGGGTTTCCGCGAGTACAGCTTCACCGAGCCACCAATCGAGTTCTTTCCCGACAGCGTCCCTTGCGGACCGCGCAATATCTCCACCCGGTCAAGGTCGAGCAGCTGAAACGCCGAGCCGAACGTGGTAGCGTAGTAGACGTCGTCGATGTACATCCCGACGCCAGGCTCATAGGCGAAATTCGAGTCGAATTGGCCGATACCGCGAATGTAGGTCTGTGCGGTCGCGCCGCCATGGACCGAGCCGCCCTGGACAATCGTGACATTGGGCGTCTGGGCTGAAACCTGCGTGACGTTGGTCTGGCCGCGCGCGTCCAGGAGTGCGCCGCTGACAGCGGTGATCGCGAGAGGCGTGTCCTGCACCCGGGTGCCGCGGAACTGCGCCGTTACGATGATGTCCTGATCCGCCGCCGGAGCAGCGGCCGGCTCCGAGGCATCGGGCGAGGTACTCGAGGGCTTTGGCGGGGCCGATTGAGCCCAGGCCGGCGTCGCGGATACGACGCCAGCGACAAATAGCGGCAACGCCGCATAGGCGCAGCGGACGACACAAGTATCCATCGGTTTGAATCTAGCCATTCCTCCCCTCCCTTCAGAACTTTTTAGCCGCCCGTCGGTAGCTATCTTTGGATGTAGGTCGGATGCCCAACCCAAGATAAAAGCTAGACTTTCGGCGTCGTGGCCGCCGCCCGCTTTAGTGCAGGTCGGCATTGAAGAGGCTCTAAAGGTCGGAAATGGCAAAACCAGTGCAATCATCTTCTCGTGGACGGAAGAAGCCGCGTGTCCTCCACGTATTCAGAAGGGTCAGTACCACACCGTCTCATCACAAATATCGATGCCGCGCTCGAACAACAGATCCTCGACGTTCCGCAATGACAGCGGGACGCGAACGTACATCATCACCACCAGGCGAATGGCCTCGGGGGATGAGTTGAGGCAGCGAAATGGACTGGCGGGTTTGCGTGGGCGAGACATTCTCCAACCCTAACGCCGCCCTCCTAACGGACGGTGCAGTACGCCTGACAACGCCCTTGAACGCCTATTCGGGAAGTAGAAAAACTGTGCTTCGGCAAGCTCGGCACGAGCGGTTTCAAGCCCGGAACAAGATCGGCTTCGTTGCACAACCCATATGCGATTGCCCTGCGGCCGAGGTGGAACTATCGACAGCGCTGCTAGCGGGGCGGGATCATGTCGGACATGACCGAAATCGAGCTTGGCGTCCCAGCCGGATCGACGGGAGTTGAAACGTGAAGACGTCGTCTCTTTGCAAGATTTTGTTGGCGACGTCGCTCGCCGCGTGGCTGCCGATCGAGGTCCTGGCGGCGCCTCCCGCTGGCGCGCCTACCATCACCATCGCGGCAGACAAGGTAAAGGCCAAGGTCAGCCCGACGCTTTACGGGCTGATGACCGAGGAGATCAACTTCGCCTATGAGGGCGGGATCTACGGGGAACTGCTGCGCAACCGCACCTTCGAGGGCGAGCGGGGCTTGGCCTATAACGCCGACGAGCCGATCTATTGGGCGGCGGTGGGCGGGGCGGAGCTCTCGCTCGACGGGGGCAAGCCGCTGAACGACCGCTTGAACCTCAGCATGAAACTGGATGCCAAGGGCGCGTCGGAGAGCCACCCGGTCGGCATCTCCAACCCGGGCTTCTGGGGCGTTCCGATCACGCCCAACACCAGTTACACCGTCTCTTTCTTCGCCAAGACTGAAGGAAAGAGCCGACCGATTACCGTGGCGCTGGCCAAGGCCGACGGGACGGTCATCACCTCGGCCACGACGTTGGGCTCTAGCCCAGGAGACGGATGGGCGAAGTTCGTGCTCAAGCTGACCACCGGGCAGGTCGCCGCGTCCAAGGACAACGTCTTCACCCTGACCACCACCACCCCCGGCAACCTGTGGCTGCAGCAGGTGTCGCTGTTCGGGCCAACCTATAAGGACCGGCCCAACGGCAATCGACGCGACCTGATGGAGATGCTGGCCGGCATGAAGCCGACCTTCCTGCGGCTGCCCGGCGGCAATTATCTGGAAGGCGACACCTTCGGCCAGCGCTTCGACTGGAAGAAGACCATAGGCGCCACCGAGGCGCGCCCGGGCCACCGGAGCCCGTGGAACTATTGGTCGACCGATGGTCTCGGGCTTCTGGAATATCTTCAGTGGTGTGAAGACCTGAAGATGGAGCCGGTGCTGGCAGTGTTCGCCGGCTATGCGCTGAACGGTGAGCACGTCTCCTCGCCCGAGGAGCTGGCCCCCTATATTCAGGACGCGCTCGACGAGATCGAATACGTCACTGGCGACGTGAGCACCAAATGGGGCATCCAGCGCGCCAAGGACGGCCACCCCGCGCCGCTCGCCCTGCACTATGTCGAGATCGGCAACGAGGACTTGTTCGACCGCTCGGGCAGCTACGACAAGCGCTTCTCGGCCTTCTACAGGGCGATCAAGGCGAAGTATCCGCAGCTTCAACTGATCTCGACCGCGGCCGCAACCGCGACGCCGTCCCAGACGCCCGACCTGGTAGACGAGCATCTCTACGCCTGGACCGAAGCGGAGATGTACGACCATGTGAACGATTACGACCAGCGTCCGCGCAACGGCCCTAAGGTGTTCGTGGGCGAATGGGCGACCCATGACGGCTGGCCCATGCCGACTATGAAGGCGGCTCTGGGTGACGCCGCCTATCTGACCGGGCTGGAGCGCAACTCGGACCTGGTCGTGATGTCGTCCTATGCGCCGCTATTGGCCAATGTCAGCCACGTCGGCGGCCCCAGCCGCAATAATTCGATGCAATGGCCGATCAACCTGATCGGCTATGATACGCTGAAGAGCTTCGGTACGCCGTCCTACTATGTGTTGAAGATGTTCGCCGACACGAAGGGCGATGTGGTCCTTGAGTCGAGCGGCAGCGAGATTCCGCAGTGGACCGTCGGCGACAAAACCAGACCCTCGCTGTTCTGGGTGGCGACGCGGAACGACACGACCCATCATATCCAGCTCAAGCTGGTCAATCGCGCCTCGACCGCGCAGCCGCTGCATGTGGTGCTCTCGGGCGTTAAGTCCGTCGCCTCAAAGGGGACGCTCACAGTGCTGGACGCGGATAATCCCGATGCGGTCAATTCGGTCGGCGATCCAACGCACGTGGCCCCCAAGACCGAAACCGTCTCGGGCCTGTCGCGCGATTTCACCCGAACCCTGCCGGCCTATTCGGTGACGGTGCTGGATTTCGCCGCAGGGTAGCCGGCGCGGTTGAAGGCGTCGTCATCCGGAAGCCGCGGCAACCGATATCCGGACCCCGAAAATCGCTTTTGCCGGTTGCGGGCGACCTGGATGTTGTCGTGGCCTCGGTGGGCCAGCCCAATGCCTCGCTCGATATCGCCGAGGAGTTACTCATGTCTGATCCATTTCTTTTGGCCGTCCATGAAAACTCCCCACTGATCGCTCGGCCAAAATTGAAATTCTCCGATGCACTGGAGGAACTTTGGGTGGTGCCGCGCCCAGGCGGATCGGCCTTTGCACACGCGCAGGCCATGTTCTTGAACGCTGGCGCCCCTTGGCCCAAACGCACATTGTCGACCAATTCGGTTGCGCTGACGCACCGTTTGGTTTCGCGCGTCGGGGCTGTGGCACTGGTTGGCAGCATTACCGCGCGCGGCTGGCTCGCACCTGTACGCACCATTTCGCTCGCCGAAGCAGGGCATCGCAAGATCGGCCTGCGGCGGCGGCGTACCAGCGAAGCGTCTCCTTCCGTGCAAACTTTCGCGCAGATTGCTGCGCGGGTTTTGCAGCGGCAGACAGAAGAGCGAGAGAGGTCGGACCGGCCGTGAATGTTGTCCGACAGCTTTGTCAGACCAGGCCGGATAGACACAGAAGAAACCGCTTCAATACCGGCTCCCTAATGTCCCAGGTACCCGCGAAGCCCGCCGGAATGTTGAACGTGTCGCCTGCCCGGACGGTGACGGATTCTTCGCCCTCAGCTGTTATGACGATCTCACCGTCGATCATGCACACAAACTCGTGATATTTCGATCTTGCATGGAAAACACCGGGAGTTGCCCGCCATGTCCCGTTCACAATCGACTTGTCGTCGGACTGATATTCGAACCAGGTCGTCATGGTCGGCTCGCCCGATACGACGGTCCAGCCGTCGGATATCTGGTCAACCACATGCCCGGTTTCGTGTTCGCTTTTCACGACTTGCAACGCCGTTCTCCCATGCTTTGCTGGTCTCAGACGGCCATTTCCTCGGTCATTCGGCCTTGGGCTGTGCAGGGCGACGTTGGCCATATGCGCGGAACGCGTCGAACACATTGTCCATCTGAGCGTCGTTCAGGAGCACCGGGCCGCCGATCACCAGCGTCCCATAATAGACGGCGGCCTGCTGCTCGATTTCCTCCGTGACGGCCAACGCCCGTCGCAGAGTCGTACCGAGAGCGATGAGGCCGTGATTTGCCATCAGACACGCGAAGCCGGTGCCGATGCTGTCCGCTACCGCCTCGGCCAGTTCAGGCGAGCCAAAGGTTTCGTAGGGAGCCAGCGGGACTTCCCTCAAGCCGCTCACGCCGACCATATAATGGATCGGAGGAATGGTCTTGTGAGCGCAGGCCAGGATCGTGGCGTATCGGGCGTGGCAATGGACGACGGCATCGATATCCGGCCTTCGCCGCAACATGCCGAAATGCATCTGCCATTCGCTCGAGGGCCGCAGCGAGTGGTCCGCGATCGACCCGTCGGCCTTCACCAATACCATGTTCTCGGGCGTCAATTGATCAGGTGTCACGCCTGAGGGGGTCACCAACATGCCGTCGCCAAGTCTCGCCGACACATTGCCCGACGTACCGCGGTTCAATCCGGATCGATCCATTGCCTGCATGGTCTCGACCATTTGCGTTCGAAGATCCTGTTCGGTGGTCATTGCCGATGCTCCTGGCCTGCCGCCCAAGCCACGGTTTGATCATAGTCGCCGAGGAGACCCAGCGTACCGATACCGCGGGCGACATTGGCCGCCGTGGCAGTGGCGAATTTCAGGCACCCTTCGTTGTCAAGACCGTTGGACCGCGCGGCATGAAAGCCGGCGCAGAAGGAGTCGCCGCAAGACGTGGTGTCGACAGGATCGATGTCGAATGCCGACACCCACAGCTCCTTGTCGGCGGTGAACATCACAGCCCCCTGCGTGCCCAGCTTGAATACACAGGCGCCGGCTCCGAGCGACATGAAGTGTTCCGCCCCGGCTCGAAGATCGGTGGCCCCGGCGAGCACGCTCACCTCGGCCAGGCTGGGCATGAAAATATCGACAAAGGGCAGCAACACGGCCAGGTCATCCTTTGCGCCGGGCTGCGGCGAAATGAGGTCGCATGTCGTGAACGCGCCAGCCGCCTTGGCAGCCTTCAGCAGGTCGGCCCCCTGGCCCGCGAGACCAGGATAACCGACGCCACCCCAATGAACTGCTCGCGATTGACCCGCGACTTCCCATGCCTTGGGGCCGAGCGGCGTCACGACGCTCGCGCCTAACATATGCATTACCGAGCGCTGACCTCCCGCACGCACGGGCAGGAAGGTGGTGGACGTCGGAAAAGCGGAATTTATGTCGAGGGCGCTCACATCGACGCCCGCGCGTTCGAACTCTGTCCGAAGCAGGCGACCCTGAGCGTCGTCGCCCACGGCGGACGCCAGCGCGACCTTCAGGCCCAGCCGGGCCGCAACCATTGCGAAGGCGCCGGCGGTGCCCGCCGGGGAAAGCGCGATCGTTTCACTCAGGACGCCATTGTCGACCGGTGGCACCTCCGTGAACGGATAGACCGCGATGTCGACTGTCGTGAGGCCAGCGACGAACACGTCAAATCGCATGATACTCTCCGAGCTTGCTTTTCAGCCTCACCTCAGGCGGTTTCAAGCTCAGTCGCTGAGCTGGCGGCGATCATCGCTGCCAGCATGGGCGACGGCTCGATCGTGTCGATCCGCTCCGCGACGGCCTTGAAGGAGTCGCGGCCCGCCTGAACGGCCATATCGATATCTTCCTCGGTCATGGCGGCGCAGAGGAACATGTTGTGCCAAGGGTGCATGTAAACACCGCGAGACAGCATTTCCTGTGCCCACGCATAGCCGATCCGGACATCGGGATCGTCGCCGAACATGATCAGCGGCATCTGCGATGGTCCGGACTGACGCAGCTTCAGCCCTGCCTGTGCCGCTCCATCCGCCAGGCCGGCGCGAAGCCGGTCACCCAGGCGCTCGATACACTCCAGATAGTCGGTGTCCCGGATGATCTTGAGCGTCTCGATCGCCGCCGCCATGGGAACTGCGGCAAACCAGAAGGAGCCCGTCACATAGATGGAACCTGCGCCCTCGCGGCAGCGGTCGTTGCCCAACAGCACGGACAGCGGGTAGCCATTGGCCACCGCCTTACCCCAGCAGCTGAGGTCAGGCTTCACGCCGACCAGTGACCAGCTGCTGTCGCGCGCGAGCCGGAAACCGGCGCGAACATCGTCCACGACCAGGAGAGCGCCCGTCGCGTCACACAACTCCCTCGCGCGGCGGGCATAGTCCGGCGAGAGATGCTCCTGGTCAACGAAGACGTCATGCTTGAACGGAGAGGCGAAGATTGCGGCCAGGTCGTCGCCGGCCGCCGCGACCGCGGCTTCGAGGCTGGCAACGTCATTATATTGGTACGTGATCTGGTGTGCCCGATCTTCGGGAAGCACGCCTGCCTTGATCGGCGTGCACCAGGCCGCCGCACCATGATAGGCTCCCTCGGCGACGAGAATGACGCGCTTGCCGGTTTGCGCTCGGGCGGTGAGCACTGCCATGCTGGTGGCATCCGTGCCGTTCTTGCAGAACATGGCCCAATCGGCATGGTCGACCATCGACACGAGCGTTTCGGCGAGTTCCACCATGACGGGTGCGGGACCAGTCATGGCGTCGCCAAGCTCCAGTTGCTTGCGAGCGGCATGATCGACTCGATCGCAAAGATAGCCGAGCAGGCTTGGGCCGTATGCGCACATGAAATCGAGATAGCGGTTACCATCCGCGTCCCAGATATAGGCGCCCTTCGCTCGACTGAAGAACTGGGGAAACCCTTCAGGGAGGATACGAACGGACTCGTGCCCATACATCCCGTTCGGAATGACCTTTAGGGCACGCTCCTTCAGCGCCGCGTCGATCGAACCGCTCATTTTCCTGCTCCTGAATTCCAATAGCAAAAACTATTAAAACCGGACGAGGCGGGCGTGTCAATAAAATTTTGATAGTAAATATTATTGTTTTGAATCTGGCTCGCCCGCGTTCGTTCCGAGCAGCAGATTTCGGTAATAAAGCGTTGACATCACCGCCATTTCGCGAGTGATCCCTGCCTCTTTCGAGGGATCGTCATTGATCAGCTCATTGGCGAGTGAAGACAGGGACGTCGTCAGCCTTGTGGCGGTCGCGAGCCGGTCGGCGTCAGTGTCCGGATAGGCCGCAATCATCTTTCGGGTTAGTGCGGTAGCGACGAGCTCGATCGATTGCTGGCGGATTTCCTCGAGCATCGGCACGGCCCGCATCGCCCGCAATATCCAGGCGCCCCCGGGAGAATCCTGCCCCACTTGCCGGACGCGACGCATGAGCTCCATGCGACGTTCGACCGCCTGCTCGAACGGCATGGTGGTATCGTCCGGCGTATTCTCGAGCCAGTCCATCACCACGGCGTCTTCGGCCTGCATCAGCCGTCGACCGAGTTCCGTCAGTATTGCGTATTTGTTCGGGAAATAGCGATACAAAGCCGGAGGGGTGAGTCCCGCGCGCTCGCAGATCAAGTTCGTGGAAAGCTTCCCGACGCCCACCTCTTTCAGCAAGTCACCTGCCACTTCTAGAATCACTTCGAAAGTGCGTTGCGCTCGCTCCTGGGATGGCGTGAGCTTACGCGCAAGCGACGGAGACTTTCGGTTCGTCTTTTTCGATTTCAACGTGCGATTTCCTGACGAGACATTCTGGCAGAGTTCTGTGCCTATTAAACCAACATGCGGGATAGCGACACCGATACCCGTAAAAAAGTAGCTTTTCATATAAGATTGCAATTACTATCGTATTGCACATTGCCGCGGTGACCTGCCGACCGGAGCCTGTCAAAACGGAGGGGCGATTGAGCTACGTCGGAATGGCGGACTTGCCGATCCTTGACGAGTGGGGGTTCACCGGTGGTCGAGACAATGTCCGGCCGTTCGCAGATCGCGTGTTCACTTCCGACGCGCCGCGATTTTTCCGCTCCCTGGCCGGTGAACTCGTTGTCGTCCGCAACAAGGATCTGCAGCGTTTCGCCGCCATGCCGGAGATCGGCGCCGTGCCGCCCGCAGTGTTGTTCGGTCCGGCGTTCTCAGCAGACCCCGGCGCACCCGCCGTCCCCGGTTCGGGCATCGCCGGAGTGATATCGAACCAGGCGTTCACGGCCAACGCGCCGATCCACAAGCCGGTGCGAAAGGCCATCGTATCGCAACTCGGGCCCAAGCAGGTGAAGGCGATGGAGCCGGTCGCTCATGCTTCGGTAGCAGCGCTCCTGGATGAGATCGACCCAGGCTCGCCGGTGGACGTGGTCGAGACCATCGCCGAACGTCTCACATGCGAATTCTGGGGAAGAATGCTCGGCATGACGCCGGACGAGCGCCGGGCGATGGAAGGGCATGTCCGCAATCTGACTCCGATGTTCTTCCTTCAAAAGACATTCGAGGACCTTTACACCTTTGATGAGGCGGCCAAGGCATATCGCCGCATCATTGAGGCCGCGGCCGCTCGAAGCCTGAGGGAAGGCAACCAGCTTGTCCTGGACCTGGCCAGCAGCCTTGCCGAAATCGACCTGGCTGACGACCCGGGCTTCGCCGGTGTCGTGCCCAAGGATGTGGCTTCATTGCTGGCCGGCAATCTTGTCGATGGTTTTCATACCGCGGCGCTCGCGGCAGCGAACACGATCTTCGTGCTCAGCCGGCATCCCGACATACTCGCCGATATAGATGCTTCTCGGGAATTATTGCCAAACGCGATCTTCGAAGCTCTGCGGCTGGAACCGCCCGTCATATTTCTCAACCGGTGGTGTCTCGAGGATATCGTCGTCGATGATCTGAGGATTCCGCGCGGCACCGTTGTGACGATGATGTGGGGCGTGGGCGGCTATGATCCCGCTGCTTTCCCGGATCCCGCCGCTTTTGTGCATGGGCGATCGCGGCAGGGCAGCACGACCTTTGGCGGCGGCTCGCACATTTGTCCCGGTCGCCATGTCGCTGTGATGCTCACCTCCATGTTGGTCGACGGGCTGTTGCAACGCCGATGGTTGCAAGGAGCGAGCGCGGGGGAAGCGACCTGGTATCCGGCGCACGTCATGAGCCAGCTAAAGCGTTTCGATCTGGATATCCCGCATGCAAGATAGCGCCATCGCAGGCAGTCGATCGGTAGGACCTCAGATCGGCGGCCTCCCAATTCAGCCGCCTACATTTCATAAAAAGGCCGCGAGCGTCGCTCGCGGCCAGTGAGGACTCTGTTCGGGAGAGGCGTCAGAACTTGGCTTTGAGATACAGGCCATAAGTCCGCGGCGGACCGACACTGACGATATCGAAGCCAAGGCTCTGGATCGACGTGATGTCGGAGATGTTGGTCTCCTTGAACAGGTTCTTGCCCCACACCCCCAGCTCGAACGTGTCTCTCGCGAACCGGAACCCGATGCGACCATCGACATAGGCGCGAGCCTGGTCGGTCAGGCGGGGGGTATTCGCCGTGTCGAACCACACCTTGCTCCGGAAGCTGATGCTGGAGGAGGTCACCAGTGTCGCGAAGCCAACATCGTGCTCCCAATCGATCGCGCCCTGGATGCTGATTTTGGGCGCGGAAGGAAGCGTATTGCCCGAGTAGTTGGCACCCTGAGAAATGAAATTGCGATACTTCGCATTCAGGTAAGCGCCACTGAGAGTGATATTCAGGCCGTTGGTCGGCCGAGCGACAAGCTCCAGTTCGCCGCCGTAGATCCGTGCGGCCGAAGCGTTGGTGAACACCTGACGGGTAACCAGGCCGCTGATCTGCGTCGTGTAGACCTGCAGATTCCGATAGTCGTAATAGAAAGCGGAGACGTTCGCCTGCAAGGTTTTGCCGAGCAGCTCTGTCTTCGCGCCCACTTCATACGCGTTGACCGTTTCATCCTTGTAAGGCTGGACCAGCACGGGATCGCCGGTTTGGCCACTGAAGAAGCCGCCACTTTTCGTCCCGCGATTGTAACTCGCGTAGATGTTGGCGCGCGGCGAGAATTTATACTGAACGCCGACCTTGCCCGACCAGGACGAGAAGGTCTTCCTGTTGTCATAGATGAAGATCGGCACGGCACCAAAGGCCGCTTCGCTGACATAATGAAAGCTCTTGCGGTCGGCCGAGTAGCGCAAGCCGCCGGTCAGCGTGAGTTTGCTCGTGACGTCATAGTCGATCTGGCCGAACCCGGCATAGCTGTCCGTGACCTGACGCAGAGGCCAGTTGAACAGGCCGATGCCGTTCACGAGGTCTGTTCCCGTGGGATTGTCCGGCGTCGGGTTCAGGAATCCCGGCAGCAAATCATAATAGGAGTCGTTGATCAGGAAATCATGGGCGTAATAGGCACCGATAACGTATTTGAACGGGCCGCCGCCGTTCGATTGAAGGCGGAGTTCCTGGCTGAACGTGTTCTGTTTTGCCTTGTAGCGGCCATAGATGATCGGGAGCGGATTGGCGTCGGTCTCTTCGAGATCGTCGCGCCACGCATGCTGATAGCCGGTGACCGAGACCAGTGAGACCCCGCCCAGATCGATGGAAAGCGAGTTCGATATGGTAAGGAGATCGACCTTATCCTTACCTTCGAACTGATAGTCGCCCTGATAAAGGTCTTCGCTTGTATTGGCGTAGCCGAGGAGATTGGTGCACTGTCCGGAGGTGTAGAAGCCGGACCCGCACAGCCCGTCGGGCCCGGTTGCCTCCGCGGTCGCCGGGAATAGAGAGCGATTATAAGCCCAGATCGAACCGCCGCGGGACTTGCCAACGCTGATGACCAAATTGTCCGTAATGTCGCTTGTCGGTGTGAACCTGACCACGCCTCGAAGAGCCCACCGATTGACGTCGTTGCCGCGATGCCCGGTCAAACGGTTGAGCGAGTAGCCGTCATCGCGCTGGTAGAGTCCGGCCACGCGGATGGCCAACTTGTCCTTGATGATCGGCAGGCTGAAGCCGCCCTGCGCGTTGACTGAATTGAAATTGCCATATTCGAAGTTGAAATCGGCCTCCGCAACATTGTCGGGAAGGCGGCTCTGGACGTTGATCGCGCCGCCGGTCGTGTTCCGCCCATAGAGCGTGCCTTGGGGGCCGCGCAGGACTTCGACTTGCTGTAGATCGAAAAAGGCCAGGCGCTGCGCCAGCGGAGAAGCGACGTAGACGCCGTCTGAATAGATGCCCACCGCGCTGTTCGTGGCCGGGTTGAAGTCGTTCACGCCAACCCCTCGGATGAAGATCCGGGGATTGGCACCGTTATCATCCGTCTTGATCTGCAGGCCGGGCGCCTGGTTCGATAGATCAACCAGGTCGAGAATGCGCTTCTTCTCCATCGACTCAGCGGTCAGCGCGGTCACGGCGATAGGAACGTCCTGAAGCTTTTCCGATCGCTTCTGAGCGGTGACGATGATGTCGCCGACCTGGGAAGCGTTGTAGCCCTCGGCCGGAGCGGCCGCGGGCAAAGATGTCTGCTGCGCCATCACCGGGCTTGCCGCGCACAGCGCCGTTGCGGAGATCCCTAGACCAAAGGAGAATTTCACCAGACTTTCCCCCAATTTTCGTGCTTGGTTCGCAAAAGATAGCAAAATATATCTTTTCTGCAAGAAAAAAGTAATAAAAACTACTGTCACGCCTTGCAAGGTATTAAATCATTGATATATAATGATAAAGTATAAAGCTAATTGCCAACCGACGCTCAGGTGAAGCTGGGACTAGGCATCAGTGACGAGCTTGTTTGCCTTTTTCAGCGCCAGCCCGACGACAATTGCGAGCGAGACGGCGAGGAGTGCCAAGCCCAGGGAAATCGACGATCTGACATCGGAATCGCTTACGACGAGCGACGCCAGAAACGGGCCCGCGCTACACCCCAATATGGCGACTCCCGATCCGTAAGCGGCCGAACGCCGCGTCGGATCGGCGGCGATCACCAGCGGCGTGTAGAAGGGCGACGAGAACATCCAGATGAAGCCGAATACCGTCGCAATGATCAGAAATAGCGTAGCTGAAGGCAGTGTGCCCATAGCGGCCATAGCGGCCGCGAGGCCTAGCAGCGACACGATAAGAGCGAGCGTCGTGGATAGCCGTTCGGCGGTGAACGTCGCGACCGTGCCGCCCGCGACCTGCGCGAATAGCGAGAAGCTGAACGCGAGACTGGCCGTGCCGATCGGATGACCAGCCTGGCGGGACAATGGATCAACATAGATCCAGACGGCGAGAATGCCCGCGTTGAAGGCAAAGCCGGCGGCCAGGGCTACCAGTCCGCGAACACTGGGCCTACCGATGGGTTGATCGGGATCAACCGGAAGAGGAGCCAAGGCCATGGGCATCAGGACGGCAGCGGCGCAGGTGGCGATCCCGATCGCCCCCAGGGAACCGAAGCCGATGGCAAGTCCGGTCGGGCCATCACCCAGCGCGCCAAGCGCGACGACGATCAGACCCTGGGCCAGGCCTTGCGCGGTCAGGTAAATCGCGGCCCATCGCTCCGGCCGTGCCGACCGCACGATCATCGCTGTCATGAGCCAGATCAGGGCTCCGCTGGGGATGCCGTTGGCCCCTCGGACGAGTATGATTGTCCAGCCATCCGTCCAGATGGACGCGATGTTCAGCGTCGCCATTGAAAGTCCGCAGATCAGGGTCAGCAATCGTAGCCTGTGCAGCCCCCAGATCGGCCCGGTGAGTCCGGCTGCGATGCCCATTGTCAAAAGCTCAGCGGTCCCTGCCTGGCCGAGCTGTCCAGGCGAGATGCGGCCCGCCGCCTCGAGCCCACCGAGGAGATAGGGACCGACTCCCGCGAAGAGGATGCCAGCTACGCCTGCAAACAGAATTGCGCCGACTTGGGCGCCGCTAAGTGGAGCGCCGATACCGCCCGAAGCCATGTTCTCACGCATTGAAGCCCCTCGCCCGAACCCTGCCTTCAAAAAAGATAACATAAACTATCTAATCGGCAAGCTGGGTGAGAGCAAACGATAGGGCGAAGAGGTTCACGAAGCGATTTGCTCGATTGAGCGGGCAGATCAGCAGCAGCCATGTCGTTGGGTTTGCGCACCAATATCAGCCATCCAGCGGGGCCGATGTTGCACCCGGGAATCGACCTTCGCCGTTTTTGAGTTTGTGTCGAAACTCATGACGGTGCGGGCCAATTGGACGTGTCCGAAATTTGTCCAATAAGATAGCCGGATTTGGCCGGACCTGCAAGGATGCCGATTCTCTACGTGACTGGAATTATTGACATCCTACGGCATCCGAGGGCGTTTTGGGACGCGGCTTTCACGGCGAAAACACGAGTTCCCAGCAGCTCGTAATCTCAACCCCAGAAAACCCTGTTCATCCGTGGTTCGGAGCAGCCCACTCTTAGCAAAGAGGGCTGGTGTTGGTTGCATTCGGGGCCGTTTTGCATTTCATCGTGAGTCGATCCTTACCAACGTAGCGATCTCGTCCGCCGCTATGCGGCCCGGCGCCTGACCGGAAACCTGAACTCGCCGTCCACCGCCACCGGGTTGAAGCGCCGGGAGCGCACCGCCGTTGCCTGGGCGGGCCGCTGCACCAGCACGAATGGCGCAGGGAGACTCTCACACACCTTATCCGCCCACACCTGCGCCAGTTCGCGCCGGCGCGGCATATAGGCGGCGCGGTTATAGGCGCCTTCGACCTTTCCTTTCGGCACATGAGCAAGCATCAGGTCGATGATCGCGCGGTCCCCGTCCTTGCCATGGCGCTCCGCCCACTCGTTCATGATCGTCGAGAAGGCGGCGCGGAATCCGTGCGGAACGTGATGGCCGTGATATCCCGCACGATTGAGCAGATAACCGAGCGCGTTTTCGCTCATCGGCTGGTGCATGTGGCGAGCGCTGGGGAACACCAGCGCTCCCTCCCCCGTAAGCGGCCATAGAGCTCTCAGGACCGCAATGGCCTGAGGCGTCAATGGCACTAGGTGGTCGCCGCCCACTTCCTCCTTGCGGTCGAGATCGCCTTTCATCCGCGCCGCAGGGATCCGCCACATCGGCTCTTCCCCGTTCAGGTCCTCGAACTCGTCCCACCGGGCACCGCGCAGTTCGCTCGGACGCACGGCGGTAAGCGCGAGGAACCGCAGGGCGAGCCGCGTGATGGGTCGCGCATTCTCTTCTTCGGCGGCCAGGATCATTTCCCTGAGCGGCGCGAGTTTGAGGATCGCCGGCTGACGGCCCCGGCGCAGCGGCTTGAGCGCGGCATCGAGCCTTTCGGACGGGTCGGTCTTGACCAGCCCCTCGGCGATCGCAAAGCCGAAGACGGCGGAGATTCGTTGCAGGACGCGCTTTGCGGTCTCGATCGACCCCCGCGCCTCGATCTCGCGCAGCACAGCGAGGATGAGCGGCGGCGTGAGATCCGCGACAGGCAGGTCTCCGATCGTGGGAAAGACATCGCGTTCCAGGCTGCGCAGGACGTCGTTGGCATGCCTTTTTGCCCATTGGCTCTTGGCATTCTCGTGCCACCGGCGCGCTACGCGCGCGAACGTCTGCCGGGCAGCCTCGATATTGGCTTCGATCTGCAACCTTTTGGCGATCACAGGGTCGCGGCCCTCGCACAATAGGGTATAAGCTTCGTCGCGTTTCGCGCGTGCGTCGCTCAGCGAAACGAGTGGGTAGCTGCCGAACGCCATGCTCTTTTGCCTGCCGTCGTAAACATAGTTCCACCGCCAGAGCTTGCCCCCGCTGGGCGCCACAAGAAGGAACAGGCGGTTGCTGTCCGTCAGTTTATAGGGTTTGGCCCGCGGCTTGGCGGTGCGGACCCTTGCATCGGTGAGCAATGTCGGCCTCCTGAAAAAGTACCACGTTTTTCGATCCCGCGTACCACGTTTGAGTCCCCGAAATTCGCCGGATGGGCGCGAACGGATGTGGACGGTCGTGGCCGAGCTGATCGGCTAAGCATCGGTTTTCAGGCGGAAAAAGTCGATCCCAATGGACCAGTGGGGACCCTTGTGGAGGGCCCCATGGCGGAGAGGGTGGGATTCGAACCCACGGTACCCGTGAGGGCACAACGGTTTTCGAGACCGTCCCAATCGACCACTCTGGCACCTCTCCGCAGAGGTATTTGCGAACAGCCCAGGCTCGTGAAAAGCGAGGGTGCCGGTCGAAGAGCGCGCGCCTCTAACGCAATCCACAGGGTCACACAAGCGTCTGGCGGCGCTATCCGCTTGTGCGGCGCAAAACAGCCACTAGATTGATGACATGTCCCGTGCCCACATCCCTGCCCATCCCTTCGACGCCGAAATCCCGCTGCCCGCTATCTCGCATGCCCGCTTCGCGATCGGCGACGTCGTGCGTCACCGTGTCTTCGATTTTCGCGGCGTGATCTTCGACGTCGATCCGGTCTTCGCCAACAGCGCTGAATGGTATGAGGCGATTCCCGAAAATATCCGTCCCCGCAAGGACCAGCCCTTCTACCATCTGCTCGCCGAAAATATGGAGTCGAGCTACGTCGCCTATGTCAGCCAGCAGAATCTGATCGCTGACGATACCGACGAGCCGATCGACCATCCGGCGATCTCCGGGCTGTTCACCGACTTCGCCGATGGGCGATACCAGCTGCGGCGCGAACACAAGCATTGATGCTCGCGCCAGGGCGTTGCTCCGGCACGACGGAGCGAGCGGCTTACGCAAAACTGTAACCGCAGTGCCACAGATTTGAAGATTTCGCGCCCGGATCGGCGAAGACACAGCCATGTTCGCTGAAAATGCGGATTTTTTCCCAGCAAATACCTGAATAGAAACGCGTTTCCCGTAAATGCCCGATAATTGACAACGTCCGTCGCTCGCGTAGCTTTCGAACAGGGAGACGATGCCCTGAACGGCGATCCATAAATCGCATTCAGAGGATAACTCTCATGGCTGGGCAATACAGGACTCGAATTCGCGGGCAGATGCTGCTCGCGTCCACCGCAATGGTCGCGTCGCTGCTTCTGACTGACATCGCCAGCGCCCAGACGGCGCCGACACCGTCCGCCGACACAGGTGACATCGTGGTCATCGGCACGCGTCGTACAGACCGCACGGTCACCACTTCGGCATCGCCGATCGACGTGATCAGCTCGGCCGAACTCAACGCGCAACCCGCCGCCGACATGCTCGACCAGGTGAAGAACGTCGTGCCGTCCTTCTATGTCGGCCAGAACACGATCTCCGACGCCTCGAGCTTCGTTCGCGCCCCGTCACTGCGCGGGCTGCCGAGCGACGAGGTGCTCGTGATGCTCAACGGCAAACGCTACAATCGCAGCGCGCTCGTCCAGGTCTATACCGGCGGCGACACCGGCCTCTCCTTCGGCTCGCAAGGCTCGGACATTTCGGCGATCCCCTCGATCGCGATCAAGAGCCTCGAAGTGCTGCGCGACGGCGCGACCGCGCAATATGGCTCGGACGCGATCGCCGGCGTGCTCAATTATGGCCTGAAGGAAGTGTCGGGCCTCGATGTCGTCGCCCGCTATGGTCAATATTATCAGGATGGGGACGGCAAGAGCTATCAGATCGCCGGCAATTACGGGCTCGGCATCGGCGATATCGGCTTCATCAACCTGAGCGCTGAATATCACAAGGACGAGCAGACCAGCCGCGGCGCGACCCGGCCCGCCGCCGCGAACTTCGCAGCGCTGTTCCCGGCGCTGGCTCCGCAAATCCCCAATTATCCAAAGCCGGCGCAGCTCTGGGGCTCTTCGCCATCGCATGGCTACAAGCTGCTGCTCAATTCGGCGATCAACGTCACCGACAACAGCAAGCTCTATCTGTTCGTCAATTTCGCGCACAGCAGCTCGACCGAGAGCTTCAACTATCGCCCGGTTGTGAGCACAACCGCGGTCGACCAGGCCGGTGCGACGCACCCGCTCAACGCCAACGGCTCGTTCAAACCCATCTATCTGACGCCATGCCCCGCCGCCAACCCGACCTGCCCGGCCGGCGGCTTCGTCAAGGACGGCAACACCTTCCTGTTCAGCACCATCTATCCGGCAGGCTTCACGCCGCAATTCGTCGGCGTGACTGAGGAGATCTATGGCACGGCTGGCTACAAGGGAGACCTTGGCGACTTGCACTATGACCTGTCGGGCACGCTCAGCCGCAACACGCTCGATCTTTCCATGTACGGCTCGCTCAGCGCGTCGTTCGGTAAGCAATCGCAGACCAGCTTCAAGTTCGGCAAGCTGGTGCAGGAGGAAGCCGACGCCAATCTCGATCTCAGCTATCCGCTCGAGATCGGCCTGGCGAGCCCGCTGACGATTTCGGGTGGCGGCGAATGGCGCAAGGAAACCTATCAGCAGACCGCCGGCGATCCGCAATCCTATGGCGCCGGGCCCTATGCGGTACAGCAGCTCTACATTCCGACAGCGACGCCCGGCGTCTATACCCATAGCAGCACGGACGTGGCGAGCCAGTCGCCCGGCGCAAGCGGCTATGGCGGGACCAGCCCCGAAGCGGCGGGCAGCTGGAGCCAGGCCAGCTATGCCGCCTATGCCGCGCTCGAAACCGATATCGTCAAAGCGCTGAGCGTCGGCGTCGCCGGCCGCTACGAGCATTATGATACTTTCGGCAGCGCCTGGGTGGGCAAGTTCAATGCGATCTGGAAGGTCGTCGACGGCTTCTCGCTTCGCGGCACCGTCGGCAGCGGCTTCCACGCGCCTTCACCGGGGCAGTCGAACGACGAGATCCTCACCACCAATTTCGTCGCCGGCAACCAGGTGCAGACCGGCACCTATCCCGTCAGCACCGCCATCGCCCAATATTATGGCGCGAAGACGCTGAAGCCCGAGGAATCGACCAACTATGGCGTGGGCTTCGTCGCCACGCCGATCAGCGCGCTGACGCTGACGGTCGATGGGTATCAGATCGACGTGCGCAACCGCATCGGCATCACGCAGAACTTCGCTGTCACGGCGGCGGATATTGTGAAGCAGCCTGCTCTCGCGGCAGTCGGCGAGGGCGGCAACATCAATTATTTCACCAATGGCTTCAACACACGGACGCGGGGCGTCGATGTGGTCGCCACCTATCGGACCACGCTGAGCGAGGCGCTGCTCAACTTCACGCTCGCCTATAACTACAACAAGAGCACGGTGACCAAGCGCGATACCACGGTGATCAGCGACGCTCAGGTCATCGATGTCGCGCACCTGGCGCCCAACCACCGCGCGATCTTCACGACCAACTGGTCGCTCGGGGACCTCAGCATCACCGCTCGGGAGAATTTCTACAGCTGGTGGCAGAATGAGGTCGATTATCCCGGCCAGAAGTTCGGATCGAAATTCACGACCGACCTGGATGTGAGCTACACCTTTGCCGGCCACTACACGCTGACGGTCGGCGCCAGCAATCTGCTCGACAACCGTCCGGACAAGATCAAGCAATCGGCGGCCAACGCGGTCTACCCGATCACTGACAGCACCGCCGATGGCCAGATCTTCCCGCGCAATGGCGGTCCGTTCGGCTTCAATGGCGGCCTCTGGTATGTCAGGGTGCGCGCCAAATATTGAGTAGGCCAAAGGTCCTCCGGGGGCGTTTTCTACGCTCCCGGAGGCTCTTCGCCGCGATATACCTGACGCACGTCCCTTTTGCACCCGAGACCATGCCTGACTTCACGCACCGATTGGCCCAGCTCGACGATCTCGATTCGCTCCGCGCCCTGATGCGCCGGTCGATCGGGCAATTGCAGCAGGGCTTCCTCACCCCCGAACAGGTCGTCGCCAGTCATAAGGTGATGGGGCTCGACAGCCAGCTGGTGCGCGACCAGACCTATTTCATCGTCGAGCACAGCGGCGTGATGGCGGGGTGCGGCGGCTGGAGCTGGCGCGCGACCCTGTTCGGCGGCGATGACAGCGTGGTGGCGCGCGAGCCCGCGCCGCTCGACCCAGCGACTGACGCGGCGCGAATCCGCGCAATGTACACCGATCCCGCCTTTGTCCGCCGCGGCGTCGGCGGCCTGATCATGGATCTCTGCGAAGGCTCCGCCCGTGCATACGGCTTCCGCCGGATGGAGATGATGGCGACGCTGGCCGGCGTGCCGCTTTACGAGGCCCGCGGCTATAGGCCGATCGAGCACTTCTCCGCCGCGCCGATCGACGGCGTTGTCGTCCCGTTGATCCGCATGGGAAAAGACCTGCCTGACTAGAGTCCCATCGCGTTGGCGGGATCGCCGCAGCAGCCATCGAGCCGGCTCTGTTGGTGGTTGACAGAATCACCTGCGCGCCTTAGCTGCGCCCCTTCTCCCGCCGGGCATGCCTGCGCGGGCATATGCATTTGGAAAGTGACAAGGGCCATGTTCGCAGTCGTGCGCACAGGCGGCAAGCAGTATCGCGTTGCCGCCGGAGACAAGATCGTCGTCGAGAAGCTCGACGGCGAAGCGGGAGCGTCGATCACGCTCGGTGACGTCCTGCTCGCGGGCGAGGGCTCGGAGCTGAAGTCGGTCGAGGGGCTCACCGTCTCGGCCGAGATCATCGCGCAGGCGAAGGCCGACAAGGTCATCATCTTCAAGAAGAAGCGCCGCCACAATTATCGCCGCAAGAACGGTCATCGCCAGCAGCACACGATCCTGAAGATCACCGCGATCGGTGCGCAGGAGAAGAAGGCAAAGGCGAAGAAGGCCGATGCGGCCCCCGCAGCCGCCGAGGGCGAAGCCCCGGCCGCTCAGGCGTAAGGAGTAGTTCGAGATGGCACATAAGAAAGCAGGCGGTTCTTCGCGCAACGGTCGCGATTCGGCAGGCCGTCGCCTCGGCGTCAAGAAGTTCGGTGGTGAAGCCGTCGTTCCGGGCAACATCCTGGTGCGTCAGCGCGGCACGAAATTCTATCCGGGCGTCAATGTCGGCATGGGCAAGGACCATACCCTCTTTGCGCTTACCGGTGGTCGCGTGACCTTCAAGGAAGGCAAGCTGGGCCGTAAATTCTGCTCGGTAGAGATTATGGCGGCTGCGGCCGAATAACGGGCAACCGATCGGGTTGCCCAACTGGGCGACCCGGGTTTCCATCAGGAAACCGCAAAAGGGAGACGGGTCGTCCCAGTCTCCCTTTTTTCATGCTCCCTCCACCCCCATTGTCGCGGTCACGTCATCCTGACGTGGCAGCGGCACTGGTGACCGACGAGGAGAGTTTATGATGTTCGCTCGGACCAGTAGATTGACGTTGCGCCCCGGCTGGCCGGAGGACGCCCCTGCCCTGACCCATGCAATCGCGCATGAGGAAGTCGTGACGCGGCTGTCGCGCGCGCCATGGCCCTACGGGCTCGAGGACGCGGAGACCTTCCTCGCCAAGCCGCGCGATGCGGCCGCGCCCAAGTTCCTCATCCTGTCGCACGAAGCGGAGTATCCGTGCATCGTCGGCAGCGTCGCGATGTGGCCGGAGGGCGATGCCCATGAGTTCGGCTATTGGCTGACGCCCACGGTCTGGGGGCGCGGCTATGCGACAGAGGCGGGCCGCGCCGTGCTGCACATGGCGCGCTATGCGCTGGGCGTGAAGCGGGTCCGCGCCGGGCACTTCATCGACAACCCCGCCTCGGGCCGGGTGCTGACCAAGCTCGGCTTCCGCCCCACCGGCAGGATCGAGCCACGCCACTCGCTCGCGCGCGGTGCCGACACGCCATGCGCCTTGTTCGAGCTTGATCTCGACGAGGACCGAATGTGCGATGTGAAGATGGCGGCCTGAATCGCCTTCCTGAAAGCGAATTTTTGCCGGGCGACGGGTTGGAATGCCTCCGGGCATTTCCGAAAAACATGCCGGCGCATGTTTCACCCGGCGCTCGGCAAGACTGGAAGAGAAACTCGGGAACGAAGCGGGCCAAGCCGTGAACCTGGGCCCGCGCATTGCCAAAGGTGATGGGAAGCGCGCTTGAGGTAAACGAAGCTATTTACCGTCTTTCGCTATGCAGCGGAGAAATGCCTTCCGCACAAAGTCTGGCAGCTCGCCTCGGCTCTGCATTCCCAATAGTTTCTCGAGCGCCGGCGATGTGTCATCCGGCTGAGCGGTGCGAATTGACCGATAGGCACTCAGCGCACCCTCAACCCCCGCCAGCTGCTGCGCGTCCGGATCGTTCGATTTCCCCGGGTTCTGAATGATGAAAGCAGCCATGGCGACTGTGTACTGGACGACAATCTCCGGGGTGTGCGCATAGTTTTTTCCGGACACGCCCCCGAGAGGATCGAGACAGACGTTTACTGACACATCCGGCGCATCAATCAGCCACTGAATCGCCCATTTCCGATCATCCCGCAGGCTTGGGTTCAGCGGATCGTGTTCGAGGCTCTGCTCGATGGAGACGAAACGCTGCCGATCTTCAGGCGAGGAATGCGCGCTTGTTTGGGCAAACGCCGGAGTTGCGCAGGCTAGAAGTGTTAGCAGCGCGGTAGGCAGGGTGGCTATTCTCATCCAGCCCGTTTGGAGCATGGTACCAATGTCCGCAAGCAGCGCGCTCGCCACCCGCCCGCTTTGCCAGGGGCCGTCGATCCACTCTCAGGCGCGATACCGCCGTTAACCTCGCAGAGCCGGAAAGGCGGCGTAAGCGGCCCTCGTGTCCAAAAAGAACAAAAGCGACATTCTGTCCGAATAAAAACCAGGATCACTCCGCCCCGATGTAGCGAACAATAGCCATCGCAAAAGCGAAGACGAATGCGTAGCCAAATCGGTCTAGCTTGACCAGGATTTGACCTCTCCTGTCTCTCTGGCGTCCGACAAGCATCATCACCCCGCCGACCGCCAACGGGGTCAAGAAAAGATTGATCTGGCGGAAGGTGCGATTGGAGATAAGCGAGCTCGGCATAATGAACAGGCTGATCCCACCGGCCAGTGCGCCCCATAAAACGAACCCGATGGTAGACAGCACCGGATTCTTCGGCTTTTCAAAAGTATCGGCAAGGCTGTGAAGGCCTAATTCAGCCAGAAATTCGAAGCCCACCTGGACAAGTATCTCACCCAGGATTTGGAGGACTATCTCGAATAGGAACTCCATATATCAGATACTCCGCCAGGCCTCAGGCAAGCCCAGCCTAGCGCGATGGCCGACCGTTGGCCAATAGGAGGGCCAGGGGCTGCCCTTCCGTTTTCCACCAGCTCACGGCATTGGACGGTGGCGCTATGCGCGCTGGCTGCGAAGCTGCACGTCGACTTTGCGGCGCGCCGCTGGGTCGCCGGAACGGCACTTTGCCTATTGAAGCGCAAGGTCGCCGCTGGTCGGGGTCACTGTAATCGTTGCCGGGCCGTCCGGTATCACATTGGCAACCATGTGAAACCCGAACTGATCGCTCTCGCCCTTCGCGCCGTCCAGCGCAAATTTGCGGACGGGGGTGCAGACGCTGGCATATCCCTGACGCGAAGCGCAGAGTGAGACGCCTACGCGCTCCTTTTCGGCGCTGCCCATCAGGTAGATGTCGACTTTCAACTGGCTTGGCGTTTCTTTTATTTCAGCGACGGGAATTGGCCTGGTTAACGAAGTCCGGCCGATCGGCTCGATTGCGACAAATGGCCCCATCAGATATTCGAAATGCTCCATCGTTTGCCACGAAGCTATTTCCAGCGCGCTGGCAACCAGGGCAAAATCGAGCGCGCCGTCACCATCGCTGTCGAGGAGGCATCGAAAGTAAACGTGGTGCTCGACCCGGATCGGCTCGCAAGCAATCTGATGAGAGCCGTTTGCCCAGGCAAGCTCGACCCCTTTCGGAATGAAGATCTTACCGCTCTCAAGCTGAGCGTCGTCTTCGAGACGGAAGACGTGGCTGGGCGATGCTGTACCTATCAGGAGAACTTTACTCCCACGCAGATCCAGCGTCCCCGAGCCGGAAATGGCGGAGGGCGTAAGCTGCCAGGCGATCGCAACCGGGACTTCGCGAGCGCGCGCGGCCTCCGCCGCGTGGCCAGGAAGACAGGTTGCCAGTGCAAGCGCCATGACAGTGGTCAGGCGTATCATTGGGCGAACCCCATGTTCACAACCTCGCTGGCGTGCACCATCAGAATCGCTCGCGTTTCCGGTTCGAAAGACACGGTCCGATGTGACGGGGCTGCGCTCAGTCCGCAAGTGGCGGTTTTCGTGAGAGGGCGCTGCGTGTCCGCCGCATAAGCTTGATGACCACGATTGCCCGCTTGTTTCCGCCTGCCTCGCCGCGCCGCACGGGAGAGCCCGGACCGCCGGGATCATCGCATGGCGACCTCAGGCCGCCCGGTCGAAGGTCGAGCCGCGGTTTCGGCTGACCTTTAAACCGGCAAATGATTTCTTCACTTCAATCTCTACCGAACGGTACGATTATAGGCGCATCGATCCGCGCGGGAAAAACCTTCGAGCTCGTCGCGGATTATGACGAATAATAAGAAAGGGTTCCGCACATGACATCCCGTTCCGCCCTGGCGCTCGCCGTATCGACTCTCGCGCTCGTCCATGCCCAGGCGGCGATGGCGCAGGAAACGCCCCAGGCCGCACCGGCTGCGGCCGCGACGGCCGCCGACGCCCAGCCGCAGGACGACATCGTCGTGACCGGCACGCGCACCGCCGGCCGATCGCGCCTGGACAGCACCTCCCCCATCGATGTGCTGAGCGCCACCAGCCTGCAACATCAGGGCACAACGGAACTGGCCGCGTCGTTGTCAGCCGTCGTGCCGTCGATCGACTTCCCCCGTTCATCCGCCGTGGACGGGACCGATTCGATTCGTCCGGCTACGTTGCGCGGTCTCTCGCCGGATCAGACCCTGGTGCTGATCAACGGCGTGCGCGCGCACACCTCGGCGCTGCTGAACGTCAACGGCTCGGTCGGCCGCGGCGCAGCCTCGGTCGATCTCAACACCATCCCCTCGATCGCGCTCGACCGAATCGAAGTGCTGCGCGACGGTGCGTCGGCGCAATATGGCTCGGACGCGATCGCCGGCGTCGTCAACATCATAACCAAGCAGCGCCAGGCCGGCTTCGACGCCTCGGCACAGCTGGGCAGCTATCTCGATGAGGGCGACGGCTTCACGCAGAACTATCAGTTGAGCTGGGGCAACGGTACCGAAGGGCCGCTGCAGGTCGTCGTTGGCGGAAACTATGTGAAGTCCAAAGGCGTATCGGCGGGCGATCGCGATATTTCAAAGAATCCCGAGCCTTACGGGACGACGTGCGATACCCCTACGGGTGGCTGTTCGCGTTTCTCTGAGTTCGGTCGCTTCGACGGCGCTATTTTCGGGGGATCCAAGACCCTGAACGTGCCGACGCTCGGTAAACCAACCTTCCCCAACGACTTCAGGGACTTCGACAACGCCGCTCGATTCAACTTCGCGCCGTTCAACTTCCTCGAAGTGCCAGTCGAGCGGATGGGTGTGTTCGGCAATCTCAAGTACGAGCTGTCCGACTCCATCAATTTCTCGGCCAAGGCCATCTACAACAAGCGCAAGTCGAAGAATGAGGCGGCGCCATTGCCCCTCGGCATCGGACCCGACGTCGGCAACGGCAACCTCCTCGACACCATTACGGTATCGGCCAGCAACCCGTTCAATCCCTTCGGTGTCGATCTCGTAGCCGGTGGTAACTACGATGCCATCTACAGGCGTGTGACCGAAATCGGGACTCGCCAGTACAGTCAAACCG
>Ga0207703_10001023_pt1 | contig 26811 bp, 24 predicted proteins | sample KBSSwiS12_FD_184304 | JGI IMG/M metagenome (GOLD analysis project Ga0207703, IMG submission 184304) | Switchgrass rhizosphere microbial communities from Kellogg Biological Station, Michigan, USA - KBS Switchgrass S1-2 (SPAdes) (version 2) | ecosystem: Host-associated > Plants > Roots >...
ATGCACCTGGTTGCCACCGCTGCTTCCTCGATCGCCCGCCGCTGGTGGTGGCGCGATTGCACGCTTGCGGCGCGATGGCGCGACTGATCGACTAGCCACACGATCATCGACTGCCCGCCCGCCAACCGGCGGGCTTTTTTGTTTCCAGGTGACTTCATGAGCCAAGTTCTAGCATTTTCACGCGAAGCGGTTGCCGCCCCGGCCGCGCCCTGTCCCGTCGCCGAAGGTGCGATCAGCAACCTGCTGGAAGGCCGCGACCTCGACCGGTCCGCTGCCTTCGCGCTGTTTTCGCAAATCGTCGACGGCTCATTGAGCGAGCCGCTGATGTCCGCGGCGTTCGTTGCGCTGCGGGTCAAGGGCGAGAGTTCGGAAGAGCTGATCGGCGCCGCCGAAGCCCTCCGTGCCGCGGCCAAGCCCTTTCCTTCCCCCGCGGGCCTGTTCGCCGATAGCTGCGGCACGGGCGGCGATTTTTCCGGCTCGATCAACGTATCGACCGCGGCCGGCATCGTCGCTGCGGCCTGCGGGCTTCCGGTCGTCAAGCACGGCAACCGGTCGTTCACCTCGAAGTGCGGCTCGGCCGACGTTCTCCAGGCTCTGGGGGCGCGCCTCGACCTGACCGCCCTCGAATCGCGCGAGATCCTCGACCGCACCGGCTTCTGCTTCCTGCTCGCTCCACAATATCATCCTGGCATCGCGCACGCCGGGCCGGTCCGACGGGCGCTCAAGGTCCGGACGATCATGAACCTTCTGGGGCCCTGCCTGAACCCGGCCCGGCCCAAGGTGCAGCTTCTCGGTGTTGCCGACCCCCAGCTTCTCATGCCGATTGCGGAAACGGTCCGCGCGCTTGGCGTTGAGCGGGCGCTGATGGTGCATGGCTCCGGCCTCGACGAGATTGCGCTGCACGGGTTCACCAACGCTGTCTCGCTCGTCGACGGTGAACTCGAAACGCTGGAGATCACGCCCGAGCAGGCCGGACTCCGGCGCGCCCCGATGCAGTCGATTGCGGGGGGCTCGCCGGAAGAGAATGCACGCCGGCTGGCTGACATTCTCTCCGGAGTCGGCAGCGAGGCGGAGATCGCCGTGGTCGCGCTCAATTCCGGAGCGCTCCTGATGACGGCCGGGCGCGCGGCCGACCTCCGGGAAGGCGTCGGGATGGCGATGGAGGCGATGCGCTCCCGCCAGGCCCGCCGGGTGCTTGACGATTTCGTCGAGGCCAGCCGTGGCTGACGGCCTTCTTGGACGGATTGCGGCGGTGAAGCGCGTAGAGCTTTCGGCGCGGTTCGACGGTATATCGATCGACGCGCTCCGGGCGAAGGCGCAACCGACGGACCGAAGCCTGGCCAAGGCTGTGGGAGAGCCCGGCGCCCGGTTCATCCTCGAAATCAAGAAAGCCTCTCCATCGGCGGGCGTGATCGGTTCGGATGTGGACCCAGCTGCGATCGCGCGCCAGTACGCCGGCGTCGCGGACGGGCTCAGCGTCCTGTGCGACCGTACATTCTTCGGCGGCTCGCTGGATGACCTTGTCCGCGCGCGCGCCGAGTTCGATGGCCCGATCCTCGCCAAGGACTTCTTCCTCGATCCGCGCCAGGTCGCGGAGGCGCGCATAGCCGGCGCGGATGCGGTGCTGGTCATGCTGGGGCTGCTCGATGACGCCGCCGCCGGAGAGATGATCGCGGAGGCCCGGCGCTTTCGTATGGATGCGCTGGTCGAGGTCCACGACGAGGCGGAGATGCGGCGAGCGCTCGCGCTGGGCGCACCGTTGATCGGCATCAACAACCGTGACCTTCGCGACCTAAGCATCGACCTGTCGACGACCGAACGCCTGGCCCGCCTTGCTCTCGACCGGACCGTCATCTCGGAATCCGGCATTCGCGATCGCAACGACATCGAGCGGCTTGCGCCGTTGGTCGACGGCTTCCTCGTCGGCTCTTCGCTGATGCAATCGAGCGACCCGGGGCAGGCCGCGCGCGAGCTGGTCTTCGGGCGGGTGAAATTGTGCGGATTGAATAGCGGCGCGGACGTCTGCGCCGCCCGGCCAGCGGCATTTGCCGGCTTCGTGTTCGTGATTGTCAGCCCCCGCCATGTCACGATCGCTGAAGCTGCGCCGCTGGCCGGTGTTGCTCGCGAAACGGGGATTCTCCCGGTCGGCGTGTTCCGCGATGCGCCGTCGCGCACCGTCGCGGAAGCGGCCGCCCGGCTCAACCTGCATGCGGTCCAGCTCCACGGCCGGGAGGATCGCGATTACGTCGCGTCCTTACGCGCCGCCCTGCCCGAGAGTTGCGAAATCTGGTCGACCGTCAGCGTCGGCCGAGATCCCGACCTCGATCGGGAGGGAGATCGGCTGCTGTTCGACCATGGCGAAGGCGGCAGCGGCCGCAGTTTCGACTGGTCGCTGATCGCCGACCATCCACGGCTCCAGCATTCGCTGCTTGCGGGCGGGATCGGTCCGCGCAACGCGCGTGCCGCGCGGCGGCTCGGAGCTTACGCGATCGACGTCGGCTCGGCGGTCGACGAGCGGCCGGGCATCAAGTCGCCCGAGAAGATCGCGAGCCTGTTCGACGCGCTGCGTCCGGCGGCGCGTGAGCGGCTCCGCGCGTGCGCCTGAGCGGCCGCTTCGGACGGTTCGGCGGCTGCTACGTCCCCGAAATCCTCGTTCCCGCGCTAGAGCAGCTGGAAGGGGCATTTCTCGACGCGCAGGACGATCCGGCGTTCAAGGCCGAGCTGGAAGGCCTCCTCGCCGACTACGCCGGCCGGCCGACGCCGCTGACTCGGTGCCGCAACCTGCCCGGCAACATCTATCTGAAGCGTGAGGACCTGCTTCACGGCGGCGCACACAAGACCAATCAGGTGCTGGGCCAAGGGCTGTTGGCGAAACGCATGGGGAAGACGCGGCTGATCGCCGAGACCGGCGCCGGACAGCATGGCGTCGCAACCGCCATGGTCGGCGCGTTGCTGGGCTTCAAGACGGTCGTCTACATGGGCGCTGAGGATGCCGAGCGACAGCAGCTCAATGTCTTCCGAATGCAGCTGATGGGGGCCGAGGTCATCGCCGTCGAAGGCGGCGGCAGGACGCTGAAGGATGCAATCAACGAAGCGCTGCGCGACTGGTCGGCGAGCTTCGAAAGCACTCACTACCTGCTCGGCACCGTTGCCGGTCCCCATCCATTCCCGACCATGGTCCGCGAATTCCAGCGCGTGATTGGACGAGAGGCCCGGGCACAGATGGTCGAGCAGATCGGACGCTTGCCCGACGTCGCCCTCGCCTGCGTCGGCGGCGGATCCAATGCGATCGGGCTGTTCGCCGACTTCCTCGGCGACGCGGCTGTCCGGCTGATCGGGGTCGAGGCCGCCGGCAAGGGACTGGCGGGAGAGGAGCATGGCGCAACGCTGCTGCGCGGAACGTCCGGCATCCTGCACGGTGCCGAGACCTACGTGCTTCAGGACAGCGACGGGCAGGTCGCCGATACCTGGTCGGTGTCGGCGGGCCTCGACTATCCGGCGGTCGGTCCGGAGCATGCGCATCTCAAGGACAGCGGCCGCGCGGAATATGTCGGCGCGACGGACGCCGAGGCACTGGCGGCGTTCAAGGCGTTGGCTGAAGGCGAGGGCATCATCTGCGCGTTCGAGTCCGCCCACGCGCTGGCCCATGCCCTGAAGCTCGCCGAAGCGGAGCCTGACAGCGCCATCCTCGTCGGCCTTTCGGGCCGGGGAGACAAGGACGTGTCCCAGGCGCAGGCGCTGTTCGGATGAGCCGCTACGCCGCCATGTTCGAACGGTTGAACGGCGAAGGAGCTTTCGGCGCTTTCGTCATGCTCGGCGACCCAGATCTGGAATCGAGCGCGGCTCATCTCGACGTGCTGGTCACGGCCGGCGCTGACATGATCGAGGTGGGAATCCCCTTTTCCGACCCGGTCGCGGACGGGCCCGTGATTCAGGCCGCGGCCCGGCGCGCGCTCGGCGCGGGCGTCCGAGTCGGCAACTGTTTCGACCTCATTCGAGCGTTGCGCGAACGCCACAGCGACGTGCCGATCGGCATCCTGACCTACGCCAATCTTGTCCGCGCGAGAGCGGGATTCATGCGTGATGCCGCGCAGGCCGGCGCCGACAGCTTGCTCATCGCCGACGTTCCCGCACTTGAGGCAGAGCCGTTCACTCGGGAAATGGAGCAGGCCGGGATAGAACCGGTACTAATCGCCGCCGGCAATACGCCTAACGCGACCTTGAGCCGGATCGCAAGCCTTTCAAAAGCCTACACTTATTGCGTCAGTCGAGCCGGCATCACAGGCACCCACGCCGGTGGGCAGTTCGACGCCAGACTGATCGAGCGGGTCGAGCGCGCCGGCGCCCCGCCAGCCGTCTTCGGCTTTGGAATCTCCCGACCGGAGCACGTCCGCGCGGCCCTGAAGGCCGGCGCAAAGGGCGTGATTTGCGGGTCGGCGATCGTCGATCTCGTTTCGAGACGCGAGGAGGTCGCAAGCTTTGTCCAGTCATTGAAAGCAGTTACACGGAACGACTCGGTGGCGGAATGAATTGAATCCCGCCGAAAAGGAGAGTCCTGCATGGCTGCGCGTCCGATCTGGAGAGGGCAAATTCGCCTTGCCTTGGTGTCGATCCCGATCGAGCTCTATTCGGCGACGAAGAGCGGTGCCCAGATCGCCTTCCACCAGGTTCATGAGCCTTCGGGCAAGCGGATTAAGTATGAGAAGGTCGTGCCCGGAATCGGGCCGGTCGACCGCGACGAGATCGTCAAGGGCTACGAGGTCTCGAAGGGCCATTACGTGCTGCTCGATCCCGAAGAGATCGAGAGCGTGAAGCTCGAGAGTCGCAAGACGCTCGACTTGGTCCAGTTCGTCGACGACGACGGGATCGACCCGATGTATTTCGAGAAACCCTATTACGTCGTGCCCGCGGACGACCTGGCGGAAGAAGCCTATGTCGTGCTCCGCGACGCGCTGCGGGCTGCCAAGAAAGTCGGCATCGGCCAGCTTGCGATGCGCGGCCAGGAATATGTTGTCGCGCTGAAGCCGCTCGACCGCGGGCTGGTGCTCGAGACTTTGCGCTACGCCGATGAGGTCAACAAGTCGTCGGGCTTCTTCCGCGACATCGGCGACCACACGCCCGACCCCGACCTGCTCGACATGGCCTCGATGTTGATCGAGCGGAAGGCCGGCGAGTTTGACCCCAAGGAGTTCCACAACCGCTACGTCGACGCGCTTCATCGGCTGATCGAGGAAAAGCAGAAGAAGAAGGGCGAGAAGATCATCGAGGATCCGGATGCCGACGCGCCGCCGCCCAAAGGCTCGAACGTGATCGACCTCATGGCGGCGCTGAAAAAGAGCCTCGGCGACGAGAAGAAGGGCAAGGCTGCCGCCAAGTCCAAGAAAGCGACCGCGAAGAAGAAGGAACCGGCTAAGGCGCCCGCACGTAAAAGGGCGTAGCTATGGCCCGTCGCGTTCCGCTCGATATCGAGACCTACAACCGGAAGCGCGATTTCTCGAAAACGAAGGAGCCCAAGGGCCGCAAGCTTAAGGGCAAGGGCGACAGCTTCGTCGTCCAGAAGCACGACGCCTCGCGGCTGCACTGGGACTTCCGGCTGGAGTTGGACGGCGTCCTCAAGAGCTGGGCAGTCCCCAAGGGCCCCAGCCTCGATCCCGGCGAGAACCGGCTGGCGATGCGGACCGAGGATCATCCGCTCGATTATGGCGGCTTCGAAGGCACCATTCCCAAGGGCGAATATGGCGGGGGGACGGTGATGTTGTGGGACCGGGGCCGCTGGATCCCCGACCCGCGCAAGGATCCCAGCAAGACGATCGAGGAGGGCCACCTGCACTTCACGCTCGAAGGCGAGCGAATGAAGGGCGAATGGGTGATGTTCCGCTTGAAGCCCAAGCCCGGCGAGAAAGCCGAGCCGTGGATGCTGAAGAAGGTGACCGACGATTATGCCGACACGGACGAAGGGGACGGGCTGGTCGACAATTGCGTGACCAGCGTGATCACCGGCCGGACGATGGCCGAGATCGCGGCGGGCGAGGACGTGTGGCGCTCAAACCGCGGCGGCCAGAAGGGCGGGCGCGCCAAGCGCAAGGCTTCGAAGGCGCCGCCGGCGTTCGTCGCGCCGCAGCTCGCGACTTTGGTCGACGAGGTGCCGGCCGGGACCTCATGGATTCACGAGATCAAGTATGACGGCTACCGGCTGCTGCTTTCGGTCGGCGAGGGCGTGGCGACCGCCTGGACACGCAACGGGCTCGACTGGAGCGACAAGTTCAAGGCTCTGGTCAAAGCTGCCGCCAGGCTCCCGGCGGGATGCCTGATGGACGGGGAGGTCGTCGCACTCGACGACGAAGGAAGGCCGAGCTTCCAGTTGCTGCAATCGACGCTCAAGGGCGGTGGGGCGCCGCTGGCGTTCTACGCCTTCGACCTGCTGATCGACCGCGGCGAGGACATCCGCAAGCTCCCGAACATCGAACGCAAGGAAAGGCTGGCCGCGCTGCTGAAGGGCGTCGCGCCGCCGATCCTCTACGGCGACCACATCATCGGCCGCGGGGAGGAAATGTTCGACGCCGTTTGCAAGCAAGGCGGCGAGGGCATCATCTCCAAGAAGGCAAGCGCAGCCTACAGCGGCACGCGCAGCCGCAACTGGCTGAAGATCAAGTGCATCCAGCGGCAGGAGTTCGTCGTTGTCGGCTGGTCCGAAAGCGATAGGCGCCTGGGTTTCCGCTCACTGCTGCTGGCCGCCAAGGACAAAGGGAAGCTTACCTATGCGGGCAAGGTGGGCACTGGCTTCAATGCCAAGCTGATCGAGGAGCTGATGGAGCGGATGCGGCCGCTCGCCGTCGACAAGGCGCCTGTCGAAGTGCCGCGCGCTGACCGCAAGGGCGCGCACTGGATCGAGCCGAAGCTGGTCTCCGAGATCAATTACGCCGAGTTCACCGACGATGGCATCCTGAGGCACCCGAGCTTCGTTGGCCTGCGCGAGGACAAGCCCGCCGAGGACGTGGTGAAAGAAGTGCCCAAGCATCTCACAGCAAAAGAGACCAAGCCGAAGCGCTCAAAGGGCAAGAAGTCTCCGGCCGCTACGGCCGAGGATTTCGGGATCGAGATCAGCAGCCCGGATCGAGTGATCTTCCCCGAGCTCGGTATCACCAAGAAGGACCTGGCGGATTATTACGCGACCGTCGAGCCGCTGATCATGATCGATGCGGCCAAGCGGCCGATGACACTGATCCGGTTTCCCGCGGGGAGGACCGGCGAAAGCTTCTTCCAGAAGCACGACAAGGGCACCTTCGGCCCGCACGTGAAGCAGATCCCGATCGAGGAGAGCGACGGCTCGACCGAGGACTATCTCTACTTCGACGACATTCGCGGACTGCTCGCCTGCGTCCAGATGGGGACGATCGAGTTCCATGGCTGGGGGAGCAAGGTCGACAAGGTCGAGTATCCCGACAGGCTGGTATTCGACCTTGACCCCGACGTCGGTCTCGATTTCGCCAAGGTGAAAGAAGCCGCGGTTCGGCTGAAGGCTTTGCTCGGCGACCTGGGTCTAAAGACGTTCCCCTTGCTGTCAGGCGGCAAGGGCCTCCACGTCGTTGCGCCGCTGGATGCTTCTCGGGACTGGCCGACGGTCAAGAGCTTCGCCGAACGCTTCACTCGAGCCATTGCGGAGGCCGAGCCGAAGATGTTCACGGCCAACATCCGCAAGGTCGAAAGAAAAGGCCGGATATTCCTGGATTGGCTGCGCAACCAGCGGGGTGCAACCGCGGTCCTGCCTTATTCGGCCCGGGGGCGCGAAGGGGCTCCGGTCGCGGCTCCAATCGCTTGGGAAGAGCTCGACCGCTACAAGGGTGGCAACCATTTCAGCATCCGCGACAGTGAAGAGTTGCTCGAGCGCGCTTCGTCAAAGTTGCTTGCAGGGTGGGGCAAGGCGAAGCAAGCACTGCCGGATGCATAAGACCGCCGCCGTCGCGCTCCTTCCGCTCGCCTACCTCCTTACAGCCGCCTCGCCGCCCGAGCTGGCCCGCTGGAAGGCGGAGGGGTCGCGCGTAACGATCACGCGCGACGACTGGGGCATCGCGCACGTCCACGGAAAGAGCGACGCCGACGCGGTGTTCGGCATGATCTATGCGCAGGCCGAGGACGACTTCCCTCGGATCGAGGCGAATTATCTCACCAACCTCGGCCGAATGGCCGAAGCCGAAGGCGAGAAGGCGATCTGGCAGGATCTGCGCGCTCGCCTGTATGTCAGCGACAATGAGCTGAAGGCCGATTATGCGCGCAGCCCTCTGCCGATGCGGCGGCTGATGGACGCCTGGGCGGACGGGCTGAATTACTTCCTCGCGACCCATCCGAATGTCCGCCCGCGGGCGCTCAAGCGCTTCGAACCGTGGATGGCGTTAAGCTTCACCGAGGGCAGCATCGGCGGCGACATCGAACGCATCGACCTCGACCAGCTGAAGGCCTTTTATTCGAACAAGCCGATTGCCGCCGCGCTGACTCCGTGGGTCGAGCGCCAGGGCTCCAACGGCATCGCCATTGCGCCGAAGATCACGGCCGAAGGCAACGCGCTGCTGTTGATCAATCCGCACACCAGCCACTTCTTCCGCTCCGAGCTGCAGATGAGCAGCGACGAGGGCCTCAATGTCTATGGCGCCGCGACCTGGGGCCAGTTCTTCATCTACCAGGGCTTCAATGCCCACGCTGGCTGGATGCACACATCGAGCGGCATCGATAATGTCGATGAGTTCGCCGAGAAGGTGGAGCGGCGCGGTAGCGGCTATTGCTATTGGTACGGTAGGACCTGCCGGCCGATGGGTGTACGGTCGTTCACGATAGGATACCGTACGGCTGACGAGCGGTTGAGGACGCGGAGCTTCGCGACTTACCGGACACACCATGGCCCGATCGTCCGCTCGGCGGATGGGCGCTGGATCGCCTTCGCGATGATGGACAAGCCGGTCGAGGCGCTGCAGCAGAGCTTCGGCCGGACCAAGACGACGGATCTGGCGAGCTTCCTCGCCGTTGCCGGTCGCTTCAAGGCCAATAGCTCGAACAACACGCTCTTTGCCGACGACAGAGGCGAGATCGCCTATCTGCACCCCCAATTCGTGCCGCGGCGGGATGACCGCTTCGACTATACGAACCCGGTCGACGGCAGCGACCCGGCAACCGACTGGCACGGGCTCCATGCCCTCAAAGAGCTGCCGAGCGTCCTCAATCCGACGAGCGGCTGGGTCCAGAATACCAACGCCTGGCCCTATCGCGCGGCGGGACCGGGCAGTCCGAACCCAGGCCGCTATCCAAAGTATATGGACACGGACGGCGAGAACTTCCGCGGGCTGCACGCGCAGCAGATGCTTACCGCAAGCAGCGGGTGGACGCTCGAGAAGCTGCAGGCCGCGGCCTATGACAGTTACCAGCCGGGCTTCGCCGAGCTGATCCCAACGCTTGTGCAAGCCTATGACGGGCTGCCGGTGACCGACCGGCGGAAGGCCGAACTTGCTGGCCCGATCGGCGTTCTTCGCTCCTGGAACTACCGGTGGTCCGCCGATTCAGTCGCGCAGTCGCTAGCGATGGTGTGGGGCGCTGCGCTGAAGAAGGAACTCAACGCGCCCAAATCGGAGCCGGGCAACAAGGTCATGATGCGCCTCTCGCGCGACACGACGCCTGACCAGAAGGTGCGGGCGCTGCAAGATGCGGTCGCCCGCCTCAACGGAGACTTTGGCCGCTGGAACGTGCCGTGGGGCGAGATCAACCGCGTCCAGCGCATATCGAACGCGATCAACCCGCCATACAGCGACAATGCGCCCAGCCTGCCGGTGCCGTTCGCCGAAGGCAGCTACGGCTCGCTGGCGTCGCTCCGGTCCGAGCAGAAGCCTGGGACCAAGCGCTGGTACGGAAATTACGGCAACAGCTTCGTCGCCGTGGTCGAGTTCGGGAAGCGCGTCCGCGCCCATGCGGTGACCGCCGGCGGCGAGAGCGGCCACCCGGACTCGCCGCACTTCAACGATCAGGCGCAGCGCTATGCGTCAGGGAACCTGCGAGAAGTCTATTTCTATCCCGAGCAGCTCAAGGGCCACACCGAGCGCATCTACCACCCGGGAAATTAGCCTTCGGCGAACTTGTCCGTCGCGCGGATCAGGCCGTCGAGCACCCCGGGCTCGCTGAACAAATGTCCGCCGTCGGGGATGATGTTGAGCTCGACCTCGGGCCACGCCTGCTTGAGCTTCCAGGCGGCAATCGGGGGCGTACAAGTATCGTGCCGGCCCTGGACGATGACGCCCGGGATGCCCTTCAGCTTGGCGGCGTCGCGAAGCAGCTGGCCTTCCTCGAGCCAGCCCTTGGCGGCCATGTAATGGTGCTCGATCCGGGCCACGGCTACGGCAATCTCCGGTGACGTGAAATGCTCGACCGTGCTCGGGCTCGGCAGCAATGTGACGATGTCGCCCTCCCACTTGCTCCACGCCTTCGCGGCGGTCAGCAGTTCCTCGCGGTCGTCACTGTTCAGCCGCTTGCGATAGGCTTCGAGCAGGTCGCCGCGCTCGGCTTCGGGGATCGGCGCGAGGAAATCCTCGAACTTGTCGGGATAGATCTGGCTCGCCCCGCCCTCGCGGTACATCCAGTCGACCTCATACTGGTCGAACAGGAAGATGCCGCGCAGCACGAGCTCGGTCGTCCGTTCGGGATATTTCTCCGCATAGGCCAAGGCGAGCGTCGAGCCCCAGCTGCCGCCGAACACCTGCCACTTCTCGACCTTGGAGACCTGGGTCCTGAGTTTCTCGATATCCTCGACCAGGTCCCAGGTCGTGTTGTTGTCGAGGCTCGCATAGGGCGTCGACTTGCCGCAGCCGCGCTGGTCGAACACCAGGATCTTGTACTTTTCCGGGTTGAACTGGCGCCGATGGTCGGGGCTCGATCCTCCACCCGGCCCGCCGTGGAGGAAGACGACAGGCTTGCCGTCGGGATTGCCGCACAGCTCCCAGTAGAGCCGATGTCCATCGCCGACGTCGAGCATGCCGGTCTCATAGGGCTCGATCGCCGGGTAAAGGGTCCGGCGCTTGGGGCTCATTGCGTCCATCAGAAGCTGAACTCCTCGTAGATGTGGGAAACGTCGCCGCCCCACTCGTGTTCATATTTGTGCAGCAATCGATCGGCCGGGGTCATGCCTGTCGTGACCACGTCGCGCAACGGGTCGAGGAAACCGCCCTCATTATCGCCGGCGCTGTTGAGCCTCGCGCGACGAGTGAGGCCGGCGGCTGCGATGTCGAGCACTTCGCTGGCGAACTCACGCATCGGCTGGCCGTCGGGTGTGAGCGCGTCCAGCGCCAGGGCCGGCACATCATGGCGCAATTTCTCGCGGCCATCGATGGGCCAGTGCCTCACCAGCTCCCATGCCGCGTCGAGCGCCACCTCGTCGTACAGCAACCCGACCCACAGTGCCGGGAGCGCGCAAATCCTGCCCCATCGTCCACCGTCGGCGCCGCGCATCTCGAGGAAGCTCTTCAGCCGGACTTCCGGGAATGCGGTCGAAAGGTGATCGGTCCAGTCGGTAAACGTCGGCCGCTCGCCCGGAAGCTGCGGCAGCTTGCCGTCGATGAATGCCCGAAAGCTTTCGCCGGCGACGTCGACATACCGGCCGTCGCGGTAGACGAAGTACATCGGCACATCGAGCGCGTAGTCGCAGTAGCGCTCGTAGCCGAAGCCGTCTTCGAACACGAAGGGCAGCATGCCGGTGCGGTCGGGATCCGTATCTTCCCAGATATGGCTGCGGAAGCTCTTGTAGCCGTTCGGCTTACCTTCAGTGAACGGGGAATTGGCGAACAGCGCGGTAGCGACCGGCTGGAGGGCAAGGCCGACTCGGAATTTCTTCACCATGTCGGATTCAGAAGAATAGTCCAGATTAACCTGAATGGTACAGGTGCGGAGCATCATGTCGAGCCCCAGGGTGCCGACCTTGGGCATGTAATTGAGCATGACCTTGTATCTACCCTTCGGCATCCGCGGCAGCTCGGCGCGGGTCTTGTCGGGCCACATGCCGAGCCCGAGGAAGCCGAGGCCGAGCCGGTCGCCGACGGTCTTGCACTGCTGAAGGTGCCGGCCAGATTCGGCGCAGCTCTGGTGCAGATTTTCCAGCGGTGCGCCGGAAAGCTCGAACTGCCCGGCCGGCTCAAGGCTGACGTTCCCGTCGACGCCCTTCAGCGCGATCACCTTTCCGTTCTCGAGCACCGGCTCCCATCCGAACTCGGTCAGCCCCATCAGCAGGTCGCGAATGCCGCCTGGTTCTTCCCACGAGGGCGCGCGATGATCGTCAAGGCGATAGACGAACTTTTCGTGCTCGGTGCCGATCCGCCATCGCTCGCGCGGCTTCTCGCCGCCGGCAAAGACCGACAGAAGGTCGTCGCGGCTCTCAATCAGCGGGCTCGCGCTGTCGTCGGTCTTGGTCGTCATGGCTGGCGGCGCTTAGCCGCGCGCCCCTAACGACGCCAGCAAATCCATTTTATGGACCAATCAAATCGCTTGCGGTCCCATTTCGTCCCTTCGTCCGCTCACCGATGATTTTCGCGCGCTCGTCGATGTTCGCCACCGCGTGCGCGGCGCGCTGCTATTGTAGCGCCGGGGAACGAGGAGGCCTGTCGTGAGCCGATTCGAAGCACTGCCGACGGTTGCAGTTCCGGTCATGGACCATCCGAGCTTCGGGCCGCTGCGCGCGTCAGGCTCCGCGGACGGCCATTCCTGGCGCTGGGAGGCGCTCGAGCTGATCGAGACGCAGTACGGCCAGGCCGATCTCAGCTTCGCCGCTGGACCCGATGGACCGGGGCGGGATCACGAGCATCAATTCACTGCGCTTGTCGATGAGCTCGACCAGCTTACTGCCGCCGCCGTTCCGGGCATCAGCTCCGTGGTGGGCGAGTGCCTCGAGCTGTCGCGGCATGACCCCTGGGCCACGCTCGAATGGGAAGGCGCGCACTTGACCGGGAAGGACGGCGCGTTCGAGCTCCATTATGCGTGCAAGACCTGGCCCGATGCGATGATCACCGTCCGTTTCGAGCAGTCGCGGCCTGTCGTCGTCGAACTCGACGACTAGCGCGTCCAGTCTCCTGCAACCGCCATCCAGGCTGCGAGCGCGGCAAGCGCCGCCGTCTCGGCGCGGAGGATGCGAGGTCCGAGTGAGATCGCGACCGAGTTTGGCGCAGCGCGGATCAGCGCCCGCTCTTCGTCGGTGAATCCGCCTTCCGGCCCGGTGAGGATAATCGCCGGACCGGAACTGAAGGCCTGGATCGCGACGTCGCCACCGCTCTCGTCGGCAAAGTAGAGGCTGCGCTCGCCATCGCGGTCCGCGAGGAACTGGGCGAGACTTACCGGGTTTGCGATGTGCGGCAGTCGGGTCCGCCCGCACTGCTCGGCAGCCTCGATTGCGATCGCCTCCAGCCGTTCGAGTTTGACCCGCTCCGCAATGGTTCGCTGCGTGATCACTGGAAGCAGGCGGGCAGCGCCGAGCTCCGTCGCTTTCTCGACCAGCCAGTCGGTCTGCGCGCGCTTGATTGGCGCAAACGCCAACCAGACGTCCGGCACCTCCTCGACCTCGCGCGTTCGGCGCTCGATCGTCAGGGTCATACGCTTCTTGGCGGCGGCCGAGATTCGCGCCAGCCATTCACCCGACGACCCGTCAAACACCAAGAGCTGCGCGCCGGTGCCCATCCGCAGGACGTTGCCGAGATAATTGGCCTGCGCTGCGTCCAGCTCGACCATAGCCCCTTCGGCCAAGGCCGCGCGCACGAATAGGCGCGGCAGGCTCTTGGGCGGCCAGGCTGGGGTTGCAGGCATGCCTGCCTCCTACTTAGGTGCGCCGGTGACCGCCACCATCGACATCGTGCCCGACAGCGAGCGCCGCGGCTTCATCGGCGCACTGCCCGCCGCGCTGAGGCCCTTTGCGAGCCTGATGCGGCTCGACCGGCCGATCGGGACGTGGCTGCTGTACTGGCCGTGCGCGTGGAGCGTCGCGCTGGCGGGCGTCGGCGGGAGGTGGGACTTGTTCCTGTGGCTTGCGCTAGGCGCCTTCGTCATGCGCGGCGCCGGCTGCGTCTATAACGACATCGTCGACCGCGATCTCGACGGCCAGGTTGAGCGCACGCGCCTGCGACCGCTGGCGAGCGGGCGGGTATCGGTCAGGTCGGCCTGGATCCTCGTCGGCCTGCTTTGCCTCATCGGCCTCGTCGTGCTCGTCCACCTGAAATGGATAGCGGCCCTCATCGCTCTAGGAAGCCTCGCCCCGGTCGCCGCCTACCCGTTCATGAAGCGCATCACCTGGTGGCCGCAGGCGTGGCTCGGCCTCGTCTTCTCGTGGGGAGCGTTGGTTGGCTGGCCGGCGGTGACGGGAAGCTTTGCCTTGCCGCCGTTGCTGCTGTGGTTCGGCAGCATCGCATGGGTGGTCGGCTATGACACCCTCTACGCGATCCAGGACAAGGAGGATGACGCTTTGGTCGGAGTGAGGTCGTCCGCACGGCGGCTGGGCGCTAAGGCGCCGCTCGGCGTTGGCATTTGTTATGCCGTCGCCCTGCTGATGTGGGGCCTCGCGATCTGGTTGGTCCGTCCCGATCCGATCGCGCTGGTCGCACTCCTTCCGGCGGGCCTCCACCTCCTATTCCAGGCACTCCGCGCCGACCCCGACGACGGAGAGCTGGCGTTGAAGCTGTTCCGGTCTAACCGGACGTGCGGCTTCCTGGTATTCCTGGGAATACTGGCCGTCGGCCTTTCCACCCATTAGTTGGCGCGAATGCTGTCCCCCGAAGCCGCGCGTTCCATTGCCGAGCGTCTCATCGAACGCGGTATCTCTGTCGGGGCTTCGGCTGCCGACGCATTGTACGTTGGTGAGCGATCGTCGAGCGTGCAGGTACGGCTGGGCGAGATCGACAGCGTGGGCGCGTCGGAGGGCGAGCAGATTGGCCTGCGCCTGTTCGTCGGCCAGCGGTCGGCCACGGCCGCGTCGTCGGACCTCTCCGATGAGGCGCTGGGCGTCTTGGTCGAACGCTGCCTGGCGATGGCGAAAGAAGCGCCGGAAGACCCGTATGCTGGTCTCGCGCCGAGGGAACTGCTCCACCGCGGCGAGCTGCCCGCGCTCGATTCTAACGACGACGTGCAACCGGATCCCGCCGACCTTCGGGCCAGGGCGCTGGAGGCGGAAGGCGCTGCGCTCGCCGTCGAGGGCGTGACAAATTCGAGCGGCGCGGGGGCAAGCGCATCGGAATCAAGCATCGCGCTCGCTACTTCGGACGGCTTCTCGGGCGCGTACCGAAGCACCGGCCATGGCTGTTCGGCCGGAGTCGTAGCCGGCGCCGGCGCAAGCATGCAGCGCGACCACGCCTGGCACAGTGCCCGGCATCTCGACGACCTCGATCCTGCGGCGGAGATCGGACGCCGCGCGGGCGAGCGGGCGGTGTCGCGTCTCAACCCGATGCGTCCCAAGCCGGGCAAATATCCGGTCCTGTTCGATCCGCGGGTGTCATCGACGCTGCTCGGCCATTTCTCTGGCGCAATCACGGGCTCGGCGATCGCCAGGCGCACGAGCTTCCTGCAGGACAAGCTTGGCGAGCGGGTCTTCGCCAAGGGCGTTACCATCATCGACGACCCCCTGCGCCTGCGCGGGCTCCGCTCCCGCCCGTTCGACGGGGAGGGAGTGGCCGTTGCGCGCCAGGAACTCGTCTCAAACGGCCTGCTCAACAGCTGGATCGCCGAGAGCGCCTCGGCGCGCCAGCTTGGCATCGAGCCGACCGGCCACGCCGCGCGCGGCGTCGGTGGGGCGCCCGGTGCTTCCCCGAGCAACCTCTATCTCGCTGCCGGCAAGCGCAGCCGCGACAAGTTGCTTGCCGCCTTTCCGGAAGCCGTTCTGATCATCGAACTGATCGGTCAGGGCGTGAACGGGGTGACGGGCGATTACAGCCGTGGCGCGGTCGGCTTCATGGTGCGCAACGGCGCGATCGCCGAGCCGGTGGCCGAGATCACCGTCGCGGGCAATCTCATTGACATGTTCGCCACGATCGAACCGGGAGACGACCTGGAGTTCCGCCGCGGCATCGATGCCCCGACCCTGCTCATACCGGAAATGACCGTCGCGGCAGCCTAGGCGGCCTGCGTCACCCTGGGGACCCGCAGGCGCGGAATTTCGATATGTGGACAGCGGTTCATCACGACTGCGAGCCCCGCTGCCTCGGCTTTTGCCGCGGCTTCCTCATTGATGACACCGAGCTGCATCCAGACCGCCTTGGCACCAACGAAGATCGCCTGCTCGACCGCCTCGGCGGCAGCTTCCGGGCGCCGAAAGATGTCGACGATGTCGATTGGCACGCCAATCTGGGAGAGCTCGCGCCAGACGAACTCGCCGAGCACGTGCTCACCGGTGATTTGCGGGTTCACCGGGAAGACGCGATAGCCCCACTCCTGCAGGAACTTCATCACACCGTAGGACGGTCGGTCCGGCCGGTCGGACGCGCCGATCACGGCGATGGTCCGCGCGTTGGTGAGCAGCCGGGCAATGTCTTCGTCACGAGTGAGCGGCATGTTGGGACAACGGCCTAGTGGACGGGTGTTTCCAAGGATTCGAGCAGTTTTGCCGCGAGCGCGGCGAAGTGCCCGGTATCGGGCGAATCCGTCGCCGCGGGCGGCAGGCCCGCGTCCGATGCTTCGCGGATCGCGAGGCTCAGCGGCAGCCGGCCAAGGAAGGGCAAGCCCATCTCCGAGGCGGCGGTTTCGGCGCCTCCGCTCCCGAACGGATGCGATTCCTGCCCGCAATGGGGGCAGGCGTAGGTCGCCATGTTCTCGACAATCCCGAGCACGGGCACGCTGGTCTTGTTGAACAGGTCGACTGCGCGGCGAGCGTCGATCAGCGAAAGGTCCTGCGGCGTGGAAACGATGACAGCGCCCGCGGGCCGCGAGCGCTGAATCAGCGAAAGCTGCACATCACCGGTGCCCGGGGGGAGGTCGACGAGCAGCAGCTCGGTATCGCCCCAATTCGCCTCGAGCAGATTGGCGAGGGCCCCCGTCGCCATCGGCCCGCGCCACGCGAGCGCATGACCGGGCGAGACCAACTGTCCGAGCGACAGGAAGCGGATGCCGTGAGCCTCGACCGGGATCAGCTTGTCGTTCTCGGCCGAAGGCTTGTCGTGGTTGCCGAGCAGCGTCGGCTGGGAAGGCCCATAGACATCGGCGTCGACCAGCCCGACCTTCTTCCCAGCCCGCGCGAGCGCGATCGCGAGGTTGGCAGAGACGGTCGACTTGCCGACCCCGCCTTTGCCGCTGCCGATGGCGATCAGGGTGCGGTGCGGCTGCGAGGCCGTCATCGCCACCCGAGCCTCATGGACACCCGCCATGTTGAGAGCGGCCGAGCGCACCTCGCCCTCCACTGTCCTCGCCTCGCTGTCACTCAGTCCGGTCGCATCGACGATGATCGTCGCGACCCCGCCCGCGAGCTTGCGCGAGCGGACACGGTCCTCGTGCGGAAGGCCGATCAGCGGGTCAGCGACATGCTCCATGCAAGCGCACATAGGTACGCCTTGGGCCCTTGCCACTGTTTTTCATTCCGCATCCCTCTATATTCAGCCGCGATGAAGACGATTTCCGGGTGGGGCGGCCGCGTCCGCGGCTTGTTCACCGACACCAAGGGCCCGTGGGGCCAAAGCGGCGGCGATGGCGGCGATCCGCCTCCCGAGGACGGACAGGGCGGCCCGTGGGGCGAGACTCCCGGGCGTGGGCGACGGACAACCCTCGGTGGTAACAATGTTTCGGCGCTCGAGGAGCTGCTTAGGCGCAGCCGTGCGCGCTTCGCCGGCGGCGGCGGTGGATTGCCGGGGAGGCCCAGTCGCTCGTTGATCCTGTGGGCCGTACTGGGCTTCGTCTTGCTCTGGCTGGTTTTTACAAGCACCCATTCAATCGCTCCCGGTCAGAGCGGCGTCGTCACCCAATTCGGCCGGTACAGCAGAACGCTGGGATCAGGGGTAAGCTTCACGCTTCCCTCGCCAATCGAGCGGGTGAAGAAGGTCGACGTGCAGACAATCCGCTCGATCGACATGGGATCAGCGAGCTCCGACGACTTGATGCTGACGGGCGATCAGAATCTTCTCGACCTTGCTTATCAGGTGCGCTGGAACATCCGCAGCCCGGAACTCTACCTTTTCCAGATGGCCGATCCCGACGAGACCATCCGCGAAGTCGCGGAAAGCGCCATGCGCGCGGTTGTCAGTCAGGTCACTTTGAACGACGCGATGGGTGACCGTCGCGCTGAGATCGAGGCCCGCGTCGCGGAAAGCATGCAGCGAATCCTCGATTCCTATCATTCGGGAATTCAGGTGCAGGGGATCGCGATCAAGCAGGCGGACCCGCCCGACGCGGTCAACGATGCGTTCAAACGGGTGACTGCCGCGCAGCAGCAGGCACAGCAATTTGTGAACAATGCCAATTCCTACGCGCTGCAGCTGCACCAAAAGGCTCAAGGTGAGGCGACCGCCTTCGACAAGGTCTACGGACAGTACAAGTTGGCTCCCGAGGTGACCCGCCGGCGCATGTATTACGAGACGATGGAGCAGGTCCTTTCGAAGGTCGACAAGACGATCGTCGAAGCGCCGGGCGTTACCCCTTATCTGCCGCTGCCGCAGGTGCAGAAGTCGCAGCCCAGCGGGGAGCGTTCGCAATGACCGGCTTCTTCCGCAATCACCCGATCCGGTCGGCGATAATTGCCGTTGTCCTGCTGTTTCTGGTGGTCTCGAGCTTCCCGATCATTCCCGAGACCAAGCAGGCGGTCGTGGTTCGTTTCGGCAAGCCGGTAACGGTGTACAACCAGTTCAAGGCGGGGCGACCGATCGGTGCAGCAGGTGCCGGCATCAATTTCCGGATCCCGTTGGTCGACCAGCTCGTGTGGATCGACAAGCGCGTCCAGGATGTCGACATGCAGCGCCAGCAGGTCATTTCGACCGACCAGCGCCGGCTCGAGGTGGACGCCTTCGCCCGTTACCGTATCGTCGACCCCCTTTTGATGTACATCCGGGCCGGTAGCGAGGAACAGCTGCGCGAACAGCTTCGGCCAATTCTGGGGTCGGAGGTGCGCAACGAGCTGGGCCGCATCGAATTCGCTTCGCTGCTGACGCCGGAGCGACAGGGCATCATGAACAGCGTGCGCTTGTCGCTCAACAAGATCGCCCGGCAATATGGGGTCGAGGTGCTCGACGTCCGCATCAAGCGCACCGACCTTCCTGATGGCGCCCCGCTTTCCGCGGCATTCGACCGCATGCGGTCGGCGCGCGAGCAGGAAGCGCAATCGATCCTGGCCCAGGGGGCGAAACAGGCCCAAATCATTCAGGCGCAGGCTGATGCGGACGCCGCGCAAACCTATGCCGCGAGCTTCGGCAAGGACCCCGATTTCTACGACTTCTACCGGGCGATGCAGAGCTATCGGCAGACTTTCATCGGCGATGGAAGGACTGCTCCCGCAGGCACCACCCTCATTTTGTCGCCTAACAACGACTATTTAAAGGAATTCACTGGACGCTCGCGCTAGGACGGCGTTGGACCCCGAAACGTTCAAATGGCGTTCAGGCGGTGGCGACATTAGCGCCTTGCGTCTTACCCGAATTGATGGAGTATCGATGAGGTCGAAGGAGTCCGGAAAAGTGCGCTACGCCTACGGGGTTGCAATGGCCCTGCTGCTCGGGGGGACGACCTTCTCGCTCGCCACCGGCAAGGCCGGTGCGCAGGTCGCCCAGAATGAGCCCGGCACCTCTGCGCTCGCGCCCAGGCCCGGAGCGCCGATGTCGTTTGCGGACCTGACCGCGAAGCTCGCGCCGGCAGTCGTTTACATCTCGACCAAGCAGCGCGTGCCAGTGAAGTCGCAGCCCGACCCATTCGAGGAATTCTTCCGCCGGTTCGATCCGACCCAGCCGCAGAGCGGCACCAACGACAATAGCGGCGGTGCGCAGCCGCGGACCCGCGAGGCGGGCTCGCTCGGTTCCGGCTTCATCATCTCGCCGGACGGCTATGTCGTCACCAACAACCACCTGATTCAGGGCCTCACGGGGACCGGCACGGTCGACAGCGTCACCGTGACCACCACCGACCGGCACGAATATCCGGCGCGGATCATCGGCCGGGACGAGACCTCGGACCTCGCGCTGCTCAAGATCGAGGGCCGCAATCTGCCGTTCGTGAAGTGGGGCGACAGCACCAAGGCGCGGGTCGGCGACTGGGTGATCGCGATCGGCAATCCTTACGGGCTTGGCGGCACCGTCACCGCCGGCATCATCTCGGCGCTCCACCGGGGCATCACCGGTGTCGGCGCCTACGACCGCTACATCCAGACCGACGCGGCGATCAACATGGGCAACAGCGGCGGCCCGATGTTCGACCTGAACGGCAACGTCATCGGCATCAACTCCGCGCTGATCTCCCCGACCGGCGCATCGGTCGGTATCGGCCTTGCCATCCCGGCGGAGGCGGCGAAGCCGGTGATCGACGCGCTGATGCGCGGCCAGCGCCCCTCGCGCGGCTATCTCGGCGCCAGCCTGCAGCCCGTCGACGAGGACCTCGCGCCGTCGCTCGGCATACCCAAGGACAGCGGCGAGATCGTTCGGTCGCTCGTCCCCGGAGCTCCCGGTGCGCTTGCCGGCTTGCAGCAGGGCGACGTGATCGTGAAGGTCAACGGCCAGCAGGTCACGCCCGACCAGACCGTTTCATACCTCATCGCCAACAGCCCGGTGGGCTCGAAGATTCCGCTGGAAATCATCCGCGGCGGTCGTCGCGCGACGGTTGTGGTTACGGTCGCGCAGCGGCCGACCGAGGAAGCGCTGGCGCGGCTCAGCGGCGGCGGCACTTCCACCGCGCCGGGCAGCGCCGTTGTGCCCGAAGCGCCCCAGCGCGCGCTCGGCCTGTCGCTGACGCCCGCGACGCCGGACCTGGCGCGTGCGGCCAACCTGCCGGCGAGCGCTCGCGGCGTGATCATCACCGCGGTCGACCCCAACGCCAATGCCGCCGAGCAGGGCCTTCAGCGCGGCGACCTCATCGTCTCGGTCAACAACCAACCGGTAAGCACGCCAGCGCAGGTCATTGCCGCGGTCGATGCGGCGCGAAAGGCCGGGCGGACGAGCGTCCTGCTGCTGGTCCAGCGCGGGACGACCCCGGCCGTGTTCGTCGCCGTCAGCCTGACGGCGCGCTAGGCCTGAGCGGCTCACCTCCGCCCTTGCGCTAAGGCTGTTGCTGGGCGACTGTCGGCCCACCAGAGTCGAGCGGGGGAACAGACATGTCCGACAACAGGCCCGGCGAAGAGGTCGACGTCACCAAGGAATGGCGTGCCACGCACGGCCAGAAATCGGCCGCGACGCGCCTCAGGATCTTCGCCTCAATCTGCTGGGCGGTTGCGATCGGTGCCGAGATCGCGGGAGTCGTGCTGCTGCGTCAGCACAAGTTCGACCAGGGCAACCTACCGCTGCTGATCGGGATTTTGGTCGGGATCGCGATCTTCGCGATTGCCGGCAGCCTGATGTGGAAGGCCGCCAACAAGCAGGATCCGGCCCGCCAATCCGACTCTGCCAGGTTCTTCTTCCAGAACCAGCTCGGGGCAATCATCACCGTGATCGCCTTCCTGCCGCTGGTTGTCCTGATCTTCATGGACAAGGACATGGATCCGAAGAACAAGAAGATCGCCGGCGGGATCGGGGTCGTCCTTGCCGCCGCCGCGACCTTCATTGGCATCGACTTCAATCCCCCGTCCGTCGAGCAGTACACGCAGGACATGAACAAGTGCGCGGCCGAGATCAAAGCCGGCCAGCCGACCAAGGACTGTTCGCCCGAGGTGGCCGAGCAGGCCAAGGCGATCGCCGAGGATTCGAAGACCGTGACCGAGGCCACGAGGAGTTCGGCCAATCCCAACGGCGTCGACACCGTCTACTGGATCGCTCCGGAGAATGGCGCCAAGAAGTCGGCGACTCCGCACGTGTTTCACATCTGCGAGGGCGTGAGCCCGCTCCGCGGCAAGTCCGTGAATAGCGGCTCGGTGACCCAGGCCTATTCGGAGAACGCGACGCGGATCACCAAGCAGATCCCGATGGAGCAGAAGCAGTGCGGGTTCACCGGCTCGCCAGCGGCGACGCCCGCAGCGGCGGGCTGACCGACCGATCATGATCGGCGCGGCGCTGCTGCTGCTTGCTCCAGCGGTCGCGCTCGCGGGGCTTTATCAGGCGCACCAGATGGAGGTCGGCGCGGCGCTGGAGCTGAAGAAGGACGGGCATTTCCGTTATCAGCTCGACTATGGCGCCGTCTCGGAACAGGCCGAGGGCGACTGGACCTTCGACGGCAAGTCGGTGCGCTTGACCACGAGGCCCGCACCCCGTCGGCCGACCTTCGAGCTGGTCCGCGACGATCCGGCCCCTGCCGGGGAGCTGTTCATCGCCGTCGAGCCACCGGGTTTCGGAGCGGAGGGCTACCGTATCGAGGCAGTCGGGACGGACGCCGCATCCGGCGAGCAGGGCTTGGTCCGGGCGGACAGCGATGGCCGCGTCGACAGTGGCGGTCACCGGCTGTCGGCGGTCGAGCCCATGGTTCCAGTCTACGGAACGCCTGCCGGTCGCATTTCGCTCAGCCAGGATCGCGGACATCGGTTGCTGCTGCGCTTCCACGCCAATGACCTCGGCCGCGCCGCGTTCGACGGTGAGCCGCTCGTATTGACCAACGGCACGCTGGTCCTGAATCGGTACGAAACTCAGATTCGCTTTATGCGCAATCGGCCCTAAGAAGGGCGCGGGAGAGAGGGTATCGTGGCAGAGACGACCTGCACGGTCATCGAAGGACTGGAACGCGAGTGGCGTGACGCGCTGTGCAGCAAGGACATGGACCGGCTGCAGGCCCTCGTGCACAAGGATTTCGTGCTGATTGGGACGCGTTCGACGGGCCCGTTCATGATGACGCGCGACGAGTGGCTCGATGCGATCCAGCGGCGCGACGTGTTCGAAATCGACGTGGACGTGGAGGACGCGACGGTGCTGCCGGACGTGATGATCGGGACGGTCCATGCACGCTGGCGGCTCAAATATCTCGGCCGGATGATCGAGGACTGCGTAGTCCTCACCGACGTATGGGTCAGGGACGACGGCCGCTGGCAGGCGATCCGCCGTCATTCGACGCCGGCGCCGGCGGGCGGCTGCGACCTCAAGGGAGAATAGGATGGCGACTGTGGCGACCGGCGAGACGCGGGGCGTGATCAAGGAACTGACGCTGCGCGGGATCATCCTCGGCGCGCTGATCACGGTCATTTTCACCGCGGCCAACGTCTATCTCGGCCTCAAGATCGGAATCACCTTCGCGACGTCGATCCCGGCAGCGGTGATCTCGATGGCCGTGCTCAAGGCCTTCCGCGACGCGACCATCCAGGAAAACAATATCGTCCAGACCATCGCCTCGGCGGCGGGAACGCTGTCGGCGATTATCTTCGTTCTGCCAGGCCTGATCATGGTCGGCTGGTGGACGGGCTTCCCCTACTGGCTGTCGGTCGCCGTCATCGGCATCGGCGGCATCCTCGGCGTCATGTATTCCGTGCCGCTCCGGCGGGCACTCGTGACCGGCACCGACCTCCCCTACCCGGAAGGCGTAGCCGCCGCCGAAGTGCTGAAGGTCGGAGCAGGCGTCGGCGGAGCAGAGGAGAACCGGCGCGGGTTGATACTGATCACCGGGTCGACGCTGGTCTCCGCAGCCTATTTCCTGATCGCGAAGACGAGATTGCTGACTGACACCGCCGGGAAGGTGTTCAAGGTCGGCACCGGCGGGTCCGCCATCTCCGCCAGCCTGTCGATGGCGCTGATCGGCGTCGGGCATCTCGTCGGCGTCGCCGTCGGCCTGGCCATGGTCGTCGGCATGCTGATCACCTGGGTGGTCATCGTACCACACTGGACGCAGGACGCGGCATTCGCCGCACAGATCGGCGGCGACCTAGAGACGCTGGTGAGCGCCGCATTCCGGCAAAAGGCGCGGATGGTCGGTGCGGGCACGATCGGTGTCGCGGCGATCTGGACGCTGCTGAAGCTGATCGGGCCGATCGTCGGCGGCATTCGCTCGGCATTGATCGCCAATCGCGAACGCAAGGCCGGTCGTGGCGCCGACCTTCCGCTGACCGAGCGCGATATTCCCATCGGCATCGTCACCGGCACCATCCTGCTATCGATGATACCGATCGGATTGCTCCTCTTTGCTTTCGGCAACACCGCGCCGATTGCAGCCGAGCCCGGCATGACGATTGTGCTCAGCATCATCTACACCTTGATCGCCGGTGTCGTGATCGCTGCGGTCTGCGGCTACATGGCTGGCCTCATCGGCGCTTCCAACAGCCCGATTTCGGGAGTCGGAATCCTCTCGGTGCTCGGCATCTCGCTGATCCTGGCGGCGCTTTTCCCGCACGCGACCGGGGATGCGACCAAGGCACTGGTCGCGTTCGCCTTGTTCGTGACCGCGATCATCTTCGGCGTTGCGACCATCTCGAACAACAACCTCCAGGATCTCAAGACCGGCCAGCTGGTCGAGGCGACGCCGTGGCGGCAGCAGGTCGCACTCGTTCTCGGCGTGATCTTTGGCGCACTCGTCATTCCGCCGATCCTCGACCTGATGAACACGGCCTTCACCTTCCAGGGTGCGCCGAACGCGAAGACGACGGCCTTGGCGGCCCCGCAGGCTGCGATCATCTCGACGATTGCCCAGGGCGTGCTCGGCGGCAATCTCGACTGGCCGATGATCCGGCAGGGCGCGATGATCGGCGTCGTCGCGGTCATCATCGATGAGGTGTTGAAGCGTGCCTCGGGCAAGCGCCTGCATCTGCCGCCGCTGGCGATCGGGATGGGTATTTACCTGCCGCTCGAGGCCGATCTGCTGATCCCCGTCGGCGCCGTTCTCGGCTGGTTCTACAACCGTTGGGCGATGACGGCCCGCAGCCCAGCCTTCGCCGAGCGCATGGGCGTGCTGATGGCCACCGGCCTGATCGTCGGCGAAAGCCTGATGGGCGTGGTCTATGCGTTCGCCGTAGCAGGTGCTGAAAAGGCAGGATCGAAAGACAGCGCCAACGTGCTCGCGCTGGTCGAGCCCTATGGCTCCGTGATGATCGTTAGCCTGGTCGTGTTCGCCGCCGCCCTCGCCGCGCTTTATGTGTGGACCAAGGGCCGCGCTTCGGTGGCACCGATTCCGGGCGACGATGTCTTCGTCGAGGAGGCGACCTACCGCTAGCGGCCGAGTGCCGCTTTTCGCAACGCGGCTGGACCGAGCGGCTTGGCGCCGGCTTCGGCCGCGCGGACAAGCTCGACGATCGCGCTGTTGACCGGAGCAGTCCGCTGCAGGCGCTCGGCCAGCCGGACCAGCTCCCCGTTGATGTAGTCGACCTCGGTCCTTCGTCCGGCCGCGAGATCGTCCGCCATCGACGATCGCGCCTTGGCGTCGATCTTCCAGCGCTTCAGGAAGAAGCGATTGAACAGCCAGTCCGGCGATCCGATGACGCGGGGCAAGCGCGATGGGGCAATCGGTCCCGATGCAACCGGCTCGATCTCCGCCTGCTCAAGCAGATCCAGTCCCTCACGCATCGAAGCGGCGAAGACGCGCCGGTAATCGCGCTGCTTCAACTCCTCGATCAGCGATCGGCCCGACAGCGCATTCACCGCATTGTTGAGGTTGATCAGCAGCTTGCCCCAGGCGAGGCCAAGCATCTCGTCGCTGAGCTTGAGGGCGGCCGGGCCCTGCCCAATCGCTTCGGCCAATGCGCGCGTGCCCGCGCGGCGGTCGGCGTACAGGTCCCCGGCCACGCCTTTGTGGAAGCGACCTTCGCCGAGATAGGCGACATTGTACTGGACCATGCCCCGGGCGACCTCGAAGCGGCCGCCAAGCCCTTTTTCGAGCACCTCGACATTGCTGACGCCGTTCTGGAAGCTGATCACCAGTGCGCCCGGCTTCGCGTAAGTCGCGATCTGCGCCGCGGCTTCGCCGGTGTCGCCGCTTTTGACCGTCAGGGCGACGATCTCCGCCTCATCGAGCCCCTCGGGGCCGCAGCGATAGTCGACGTCGCCGGGCGGCAGATGCGCCTGCCAGCCGGTGTAGTCGCTGACGGTCAGGCCATGGGCGTCGAGGTCCTGCGAGATCTTCGGCCGGCCGATCAGGGTGACGGGCAGGCCGGTCGACGCCCAGGCGCCGCCGATGAAGCAGCCGACCGAACCGGCTCCAAGGATTGCGATCTTCGGCCCCCCGGCGATGTCCTAGCCCCTTCCGCGATATGGCTGCACGCCCTGGTCTGGAAGCCACAGGCCTTCGGGCGGCGTGCCGCTTTGCCAGAAGACGTCGATCGGGATGCCGCCGCGCGGATACCAATATCCGCCGATGCGCAGCCATCGGGGTTTCATCTCATCGACGAGCCGTTGGCCGATGCCCACCGTCACATCCTCGTGAAAGCCGCAATGGTTGCGGAACGAACCGAGGAACAGCTTCAGGCTCTTGCTCTCGACGATCGTCTCGGCGGGCGCATAGTCGATGACCAGATGGGCGAAGTCGGGCTGGCCGGTGACCGGGCACAGCGAGGTGAATTCGGGCGAGGCGAAGCGCACCAGGTAGAGCGCGCCGGGCCGGGGGTTGGGCACATAGTCGAGCACCGCTTCGTCCGGCGAAGCAGGGAGGGCGCTGGCCTGGCCGAGATGGCGCGTTTCCATGGCGCGCCACCTAGCAGCAGTGAGGGGACGCGCCTATTCCCCCGGCTATGGACTCGCTGGTTTCGACCGATTGGCTTGCGCGGCACCTCGGCGAGCCCGACCTCGTGGTCATCGA
>Ga0207703_10001032_pt1 | contig 26743 bp, 34 predicted proteins | sample KBSSwiS12_FD_184304 | JGI IMG/M metagenome (GOLD analysis project Ga0207703, IMG submission 184304) | Switchgrass rhizosphere microbial communities from Kellogg Biological Station, Michigan, USA - KBS Switchgrass S1-2 (SPAdes) (version 2) | ecosystem: Host-associated > Plants > Roots >...
CGACAAGACCGCGGTCGAGGACCTTTCCCTCGAAGTCCTTCGAGGAGAGGTCTTCGGCTTCCTCGGACCCAACGGTGCGGGGAAGACGACCTCGATCAAGATGCTGCTGGGGCTGGTGGAACCCACGTCCGGATCGGGCTCCGTGCTCGGAGCCCCGATCGGCCACCGCGCCACGCGCGCGCGCCTCGGCTTCCTGCCGGAGCACTTCCGCTTCCACGACTGGCTCACCGGACGAGAGCTCCTCCTAGTGCATGGCCGCTTCCTCGAGATGAGCTCCCGCGACACGAAAGCGCGCGCGGACGAGCTGCTCGCGCGGGTCGATCTCCTCGACGCCGCCCACCGGCCGGTTCGAACGTACTCCAAGGGAATGATGCAGCGCGTGGGGCTCGCGCAGGCACTCCTCGGCCACCCCGACGTGGTGTTCCTCGACGAGCCCACGTCGGGACTGGATCCACTCGGACGGCTCCTGGTGCGTGACGTGATTCGCGAGCTTCGCGAGCGCGGCACCACCGTGTTCCTGAACTCTCACATCCTGGGAGAGGTGGAGGCGACGTGCGATCGCGTCACCTTCGTGAAAGAGGGACGCACGGTCCGCGATCTGAGGCTCGGGGACGTCGATGGATCCGTGGAGGTGGACCTGCGCGTGGGATCGATCACGGAGGAAGCGCGCGTTGCCATCGCCCGGGTCGGCCGAATCTTAGAGTATGGCGGGTCCGCATCCGGCGACGGGCTCGATCGATTGCGCATCGCGCTTCCCAAGGAAGATCTGCTTCCGCAGCTCGCGCGGGCCGTGGTCGAACGCGGTGTGCCGCTCTACGAGATGCGCGTCGCACGGAAGTCGCTCGAGGCCACGTTCCTCGAGGTGATGGGGGAGGATCAGAGACCCGGATGAACGGACTTCTGGCCGTCGCTCGGCTCACGCTCTACGAAGCGTTCCGGAAACGGATCCTCGTGGCCGCGCTCATCGCCGGCGGCGGGTTCCTCACGCTCTACGGAATCGGGCTCCATTTCATGGGGCCCGCGAACGAGGACAAGCTGTCGCTCGTTGAGCGTCGCGTCATCTTCAACATGATGACGCTGGCCGGTCTGTTCGCGGCGAACTTCCTGACCATTATGACCGCGGTTCTCCTTCCGGTGGACACGCTCTCCGGCGAGATCGCTTCCGGCGTGATCCAGACCGTCGCGGTGCGTCCGATCCGGCGCCGGGACATCGTGCTCGGGAAGTGGCTCGGGCACTGGACCGTGATGGCGGCCTATTTCGCGCTCCTGGCGGGGGGCGTGTTGACGATCACGGCGCTGAGCACCGGCTTCACGCCGGCGAAGATCGAGATCGGCCTTCCGCTCATTCTCCTCGAAGGCACGGTCCTGCTCACCCTGTCGATCGCAGGCGGCGCCAAGCTGAGTACGGTCACGAACGGGATGCTCGGGTTCGGCCTCTTCGGACTCGCGTTCATCGGCAATCTCGTCGAGCAGATCGGGACGATGGCGGGCAGCGAGGCCGCCCGTCAGGTCGGGACCGTGGCGAGCCTCATCATGCCGAGCGAGGCGCTGTGGCAGCTCGCCGCGTATCACATGCAGCCGTCCGTGATACGCGACCTCGGAAACTCACCCTTTTCGCCGGTCTCCGTGCCCAGCACGGCCATGGTCGTGTGGGCCGCGGGGTACATCGTCGTGACGCTGGCGCTCGGCGTGAGGTGGTTCGGAAAGCGGGCTCTGTAGAAGACTCGCGCTCGTCCGCGCCTGGGGCTATCCTTCCGACGATGAAACGAATGGCAATGCTGGCCGGGGCCGCAATCTTGGTGACCTCGTGCAGCTCGTCCAAACAGGCGGCGCAAACGCCGACCCCGGCTCGAACCGTTTCGCCGGCAGCGCCCGATTCCACGCCCCATCGCGCTGCGGCGAACCCGCTCGTCCCCGTGGCGCGGGTCTATCTCGACCCAGGCGGCAGCCTCCATGTGGTGCAGGTGGACTCCCAGGACGTCCGCGTCACCTACAAGGGACGCTACCGCGATCCACAGCTCAGCCCGGACCGGCACACCGTGGGGATGCTCGCGGTCGACTCGCTCGACGACGGGTCCGGCCACATCGTGGAGGTCTCGAGCAAGCTCAAGCTCCTCCGGGGTGGAGGGTTCTTTCAGGAGATCGAGCCGAGCGGCTTCATCCGAAGCTGGGCGTTCGTCCGGGATGGGAAGGCGGTGGCCGTCTACAGCGGGCCGCTCCACTTCGCGGGAACCTACGAGCTCTACGACACGTCGTCGGCGGCGATGCTCGAATCCGCCAAGGATCCCGTGACCGACGCATCACCGGACTGGGTTCGGGCGCTCTCGCCGTAACGCCTACGCTTCGCTGGACTCCCGGATCGCGGTGATCACGGCGTGGCCCGCTCGGAACACGGGCGAGAGCGGGTGATCCCTGCCGAGCTGGTCCTCGGTCGCCTCCGCTCCAAGCGTTCCTTCGTAGGTGCGTGCGTAGAACCGCACGCGGCCGATCCGCGGCGTCGGAGTCTCATCGACGGGATTGAGCTCCGCCAGATGAGCCTCGATCACGTCGAGGAACTCCTCGGCCATCTGCCGCACGATCGCGTGCGTGCCCACGCCCACAGCTCCTCCTCCGTTGCTGAAATAGAGACTGGTCGTGCCTTCGGCAAACGAAAGCAGCGTCGCAATTCCGGTCGGGAACCCTAGCTCCATGATCGCCCCCCAGACGCGGGGACGCGAAGGCGTGGGGGACAGCTCCAGGTCGGCGGCGCTGATGTGGAATGCCTGTTGGCGTAGTCTCCGGATCACATCCCTTGGCTCGTCCATGGGGGGATCCTACCAGCGTCGTTCCTCGGTCGCAGTGTCGCTGTAACTCCATCGTCCAGCCGTTGCTCGATTTCGAAACGCCTGGAGGCTCCTGCCGTATCTGCATCATTTCCAATCAGATCGAAGCGCTGGATCGGTCCTTGGTCATGGCACGTCCGTTGCTCTACCTAGCGCTCGTCAGCGGAGGGTAGGAGACCATCTTCGAAAGGTGGGCCAGATCATGAGACATCGTTCACTCTTGGCCGCGCTTGCGGCCCTCGTTCTTTTGCTTGCTCCTGGACCGAAGGCATCCGCGGCGACGAGCTTCTCGTTCAGCTTGCGCATCGGCGATCCGTACATCGGTCCCCGTCTCGCGTTTTATGAACAGCCGGATGTCGTGCTCGTCCCAGGCACGCGCGTCTACTACGTCGATGATTACGACTACGATCTCTACCGCTACGGCAATTACTGGTACTACTACTGGAACGGCGGTTGGTACCGCTCGGTCGATTACGATGGACCGTTCTACTTCATCAGCTACCAGTCCATCCCGTATTCGATTCGCTACGTTCCCATGCACTACCGGCACCACTGGCGGAATTACCGCGGCGCCGCGTATTCCTCGTACCGGGCGGGTCGCTACTACCCGAGCAACCCGGGCAGCTACACCTACTACCGGACGAGATACGAGAATCGCTACCCCAGTAGCCGCGGCCAGTTCTCGGTGGAGCAGAGCCGCTACCGCCAGCTGGAGCAGTCGACGCAATACCGTCAGGAGCGCGCGCCGAGCAGCGAGCAGTATCGCCGGCAGCGAGCGCCTGAACGCGTGCAGTCCTCGCAGCAGGATCAGCCGCGCGTGCGGAGCGAGCAGTATCGCCGGCAGCAGGCCCCGCAGCCCGTGCAGCAGCAGGCTCCTCAGCGCGAGCAAGTCCGGCAGCGTCAGGCGCCTCAGGGCCAGCAGAATCAGGGAGGCGGCGATAATCGCGCCCAGGGGAATCAGAAGCAGCACGGCCAGGGCCGAGGGCATGGCAACGGACGCGGCCAGAACCAAGGCAACTGAAGCGAGCTGAGTGACGAGAGGGCGCAGCCCCGATGGGGGTTGCGCCCTCGTCGCATCCTGGGACCGAACCCCTCGGGTTACGGTAAACTGCGCGCATGCCCCTCGCTCCCGGCTCCCGACTCGGCCCATACGAAATCCTCGCGCCCCTCGGTGCGGGCGGCATGGGAGAGGTCTACCGAAGCCGCGACACGCGCCTCGAGCGCGGCGTCGCGGTCAAGGTCATCTCGGGTGATGGCTCCCGAGACTCCGAGCGCATTCGCCGCTTCGAGCAGGAAGCTCGAGCCGCCGGCACGCTGAGTCATCCGAACGTCTGCGCGGTCTACGATCTCGGAATCCACGAGGGCTCGCCTTTCGTGGTGATGGAATTGCTCGAAGGGGAAACGCTCCGCGAGGTCCTCGGGCAGGGCAGTGTCCCGGTCCGAAAAGCGCTGACCTACGCCGCGCAAGCGGCCGAGGGGCTCGCCTCGGCCCACGCGAAGGGAATCATCCATCGGGACCTCAAGCCCGAGAACCTGTTCATCACCAAAGAAGGTCGGATCAAGGTGCTCGATTTCGGCCTCGCGAAGCTGACCGGCGCCGAGCCGCCTCCCGCAGAGGCGACCGTTCCTGCGGCCACGGCGCCGGGCACGTTGACGACACCAGGGGTGCTTCTGGGCACGATGGCGTACATGGCCCCTGAGCAGATCCGCGGCGCGGCGGTGGATGGACGCGCCGACGTCTTCGCGCTCGGCGTCGTTCTCTACGAGATGCTTACGGGCAAGAGGCCGTTTTCCGGATCGACTTCGGCGGACGTGATGAGCGCCATCCTCCACCAGGAGCCGGCTCCGCTCGCGACGATCAGGCCCGATGTCCCCGCCCAGCTCGCGTGGTTCGCGCGTCGCTGTCTTGCCAAGGACCCCGAGCGCCGCGTCCAGACGATGCTCGACGTGCGAAACGAGCTCGAAGACATCGTTCACTCGATGGATCACGGGGCTCTGGTCGAATCCGCCCCCGCCCGAAAGGCAGGGGAGCCGGTGGAACGGCAGTTCGTCCTGACGGCGGCACACGTGCGACTGCTCTCCGCGCGCTCTCCTCGTCTCATCGGATTTCCGATGCGCTATCTGGATAACCAGAGGGACTCGGACACGCTCGTCGTGTGCCTCCACGGCATCGGCGGGGACCATGGGAGATTCGAGCCGGCGTTGCGCTCCCTTCCGTACCGGGGCATCGCTCTCACTCTCGCCGGCTTCGCGCCACGCGATGAGTTCCGTCCGGTGCTCCCGTTCGAGGATCACTTGGAGCTTCTCCGGCTCGTGCTCGCGGAGGTCGTCCGAGAGTGCCGTCCCGCGCGAACGATCCTGGTCGGGTACTCGGCGGGCGCGGATCAGTTCCTCCGCATGCTGGTTTCGCCCGAGGGGATCGGTGTCAGCGTGGCGGGATTCGTGGGACTCGGCACGAACGTGAGCCTCGAGACCTGCTTCGTCTCGAGACTCTACGCCGCCATGGAGGTCGGAAACGCGGAAGGGATCCTGGAAACGCTCAAGGGACTCGGCTCCGGGAGCAAATCGCTGAGCGGCTGGCTCCGGTTGCACAAATACGTCACGCAGACGTTCATGAAGTTTGGCGCCGACCTGGAGCCGCTCAAGCGCTGCTCCGCCGACCTGATCGCGCCGTTCGAGAACGGCGGCGATCCGTTCCCGGGGTGGTACCGGGCCGCCACCCAGCAAATCCGGAGCGTGCGATTCGTCTTCTCCGACGCGGAAGCGTTGCCCGCCGAAGCCGTGCTGGCCCGTCATCTCGAGCAGAACGTCCTCGGCGACCGCTATAGCGAGAAGACCTACGTCACGGAGAAGCTCACCCACCATCAGCTCAGCGAGCCGGACGTCGTCCTTCGGTACACCGAGAGTGTCGTGGCCGAGCTGACCGGCAAGACGGTCTAGAACGAATCGACGCTGCACCAAGGCGCAAACCATCCGCGCCATGTCGTTGGAAGCGACCCCCACGGATGCTATCCTGCCGGCTCACCGTACGTCGGAGCCACGGCAACTCTTGGGGGATTCCTCCATGGATTTCATCTTCGACCTTCCGCTGATCGTCATCGGCCCGGTTCTGATCGCGATCCTGGTTGGCACCTCGCTCGTCAGCCTGAACTGGTTCCGCAAGCACCAGCTGCCCCGTCTGCGGTTCGGCGAAGGCGATGTGGAGTTCGGCGCCGCCATGCTGGCGTCGATCATGGTCTTCTACGGGCTCGCGACCGCGCTGACGGCGGTGCAAGTCTGGGAGGGCTACGAGAAGGTCAAGGAAATCACCGCCCAGGAGGCGAGCTCCATGGCAGCCTTCTACCGGAACGTGAGCCAGTATCCGGAGCCTCTCCGGAGCACCATGCGCGGGCAGCTTCGTGGGTACACGTATCAGATCATCCACGACTCCTGGCCACTGCAACGACAGGGAACGATTCCGACCGAGACCGTGCGGACGATGGACGAGCTCCAGACCACGCTCGTGGGCTTCGAACCCAAGACCGAAGCGGAGAAGGGTTTGGCGCTCGAGACGCTCGCGTCGTACGACCGGATGATGGAGGCCCGCCGCATGCGGTTCACCTCGGTGGACCGCAAGCTTCCGGGAGTTCTGTGGGTGGTGATCATCCTTGGAGCCTTCATCAGCCTGGTGTCCGCGTTCTATTTCCCCGTGCACGACGAGCGTGTCCACCGAGTCCAGGTCGGACTTCTGGCGGGATTCATCGGCCTCGTGATCTTCATGATCGTGGCACTCGATCGACCCTACCGAGGCGACCTCGGCGTGAAGCCGAGGCCTTACGAGATTCTCTACGAGCAACTGATGACGCACTGAAGGGAGCCTGTTCCATGGACGATCGACACGAGCGACTGCCCGAGCACCGCGATGCCATACTCGCGGCCGGCGCTCGACTGAGCGTCACCCTGAACCCAGAGGGAGCGATCCAGATCACCGGAAATCGCGCCGGGCTGCGCGCCCTGGCTGCGATCTGCACGGGACTCGCCGCCCTGACTCCCGAGGAGCTGGGGACTCCCGCAAACCACTACCATCTCGATGAGGATTTCTGGGGCACGGAGCAGGGATCGGCGCCCCTGACCGTCTCGTGCCGGGAGGACGGCTGGGCTCGGAAGGAATGAGGCCGGGCACCAAGCTGGATTGTTGACGAAAGGCCCCGACCTTCCGGCCGGGGCCTTCGTGTATTCAAACTCCCAGGGTGCGAACCTGCGCGGGACTAGTCGATCGCCGTCAGGGACCCGTTCGTCGGCGTGAGCGACAGAGCGACACGCGGCTGCGACTTCAAGTAGGCGTGCGCATCGTGGTACAGGGCGCCCTCGGGGAGGTGGCCCCAGAGCGGGCCCAGGTCACGCTTCACGCGGTCGATATAGAACTGGGGAAGAGCGTCGCTCTCACCCTCGAAGTACCGCTCAAACGACGTGTCGCTGTCGAGATGCCGGCGGATTGCCGAGTGATACTGGATGCGCCCGGATCCTTCCGACGAGACCGCCCGCACGACGTTCATCCAACGGGGAATCGTCTCCCGGTTCGCTCCAAAGCGGCGCGCAACGGCCCGCCACGAGAACGTGTACTTCGTCAGGTCGATCACGTTGTCATAGAACGCCCGCCACGCGTAGTTCTTCGGCCGGACGTTCATGGCGTGGTTGTTGTTCAGGAAGTGGAACGGGAAGCCCGCCACGCGTCCGCTCCGCTGAAACTCGAGATTCAACGGGGCTGCCTGCCCAAACGCGGTCAGCAGGGAGTAGCCCGGGAAGGCGCCGGGGGTCATGTCCACGAACTGTTTCGTCAGCTCGAACGGCTCCTGCCCCTCGTCCGAATCGAGCCCCAGGACGAAGTTCGTCTGAACGTACGGGATGTAACTCATCACCATGTTCACGTGGGCGGACACCTGCTTCACCTTGTCGAGGCCGCGGATGTTTCGCGCGTTCGCCTTGTTGCCCATGTCGTACCACGACTCGATGCCCGGCAGGATCGCCTTGAAGCCGTTGTGCTTCATTCGCTTCAGGTGCGGCTCGGAGAGGAGGGTCAGGCTGCTCTCCGCGAGGAAATCGATGCTTCCGGGGCGGACGGCCTCCTCGATGGCGTTCATCTGCTCGGTGAATCGGACGCCGAAGTTCGGGTCGTGCCAAGCCACGCGCGGGCGCTTCATCTTCGTGGTCAGAAAGCGAAGGTCATCGCGGAGCTGCTCCAGCTCCAGCGGCTGATAGGCCACGGTGGAATCGATGCAGAAGCTGCAGGTGTACGGACAGCCGAGGCTGCCCAGCATGGGGACGATCTTGAACGCCGGCGCCTTGCGCAGCGTCGGCTCGATGAACTTCCAGCGCTCGCGGACGCTCGGGAGCGTGGGCGGCTGTTTGGCCGCGGTCAGATGGATTCCGAGGGGCCGATGCGGCATCGGATCCGCCAGGACCTCCTTGAGAGTCTCCTTGTCGGTGAATCCAACGACGTAGTCGAAGTACTTCTGCGAATCCTGGGGGTAACAGCGGGCGTGCGGTCCCCCGAGCACGGTCACCACCCCACGCTCCCGAAACATCGCGCTGATCGCGTACGAGAGCTGTGCGGCCTGGGTGAAGGCTCCAATGAAGAGGACGTCGATGTCGCGGGGAAGTGTCTCCTCGAGGTTCTCGAAACCGGTGTAGCACTCGAGGTGGACCTGGTGCCCGAGCTCTTCGCACCATACCGCGATGACCTGAGGCATGATGCTCGCGAGGTTGGCGTGCATGACACGGGCATAGAGCGCACGGGTTGGTGCGCGTGCAACGATGTCGAGTACACCAATGCGTAGTTTTCGGATTGGCCCTCCTTGCCTGCAGCGTCCGTCGGACCGACGTCGCGCACAACCTCCAATGTAGCAGGAAACCCCGGCCCAGGCGCGGTAGTTCGTTGAATCGGACAGGAGGGCAGGGTAGGGCTGCCGGCGGTGGCCTCTGATCGGGCTCGAGCTGGCGGAAGGCGGTCGAAGCCGCTCAAAACGAGGGTTTCTACGCAGTGGGTCGAGGAGCGAAGCGGGATCTCCCCGGCCGGCATCGCGCCGTCCCTGGGAGATCCCTCTCACCTCGCATCAAGCCTTGACGACGAGATCGATCTCGACGCTGGCCCCAAGCGGTAACGCGGCGGCCCCAATGGTCGTCCGGGCGGGAAAGGGCTGACTGAAATGCCTAGCGTAGATGCCATTCATCGCGGCGAAGTCACTCATGTTCGTGAGGTACACACCGGCGCGCACAACATCGTCGAAACTCCTGCCGGCCGCTTTCAAAATCGCCGACAAGTTCTGAAAGATGCGCTCCGTCTCGGCCACGACTCCCCCCTCGACCACCCGGCCAGTGGCCGGGTCCTGGGCGACCTGTCCGCTGAAGAAAAGGAGACCATCGATTTTGACCGCCTGAGAGAACGGGCCGACCGGCGGCGCGATTTCAGGCGAGGTAATGGCCGTCTTGCTCATAGCAACCTCCCGTGGGGTGCTCCTACTTAGACCAGGGCGGAACCACGCCGTTGCTGCGCGCGTACGTGATCGACTGCCCCAGATGCTCGTGTTGATCTTCGAGAATGTGCATCAGCGCGTCCTGCTTCGCCCATTCCCTTCCGAATAATTTCACCGTCGTCTGCAGGTCGTTGTCGGAAAGTCCCGTGATCGCCTCTTGCAGATTGATGTAGGAAGCCACCAGCGCTGCCTGCATTTGTTCCGGATCGGTGATGGGCGCGGGCGGTGCCCCCGTATTCGGTGTGCCCGAAAGCACGCCAGCGAGCAGGCCGTTCTCTTTAACGATCAGGTTGAAGACGTCAGCGACGGAGCGAACGCCTTGGGCGGGCTTCCAGTCGTACTTGCCCGACATGACACGGGCGAGCCCAGCGAATTTGTCTGAAAGCGTTCCGGCATCCTTTACGAGGGCGGCCTGTAGTCCTGCCGCCTGCGACTGTGCCTGGCTCTTGCTCATTGCACACTCCTTACTGGTGAGGGGTCTCCGTTCACGCTACCTCCGCTGCTCTTACTCACCGTTTGTAACCGAACGGCGATCATTCCACCAGTGCATCATTCGCACGATCATGTTACTGTTGGCGCACGATTCTTCTAGGGGATGGGAGGAGGTCTCGGGGGCTTCTTCGGGAGGATTCCGTGATCGACGACTTACTCGCACTCGTAGAGTTTGCCCAGGCCGGGTCCATTGCCGGCGCAGCTGATCGTCTGTTCCGGACGCCATCGGCTGTCACCCGGCAACTGCAGAGGTTGGAGGCTGAATTGGGCGCCGAGTTGCTCGACCGCTCGACGAAGCCGCCTCGCCTCAACTCGCTCGGCTCCAGGGTGCTGGAGCGAGCGCGAGACGTGTTGCAGCGGACGGAGGCGCTACGATCTCTTGCGTCGCCGGACGCCGAACCTCACGGACTCCTGCGCATCGGGCTCGCGCATGCCCTGGCCGAGGGGACGCTGATCGAACCGGTTCGGGCGCTGACCGAAAAATACCCCAACGTGCAATTGCGGCTGATGAGCGGACTGTCCGGTGAACTGTTCAACCGGCTGCTGGCCGGTGAACTCGACGTTGCTGCCGTGTTCTTGCCCGAAGGCAAGACTGCCCCTCCACCTCTCTTGACAAGCATCATCGCTAGCGACCATATGGAGATCGTTCAAGGCGCCGCAGGCAAAGTGGGCGGTGATTGGGAAAGTCTGGGCAGAGCACCTTGGGTGCTCAACCCGCCCGGATGCTTGCTTCGGGCAAGTCTCATCGACCAGATGGAGCGTGCCGGCGTCACCCCCACGATTGCGGCCGAAATCCACCACAACGTACATTTGCATCTAGCGCTCATTCAGTCAGGATATGGAGTCGGGCTGCTGCCGGCTCGCTTCATTGCCAGGAAAGAATTCATAGGCACCGTTGAAGTGTTGCGCCCCCCGTCGTTTGAGTTGCACTTGTCCGTCGCAATCGTGCGGGTCGGACAACTCGGCGCTTTGGAGAGGGCTGTCGAACTGTTGGAACAGGGCATTCGGTGCTTGTTCGAGGTAGCCAACACCACGAAGCCCCTGAAGAGGAGCCGAACGGGTGTGCCCGCGAATCGGCGAAAGTCGCGATCGCGCAGATAGTCGCCGGCGAAGTCTGGGCGAGGTTCGAGACACCCGGCCCACAACACAGATCACCGGCCCTTCCTCCGGAAGATGCTCGAACCGAGCATCATGAGGGAGAGTCAGTGGCCCAGTGATGCCGCGGCCGTCATGGCCGAGCCGACGGTGACGAGGGTCACCGCCGCGAAGGCGTCGCGGTGCATGAGGAATCCACCCACCACGAAGCCGGTTCCGATCGCCATCCTCGTGTACCGCTCTCGTTGCGGCAAACCGCAGGTCGGGGCCATGAGGTCACATCCTTGGCTGGAGTGAGGCGCCGGCGCGGCGAATCCGCCACCGGGCGAAACGCTTCGTGAGCGCGAGCAAGACCGCGCAGGCGGCGAGCCCGGCCGGCACGAACCACCAGCCGAGGAGCTCGCGGGCGCCGGGGGGTCCGGGGCCGTCCACCATGAGTCGGGGGAAGAACGCGTTCCCCGGGCCGTACCAGAGCCCGACGTCGCGGGGCGCGATGAGCTTCTCGAGGGCGGCACCGGCGAGCGCAAACGCCCAGGCGTAGCCGAGCGCCGCCAGGGCCAGTGTGGCCCAGCCCCAAAAGCCGCGCCTCAGAAGGAGAAGGCTGTGCAGGACGACGATGGGCGACCCGCACTCCGCCTGAGACGCCGCGCGCCCCACTCGGTATTCACGCGCGAGGTCGGCCGGATCTCCCAGCGATTCGATGGCCTCCGCCACATCATGTCCCTCGGCGAGCCGCTCGGAGATGTGGCCGCGAAGCTCGAGCAGGATCTCGTCGAGATCGGCTTTGGGCGCACCGCGGAGCCGGGAGCGAATCTCGTCGAGGAATTGCTCGATCTCTGGATCTGGAACAAGGTGGTTCACGCCCGGAGATCCTCTTTCGCGAGCGGCGCGATGAGGCCGTCGAGGCTCGCGGTGAACCGGGCCCAGACGCGGGCCATCTGCACCGCCCGGCGGCGCCCCATCGGGGTCAGGCGATAGTACTTCCTGGGGTGGCCGGCCTCCGCGTCCACCCATTCCGAGTCGAGCATGCGTTCCTCCTTCAGCCGCGAGAGGAGCGGGTAGATCGTCCCTTCCGACAGTACGAGGTTCGACTCGCGTTCGAGGCGGTCGAGGATCTCCAACCCGTATCTCCTCCCTCCCCATAGTGTCGCCAGGATCGCGAGCTCGAGGCACCCCTTCCGGAGCTGGATCTCCCACTTGTCCATCGAATCGGGACCCTTCGAGGGGCTCGACGTGGCTCGGACCATGGGTATACTATGTATTACGATGTATCATGCAGTCAATAGCTCTTTCACGCAGGGCAGCAAGTGGGTATCGAGAGGAGGTTCCGTGAACCTGAAGAGAGTATCCCTCGTCGCGACGGCCATCCTGGTCGTGGCGGTCGTGAGCCTCCTGCTGCGACGCTCCCTGTTCGCGCGCAGTCCGATCTGGATCGGGGTCCAGGTCGCAGCTGGAGCGCTCATGCTCTGGGCGCGCCTGACCTTCCGAGGGAGGAGCTTCCATGCCGGCGCCGACCCGACCCCGGGGGGTCTCGTGACCACGGGGCCGTATCGCTTCGTGCGCCACCCGATCTACTCCGCCATCCTGTTCTTCCTGTGGGCGGGTGTCGCCTCGAACGGGACGATCCTGAGCCTTCTCACCGCGATCGTGGCGACTGCGGCGACCATCGTGCGCCTCGGCGCCGAGGAGGCTTTGGTTACCGAGACCTACCCAAAATACACGGAGTACGCCCGCCACACGAAGCGCCTCATACCGTTCGTGATTTGAGGCACCCGCACCTCAACGGTTTGAAATCAGCCAGGTTAGGGCATCCGAAGCACGATGGCGCTCCCTTTGCGTGCGATCTGGATGGATAGCAGCGTTCTTACCCGGTGTGGAACAGGCAAGCGAATCGATTACCGCCAAGAGTGCTTCCAGGGGCGGCCGCGCTCGACGGCAGGTCGTCCTAGCTTTCTGGGTCGCGACCGTGGGCACCATTGTTTCGGTGATCGGCCGCGCACTTCCGCCCCTGGGGTCGGACCAGTTCCTACGCACTCTTCTGGACACGACCGTGCCGCCCTTTGTGTTCCCCGGTAGGCTATTCCCGATCGTTGTTCTGCTGGTGGCGGGTGCGGCAGTCCTCTTGAGGCGGGGAACTGTTGAGGCCATCGTCGGGGCAACGGTGCTACTCGTCTACTTCCTGGCCGAACACGCTCTCCTCTTCCCGTTCCTATGCATGTACCTCGCGCCCGCGATTGCCTATCTCGTGTCCTTTCTGATCTACGGCACCGTGTTCGTCCTCGGGGTCCGTGGCGCCGTCGTCGCGCACCTGGAGTCGAAGAGAGAGGGGCATCACCAGTCGCCGGGTCGTGGTGGACTCGGAAACCAGACTGATTTCCGCAATTCGCTGTAAGCCCGCGCTCCTCGTTGAGGGTGGTTCAAGGCGGCGGTCTTGGTATGCGCCCACCCGGCGCCCGACCATTACTCCTTCTTCGTATATTGGAAGACTTCGGTGCGCATGTCCCCGTACGTCAAGACCAAACTGCATTTTATGCAGTTAAGAAGCGATGTGCAGGTAACGATGTCCGAGTTGAGGTCGGGTATGCATCCGACGCCGAACCAGCAGCTGCAATGGCTGCCAGCGACCTGACGGCCGTCGCTTATGCGCATGACCGCGAGCGTGCTGTCAGAGTCTTTGACGAAGTTGTAGCCCTTCTTCGGTCGAATGCCGTCCTTCGCGAGCTCGACTCCTTCCACCCCGGCGGGCAACTCGTCAACAAGGCGCTTGGCTGTGTATGCCTCGTTGTTGGTCGGCGGAGCCGGTTTGGTTCCGGCACAGCTGGTCAGGGCGAGTGCCAGAGGGATCAACAAAGCGACTGGAAGGGACCTCATGGTTGGTTCTCCTTGGTCGGGGACGCCATCCACTCGGGGACGCGATGCACGATGCAAGATTCACTTCGGACCGTCAAGGGCTGTTAGAGCGGTGCGTGGCCCTCTAAAGCGGATCGCGGGGAGCGCGCCGGTTTCAGACCTCCCCATCTACACGTTCCACGGGGCGCTGGAGTTGAGCCAAGCCGGGCCACGATGCCGTGCGCGCGGACGCCGACCGCGTCCACGCCGTAGCATTGGCTCGACGTATACGTCCGAGAGAGGCCCAACCCGAGTAGCTGCGGAGGTGTAAGGCTCGCATAGGTCACATCGGAAACTGTCTGTAGAGCGGAGGGGGTCCTACTACTTGGTCACCAACGCATTGGAGCTGATGTTGTAACGCACCAAGAGTGGGATTCCCTTCGTGATTCGATACATGAAATACTCCGATGCATTACCGCCCGAGTATTGAGTATTGTACGTCAGCGCAAGGAACTTTCCGTTGGTCATGTTGTACACCTGCCATGTATCCACTTCTGCCTTCTGTACCGTGCCCAGATTCCGGCGTATTCCATCGAAATAGGCCATCGCCTCGGACTTCTGTCCGCCATTCCTGAATGCTTGGGACGCACTGTCGTAGATCTCAGCTCCTCTCCCTGCGTCGAGGAGGGCATGGAACTGAGCGACTTGTTCTTGAACCAGCGCCCTTTCGCGCGGCGAGGAGCAGCCTCCAGACAGTCCTCCACAGACCGCGAGCAGGAGCGCGATCGAGCATGTCGCTCTCTTCATAGGAACCCCTTCTTGAGTTTCCCGTTACCTGCTGTGCATGCGGTTCACCGATGATGGCTGGTCCTCCGGATTCACTATCGGCCACCCTGACCCACATGTTGACCCCTTCACAACGCGGTCGGAGATTTCGGCTAACAGCCTGCCGCTACTAGGAGGGAGGCGACGGTGGAAGCGGCAAAGGATCGAATGGGGGCGTCACGGAAAAGCTCCGACGATGGGTTACACTGGCGCACTTGGTGCGGAGGGGTGCGCGAGTGGCTTATGCGGGCGGTCTTGAAAACCGCTGTGCTGCAAGGCACCGTGGGTTCGAATCCTACCCCCTCCGCCATAGGAAACGAGGCCGCCCTGGGAAGGCAGCCCCGTCTGTCTCCGCAAGTCACCGTCAAGGAGCGGCTCGACCCAGCCAATTGAGTCAAATCACCCGCATTCGACACATCCGAGCGCACTCCTCTCGTCCCGAGAATCTCGCAACCCTCCGACGCTCATGGATCTGCCTGAACGGAACGCCGAGTACGATCTACGGCCCGGTCCTTGCGGTAGCGCCAATCCTCGGCGACTCCACTTCGGAGCCCTGAGCATTCTCGGAGGAGCACCTTGTTCTACCTGCCAAGCCGGTTCGTGCGTAGCGAGCTGGGTGAAGACCTGATCGAATACGGTCTCCTGCTCGCGTTCATGGCCACCGTGGCGCTCGCGGTCATCATCGCGGATCCGCTCAGCCTCCAGGTGGCTCTCACGGACGCGTACCAGAGCTGCATCGACGCACTGAACGCGTTCTAGCCGGATCCAGCCCGGGCTGCTGAGTGTCCGGGGCCGCCCTCTGGCCGAGCGCCCCCGTTTCTGCTACACCTGAGCGGTCTCTACCATCGAAAGGAGCCGCTCCCATGAATGCGCCCCGCAGTCTCGTCATCGCCCTTGTCCTTCTAGCCCTCGGGATTCCCGCCTCCGGGCTCGCCGCCACCAAACCCGTGAAGGTGAATGGATATCTTGATTTCAGGAAGCCTGGCATCCTCGTTGTCGACGGGCAGCGGGTGAAGAAGGACGGGAAAACCCAGTTCAGGGGCTCCGGGGCCGCGAAGAACTTCGACACCATTCCGGCCGGATATGAGGTGAAGGCCGAGGGCATCCGTCAAGCGGACGGCACCATTCTCGCCACCAAGATCGACGCGAAGGCGAACGGAACGGCCATGTACGAGAGCGATGTCATCGCGGCGACGAATCAGGCCGAGCAGCAGTACGTGAAGGCAGGGAAGATCGCCGACGTCGACGCGCAGGGGAAGGAGCACGACCTGGGCGCGCTCCACACGACGGGACCCGAAGTCGACCGCTGCCGCAAGATCATCGATCGCCTCCTGCCGAGCTACATCGATCCCAAGTCGGTGCGTGTCTACGTCGTCGACAACAAGGAGTGGAACGCCATGGCCATGGCGAACTACTCGATCTACGTGTTCAACGGCATCATGAAGGACCTGGACGACGACGAGATGGCGATCGTTCTCGGCCACGAGCTCACGCACGCGACCCACGAGCACAGCCGCAAACAGGCCTCCAAGGGTATGTACGCGGGCATCGCGGGCGCGGCTGCGAGCGTCGGCCTGTCACAGGTGAAGGGGGGCCTCGTCAAGGACGCGGCCTCGACCGCCGCCGCGGTCGGCCTCACGACCATGGGCAACGTCTACAGCCGCGACTACGAAGATCAGGCGGATCGCGTCGGGCTGCGCTACGTGTACGAGGCGGGATACGACTACAAGAAGGCGCCGGCGCTCTGGCGTCGCTTCGCGGAGAAGTACGGTGACGGAAGTCCCATCCAGAACTTCTTCTTCGGCGACCACTCGCTCAGCACCCAGCGCGCGGCGGCGCTCGAGAAGGAAATCAGGAACAACTACTCCAATCCGTCCAAGGATCCGCCGACGCACGCCGCCGCCTCGAAGTGACGGTTGCCGCCGGCGGCCCGAGACCGAGTGGGCCGGATTACGTGGACCACCCGGCTCCGAGTCCGGTGTTTCTCGCGTTCCTCGTCGCCCTGATGGGGACACTCGTCTGGGCGATGGTGATGATGCTGAGGACTCCCGGGGCATTGGCCCAGACGGACGCGCTGGTACCGCTCGCCGTCATGGGCTTGAGCGTGCTCCTACTGGGGCTCTACTTCTGGCCTCTCTTCGCGACCTACTACACTCTGAGCCCGGCGGGGCTCCTCGTGCGCTGGGGTCCGTGGGCCCGGTACTATCCGTGGTCGGATTTCAAGACGGCACGACATCGGCGAGGGCTGAGGACCGGATGGGCCTCGGTGGCTCCATGCGTTCGACTCACGAACGGGATCCTGCTAGAGCGCCAACGCGGCTGGCGTCATCTCTACCTGACCCCACGAGATCCCGAAGGGTTCCTGATGCGGCTCTCGCAGTTCGCTCCCACACTCACCTCGGGTTTGCCTTCCTGAGGCGTGTCCCGACGGCGGTCCTCGCGTTCGCGGCCATCATCATGGTGTGCGAGGGTTGCGGCCGTTCACAGCCGGGCACGGGCTCAGCCAGCCGACAACATGCCGAGCCGAACCCGCAGGAAGCGCCGGCCGACACCCTGCGCGAGCCCAGCAATGAGGAAGCGGCGGGAGTCATCCGCGCCTACTACGACGCGATCAACGCGCGGCGGTACGCCGATGCGTTCGTCCTCTGGTCGGGACGCGGCGAGCGGAGTGGTCAGACCATTGAATCCTTCACGGTCGGCTTCGCGCAGACCGACTCCGTCCGAGCCGACATCGGAGCGCCTTCCGACATGGAGGCCGCGGCGGGCTCGCGATACATCACGGTGCCGGTGCGGCTCCTCGCATACGAAGGGAAGCGCACCCAATCGTACAAGGGAACGTACACGCTACGCCGCGCGGTCGTGGACGGCGCGACCGCCGAGCAGCGGCAGTGGCGCATTACGATGGCGGCGATCCGGAGGAGTCACTGAGCGCGAGACGTCGCGAGACGCGGACGACCGCGCGCCTTGTCCTCTTCGACTCGCGCGGCCGCATCCTCCTCTTCCTCCACGCCGACGGCATGGGTCGCAAATTCTGGGCGACACCGGGTGGGGGATTAGAGGAAGGGGAGTCGCCCGAGCAAGCGGCGCGACGCGAGGCCGCGGAGGAGCTGGGCTCCGCGGATGTCGAGCTCACCTACCTCTGGACCGGCCTCACGGAGTTCGAGTTCGCGGACAAGGACGTGTCGCAAACGGAGGCCTTCTTCCGCGTGACCGGGCACCCGGGCACCTTCGGGCCCGAGGTGGAAGCCACGCACAGGCGCGAGCGCATCCTCGAGAACCGGTGGTGGTCCGCTGAGGAGATCGAGGTATCCAGTGAGCGGATCCTTCCACTGGACCTCGCCAAGCGCGTGCGGGAGTTCGGCGGAAGGCCCTTGTGACGCGGGGGCCGGGCCTGGCGCGTCTACGCGCCTGCTAGCCGCGGCCGTCCTTCGCCAGCGCCCGGAGCGCGTCCTCGCGCAGCGTGACGAACCGCACTCCGTCCTGGACCGCGCCCAGCGATCGATAGAAGGCGAGCGCCTTCATGTTCGAGTCGAGGACGCCGCCCGTCATCGAACGCGCCTTCAGGCGGATCGCCTCGCGCGCGAGCCCGGCCATGAGCGCCTGTCCCAGCCCGCGCCCGCGCACCTCGGGATCGACGTAGAGATCCACGACCACGAGGCTCCGAGCCGGGAGGTCGGAGTCGTAGCCCGTGTGATAGAACGCGTAGCCCGCGGCCCGGCCGTCCATCTCGGCCATGAGAATCGAGACCAGAGGCTCCGGTCCGAACGCGTCCTCGCGCACGCGGTCCGCGGTGAAGGAGTCCACATCGACACCGAGCGCGCGATTCAATGCGTTGGCCATCCGCGCCACCTCCTCCGCGTCCTCCCGTCGGGCAGGGCGAATCCGGAGCGCGCTCACTCCTTCGGCAGCTTCTTCCGGGTCACGAAGAGCACGGCGAGCGTCCAGCTCGGGAAGAGATCGACGAAGGGCACCATCTCGGCGATGAAGGTGGGCAGGAACGCGACATGGAAACCGAGGAGGAACGTCAGGACGATCCCCGTCAGGACGTCGAGCGCATTGTCGAAGGGTGACACGATGCCCGGGAAAAAGGCAGGGAACACAACGATCTGAAGGGCGTCCACGAGGACCGCGATCACCCGGGCCGCGCGCCGGCGCACCGTCTGGCTCCCGAGAAAGCCCCTCGATGGCTCCTCCACCGCGCGGGGCCGGCTTTCTCCCACCTCGTCCATCTCTCGATTCTTTCACAATTCGGGGCCCCACGCGGCCACGATTCCCGACCGGTCGGCTCAAGCGTGCCCAGCCTTCGTCCGATAGACCGGGTATGGCCCATCCCATCGCGGTTGCCTTCATCCACGGCATCGGCCGGACCGAGCCGGGCTACTCCGTTCCCATGCAGAGCTCGATCCAGCGCGCCTTCAACGAGCGCACGGCCGATGCAGCCACGCCCGCGCTCGTCTTCGAGGAGATCAACTGGAGCGCCGCGCTCCAGAACCGCGAGGATCTCCTCTACGAGCGCCTCGACGAGGCGGGGAAGCTCGGGTGGGGGAAGCTGCGACATTTCATGGTCGACTTCGCGGCGGATGCCATCGCCTACCAGCCCGCCCCCTCGGACCGGTCCGCCTACGATGCGGTGCATCTGGGAGTGGCGCACAGCCTCGGGCGCCTGGCCGAGCGCGCCGGCCCCCGCGCGCCGCTCTGCATCATTGCCCATAGCCTCGGCACGGTGATCGCGAGCAACTACGTCTACGACCTCGCGAAGAAGCGGAAGTCGTTCGCCTCGTCCGAGGTCCGCTCTGCGGTCGGCCGCGCGCCGATCGAGCGCGGCGAGACGCTGGCGCTCCTCTACACGCTCGGGAGTCCGATCGCGCTCTGGAGCCTTCGCTATCCCAAGTTCGGCCAGCCGATCACGTTCCCGCCGAAGGGCCTCGTCCGGCACCACCCCGATGTCGCCGCGCGCTGGGTGAACGTCTACGACCCGGATGACGTGATCGGATATCCGCTGAAGGAGCTGAACGCGGCCTACCGTCGCACCGTCACCGAGGATCGCCCGGTGAACGCGGGATCGCTCTGGACCGGCTGGACGCCGCTCTCCCACACGGGATACTGGAGCAACGACCGCCTCGCCACGTCCATCGCCACGGATCTCGCGGCCGTCCACCAGGACGCGAGCACTGACGCTCCGCCCAAGGAGCGGCCAGCCGCCCTTCTTCGTCAGGCCTGAGGGGTCCCGGCCCTCTTCTTGCTCCGCCACAGCCCTCGCCAACCTACACTCGGGGCTCGGCGCCAGGCGGGCCGATGGAGGGAACCATGAGTCGAGGACGCTTGCTGATCGCCGCGATCGTGGCGGTGATCTCGCTGATCAGCTATTACTCCCTGCGGCAGGAGAACCCGTTCACCCACGAAGTGCAGCACATCTCCATGGATCCCGAGCAGGAGATCGCGCTCGGACTCCAGATGGCGCCGCAAATGGCGCAGGAGATGGGGGGCGAAGACGATGACGCCACCATCCGCCGCGCCGTGGAGCAGATCGGGCAGCGCGTGGTCGCGCAGGGAGGGGCCGCGAGCACTCCGTATCAATTCCAGTTCCATGCCCTTGCCGATCCGCAGACCGTGAACGCGTTCGCGCTTCCGGGAGGGCAGATCTTCATCACGCACGGGCTCCTCGCGCGTCTCGAGAACGAGGCCCAGCTCGCCGGCGTGCTCGCGCACGAGGTCGGGCACGTGGTGGCGCGGCACTCCGCGGAGCAGATCTCGAAGAGCGAGCTGGCGCAGGGACTCGTGGGCGCAGCGGGGATCGCGGGCTCGAGCGACTACGATTCCGGACAGCACACGGCGCAGGTGGCGGCGCTGGTCGCGCAGATGATGCAGCTCCGCTACGGCAGGCAGGACGAGATCCAGGCCGACACTCTGGGAGTGCGCATGATGGCGGGGGCGGGCTACGATCCGCGCGCGATGATTTCCTTGATGGGAATTCTGGAGCAGGCCTCCGGCGGCGGCGGCCAGCCGGAATTCATGAGCACGCATCCCGACCCGGGGAATCGACGCCAGGTGATCGAGACCGCCATCCAACGGTACTTCCCGGACGGCGTGCCGTCCCATCTCACGCTTGGAGCCCGCTTCGCGTCGCGGTCGTCCGAGCCCGAGCCGCAGGCCTCCACGGAGCCCTGACCGGATGGCCATTCGCCACCGTCACGAGATCCACTCCGAGCGCTACGACCGCGGCATGAAGTCGAGCGTGGTGGGCCTCGTGCTCAACTTCCTGCTAGGGGTGGGGAAGCTCGCCGCGGGACTCCTCGGCCACAGCCAGGCGCTGATCGCGGACGCCATCGAGTCCCTGGGGGACTCGGTCGGCTCGATCATCGTATGGCGCGGTCTCCAGGTCGCGTCCCAGCCTCCGGACCAGGAGCACCCGTACGGCCATGGCAAGGCCGAGCCCATCGCCGCGTTCCTGGTGGCGGTGCTCCTCATCGTCGCCGCGATCGGAATCGCGGTGGAATCGGTGCACCAGATCGTGATCCCACACAGGACCCCGTCCCCCTTCACGCTTGCGGTGGTCATCGGAGTGGTGGTGGTGAAGGAGCTCCTCTTCCGCTTCACCTCGCGGGTCGGCCAGGAGACCGGGAGCAACACGGTGCGCACCGACGCCTGGCACCACCGAAGCGATGCCATCACCTCGGGGGCCGCGGCCATCGGGATCGCGGTGGCCCTGATCGGGGGGCGGGGCTTCGAGGCGGCGGACGACTGGGCCGCCCTCTTCGCGAGCTTCATCATCGTCCTGACCGGCTGGAGCCTCCTCCGCCCGGCCGTGAACGAGCTGATGGACCAGGCCCCTCCGTACGACCTGGTGGCCGAGACCAAGCGGGTTGCGGAGTCCTGCCGGGGGGTCTATCAAGTCGAGAAACTCTTGATGCGGAAGATGGGTATCTACTACGTGGCCGACATGCACCTGGAGGTGGATCCGGACATGTCGGTTCGCGAGAGCCATGCGCTGGCGCACGGAGTGAAGGAGGACATCCAGCGCCAGCTTCCCCAGGTGGTCGAGGTCACGATCCATGTGGAGCCGGCCTGGGCGCTGTCCGGAGGTAAGCCGCCGGATTCGGGGGAAACCGGCCGGCCTCCGTCGGGCGCTCCCAGTTGACCGGCGGCTCAACCGCGGCTATAGTGCCACGGCTGAACCGACTAGGACGTTCCGGGGGAGAGGTGGCCGAGTGGCTGAAGGCGGCGGTTTGCTAAACCGTTGTAGGGTTAACACCTTACCGGAGGTTCGAATCCTCTCCTCTCCGCCATTTCGACCGGAATTTCCCAGGCGCGCGCGCCCATAGCTCAACTGGATAGAGTGTCTGACTACGGATCAGAAGGTTGGGGGTTCAAATCCTCCTGGGCGCGCCATTTATAGAATCGACGCCTCCGATCCCCACGCCGGTACCTTCCCCGCATGAGGTAGCACCATGAGGACCCATCGTTTCATCCGCTCCATGGCGGCCGCGTCGGCGCTCGCCCTCTTCCTCGCAGCCTCGCTGGGGGCCAAGAAGGAAGACCCGCCGCCTGCCAAGTCGATCCGGGTCGCCATCATGCCGGTCGTCAACGGCTCGGCGGAGGTTGGCGCACCCAAGATCATGGAGGACATCCTCCACGACCGGCTCAAGGAGATCCCGGCCGCCCAGGCGACGTTTCTCCAGCCGACCGACACGGAGCGCCTCCTCGAGGTGCACAACGCCTCGGACAAGATTTTCGCGCTCAACGAGAAGTGGTCGAACTACGGGACGCTCGACTCCACGGCCGTGGATGGAATCGATTCGCTCCTCACCGTGGACGCCATCCTCTTCGTCAAGATCGCCGAGTGGGAGAACGTGCGCGTCAACGTGATCGGACACGGCGAATCCAATACGACGGTCGGGTTCCAGTTCGCCCTCTTCGACCTCGCGACGAAGAAGCGGACGTGGTTCAAGGGTCCGCGCGAGCAGCGCTTTGCCAACGAAGTCGACGTTTCGAGCGGCGCCGTCAACTACGACGAGACGGGCTACATCCAGTCGCGAAAGGTGACGGATCCGCCCCGGTACGAGGACGTCGCGAGCGATCTCGTGCGGAACGCATTCAAGAAATTCCCGCGTTCGTGATCGGGCAGTCCCCCTCGGACGAGCGCTTCATGCAGGCGGCGCTCGCCGAGGCCGAAGCGGCTGAGTCCGAGGGGGAAGTCCCGGTCGGAGCGGTGGTCGTCCTCGAAGGACGCATCATCGGGCGCGGCCACAACCGGGTCGAGGCGGCGCAGGATCCCACCGCGCACGCCGAGATCATCGCGATCGGCGCGGCCGCGCAGACCCTCAATACCTGGCGTCTCGACGACGCGACCCTCTACGTCACCCTCGAGCCCTGCCACATGTGCGCGGGGGCCATCGTCCTCGCCCGCATCGCGCGGCTCGTCTACGGCGCGCGCGATCCCAAGGCGGGGGCGTGCGGCTCGCTCGCCATGGTGCCCCAGGATCTCCGCCTGAACCACCGCGCCGAGGTCGTTCCCGGCGTGCTCGCCGCCGACGCGAGTGCGTTGCTGGAGCAGTTCTTCCGGGCGCGGCGGCGTGGCATGAACCGCCTGGAAACCTGAGCCCGATTCGCGTATTCTCGCGGCGGAGAGATGCGAGAGTGGCTGAATCGGGCGGTCTCGAAAACCGCTATACGCGCAAGCGTATCGAGGGTTCGAATCCCTCTCTCTCCGCCATTTTGCAATGATGGCGCGCGAGGGAGCGCGCGTGCGCCTGGCTCCCCGGAGAGGTGTCCGAGTGGCTGAAGGAGCACGGTTGGAAACCGTGTAAGCATGAAAGTGCTTCGAGGGTTCGAATCCCTCTCTCTCCGCCAGTTCTGAAGTCCATCGACACGTGGGGATGTAGCTCAGTTGGGAGAGCGCCTCGTTCGCAACGAGGAGGTCACCGGTTCGATCCCGGTCATCTCCACCACGCATCGCGACGTATCTGAGCCGAAGGCCTTTCGACGCGGCACTGGCCTCCCTGTGGCTTGGCGTTGACGGTCAGTTTCCGCGCAATCGAGAGTCACGAACCCCGTCAGGACCGGAAGGTAGCAGCGGTCAGTGATCGACTCGATGTGCCGCGGACACGGCTGACCCGAGCCGGTCGCGGGGGGGCTTTGCTTCAGCCCGGTTCCATCGCCATCCCGAGGTAGCCCGTGTCCCATCTCGCGCTCGCGCGCAAGTACCGCCCCCAGCGATTCAGCGATCTCATCGGCCAGGAGCCGATCCGGCTCACGCTCGAGCGCGCGGTCGCCACCGACCGCGTCGCCCACGCGTATCTCTTTGCCGGCCCGCGCGGCAGCGGCAAGACCACCACCGCGCGTCTCATCGCGAAGGCGTTGAACTGCGAGCGCCGGAAGCCGGGCGAGTCCGAGCCCTGCAACGAGTGCGGCTCCTGCCGCGAGATCACGTCCGGCACCTCGCTCGACGTGCTCGAGATCGACGGCGCGTCCAATCGCGGGATCGAGGAGATCCGGAACCTCCGCGAGAACGTGAAGTACGCGGCGTCGGGCGGGAAATCCAAGGTCTACATCATCGACGAGGCGCACCAGCTCACCGACTTCGCCTGGAACGCGCTCTTGAAGACGCTGGAAGAGCCGCCCGCCCACGTGCGGTTCGTCTTCGCCACCACCGAGCCCCTCGAAGTGCCCGACACCATCGCCTCCCGCTGCCAGGTGTTCGAGTTCCGCCGCCTGAAGAGCGAGGAGCTGGTGAAGCACCTGATGGACGTGGCCAAGAGGGAGAAGGTGAAGCTCGATCCGGACGCGGCGGCCTTGATCGCGCGCGCGTCGGAAGGGGCGGTGCGCGACGCGCTGAGCCGGCTGGACCAGGCGCTCGCGGTCTCACCGGACGGCATCACCGCTGCCGTCGTGGCGCAGGTGCTCGGCCTCGCCGGGCTCGATGCCTACTTCGACCTCGGCGGTGCCGTCGCCGCTCGCGACGCGAAGGTAGCGCTCGAGACTCTGGACCGGCTGCACGACGCGGGGATGGACGTCGAGGAGCTGGCCGACGGTCTCACGCACCACCTGAGGCAGCTCCTCCTTCTCGCGGTGGACCCGTCGCTCGACAAGATGATCGACGCCGCCCCCGCGGATCGCGAGCGGTACGCGGCGCAGGCCAAGGCGTTCCATGCGGGCGACCTCTCCGCGATGCTCGGCCGGCTGATCGAGTTCCGCGGACAGCTCCGCAAAGCGGAGGCGCCGCGCGTTCTGCTCGAGGTCTGCCTCGTCGAGCTCTGCACGATGCCGGTCGCGAGCGCCGTCGGGGATCTCATCCAGCGCCTGCACGACCTCGAGTCGAGGCTGGGCGGAGCCGCGCCACGCTCGACGGCTCCCGCGGCCGGACGCGCGACCACGGCGCCGTCGCGATCACCCGCTCCGCCGCGCCGCGAGGCGACCTCCGACCTCGACGCGAGCGCGGTCTCGCCCGAGCCGCCGCGCATGGCCGAGCCCCCGCGCGATCGGCCACGCACCGAGCCGCCGCGCATGGCCGAGCCGCCGCGCGCCGAGGCGACGCGCCAGGAGCCCCCGCGCCAGGAGCCGCGCCGTCCGATGATGGTCGATCCCGTCGCGCCTCCCTCCGCCGATCTCGCCGGGCCCGCGGAGCCGTCGCTCGCCGACTCCCCGCTCGCGGCCCGCTGGCGGGAGATCGTCGATCGCGTGAAGGAGCGGAAGCTCCTCCTCGGCACGTGCCTCGAGGAGGGAATGTTCCTCGGCGTGCAGGGCACGAGCGTGCGCGTCGCGCTCACGACGGAGCACTCGTTCCACCGCGCGATGCTCGAGATGAAGGAGAACAAGGAAATCCTGAACCAGGAGTTCGAGCGCACCTATGGGCCTGGTGCTACGCTTCTCTGCGTGGGGAGCGATCAGGCGGTGACGGGAGCCGGCGTCCGCCCCGCTCCTCGCGAAGCGACGCAGGCGTCGCCCGCGCCGAGCGGGCTCGTCCAGCGCATCGTGGAGCTCTTCGACGGCGAGATCCTGGGCCAAGGGCCCGAAGGGAGCAGCGCTACATGAACATTCAGCAGATGGTGAAGCAGGCGCAGGCCCTGCAGATGAAGATGTCGAAGGTGCAGGAGGAGCTGAAGACCAGGGAAGAGACGGGCTCCTCGGGGGGCGGCAAGGTGAAGATCACGATGAACGGCGCGCAGGAAGTGACCGCCGTCGCCATCGACCCGGCCGTCGTCAACCCCGACGAGGCCGACCTCCTCGAGGATCTGGTCCTGACCGCGTTCAAGGACGCGCGGACCAAGGTGACGAAGCTGATCGAGGAGGAGATGGGAAAGGTGACGGGAGGCGCGGGCCTCCCGCCCGGTCTCTTCTAGGGGACCGTCCCCGGCATGCAGTACTCCAGCGCCCTCCTCGAAACGCTCATCGCCGAGCTGACCCGCCTCCCCGGCCTCGGCCGAAAATCGGCCCAGCGGATCGCGTTCCACCTCCTCCGATCGCCCGACACGGACTCCCAGCGGCTGGCCTCGGCCATCCTCGAGCTGAAGGCCAACGTGCACGATTGCTCGATCTGCGGGAACGTGACCGAGACGGACCCGTGCGCGCTCTGCGCGGATTCGCGCCGCGACCCGGCCGTCCTCTGCGTGGTCGAGCAGCCGATGGACGTGCTCGCGCTCGAGCGGACGGGGGAGTTCCATGGCCGGTACCACGTCCTGAAGGGGGCACTCTCGCCGCTCGACGGCATCGGCCCCGACCAGCTCCGGCTCAAGGAATTGCTGGCGCGGGTGCGCGGACGGGGGGTCGCCGAGGTCATCGTCGCGACCAATCCCACCGCGCAGGGCGAGGCCACCGCGCTCTACATCGCGAGGCTCCTCCAGAGCGAGCCGTCGGTCAAGGTGACCCGCATCGCGCGCGGCGTGCCGATGGGTTCCGACCTCGAGTTCTCCGACCAGATCACCCTGGCCCGGGCACTGACCGGGCGAAAGGAACTCTAAGCCTCCGGTTTTACGTACTTTCCGCTTGACCGCTTCCGCGCCCGCTGGGTAGGTTTCCGCCAATTCCTTTGACGAGGCGCCGCGCGGGATGGAACCCGCGCGGCAAGCCATGGTGTGGGGGGAATCGGTCTCGCCACCGGCGCGTGCGCGGGGCAAGGGAAGGACACCCCTTGAGCCGCGGGCGTCGCTGTTTACCAGCGCACCGCAAGGC
>Ga0207703_10001040_pt1 | contig 26564 bp, 40 predicted proteins | sample KBSSwiS12_FD_184304 | JGI IMG/M metagenome (GOLD analysis project Ga0207703, IMG submission 184304) | Switchgrass rhizosphere microbial communities from Kellogg Biological Station, Michigan, USA - KBS Switchgrass S1-2 (SPAdes) (version 2) | ecosystem: Host-associated > Plants > Roots >...
AACAGATAAATCGACATCGAGGTCTGGCCAATAGAGATGATCCTGACTCGGCCATTCGACCTTTGTGATCTTCGCGACAGAAGCGTCCGCAAACCAAGGAAATTCAGAGAAGGGAACGAACAGTTCTCGACCGCCAAGCCACAACCAGAAGCCGTGCCTTGAAATGTTCGTCACCTCAACCTCCGAAGTGTTTAGTCCATGCGGTTGCGATTTCATCTGCCCGTCTCTCGATGATTCTAGCAAGTTCGGTGATCTCGCGTGCAGCGATCCCGCGGTTCTCTGCGAGCTCGATCTTAGGGCGAAGCCAGAACTTCGCTTCTCCGTCCGCCGAAAACACATGGATGTGCATTCGCGGCTCTTCCCTGGAAAAGAAGAAGAAACGATATGGTCCCTCGCGAAAGACGGTTGGACTCACGGCGTGAGATGGTATCAAAGAGGCTCATGAGGCTGGCTTTCTACGACGTGAGCCGTTTCCCCACCCCGACCGTTAGGCTTCGTGCGATGGCGTCGCCGTCCAGCGATTCGATAGCGTTCCTCTCCTCGGCTCTTCGAGAAAAAGAGGTGCCGATCACCCCACAACGCACGCGTCTTCCACTCCGACCATGAGCCGCCGTTTAAGCGCACCGCACTTTGCATGCAAAGCAAGTGTCAACGCGCTCCCGTCGGCAGTTCCCCCAAAGAGCAGAAGCGAAAGAGGCACGAACTGCCTCTGAGCCGCACAACTCGGCACAGCACCCCACGACAGATTCAGTTGCTTGCGCCGCGGCTGGCCCGCCGCGCTTGCACACATTTCCGACTTGGGTGCCGCTCATCGGGGACAAATCACGCCTTCTGCCTTTGGCCGTTTCCAAACGCCGCGAATGCGGCCTCCTTTTACCTCGCGCGCCTAACGGTCTAGAGGTTAACCCGCGCGGCCAGGGCCCACGTGGCTACGGCAGCGCGGCGCGCCGCGTGCCCGCATTTGAAGGGCGCGATGCAGGCGGCGTGACGCCGAGCAAATTGCGCTGAATGAGCCGGCTCGGCCGGCGGGCCGAAGCCGGGCCGCGCCGGGTTCTACCTCGAGTTGGGCCGCCATGTTTACGAAGTGTGTGTCGCAGGGGCGTCGACATGCCATACAGATCGCGCATCGTGGCGCTGGAATCATGGAATCTGACTATTGGCGCTGACTGACAGCTCCTGCGCTCGGCGCAATGAGTAGTAAGACATTCTGAACGCGATTGGCCAAAAGCACAGCAGTGCTTCGCGAAGGCAGGTGAACCCAGATCGTGCGTGAGGCCTACAGATCTCGAGGTGATAGACCAGTGCGCTTTGCGATTCTGGCCATCATGCGTGGACCGAGCTCTTCCTGGTCATGAAACGAAAAAACGTAATCAGGCCACCCGTTCCGCTGGAGCACGCGATGTGATGTTCCCGCCTGCCGTTTCACAGACCAGCCAATGCGCACGAGCGCTGCAAACACGCGGCTGGCCTTCGCCGATGGCCAGTTCATCCGTGGACCGCGAACATGGTCTCGAGCTCAGGCACCATTTCACCGTGCTCAAGCCGATCTGCTAGGACGCGAAACGCAAGTGCCTTGGCCTTCGCGACCGCTTCCTCGCGAGTGCCGCCGTACGTAAGGACGCCAGGTAAATCAACAACCTCTCCGATCCAGCGCCCATCATCTTCCAGTTCGACCTCTACCGTGAAGTCACTCATGCTTTCATCGTACAACGATTTCAGCGGACGCCTGAATCCCGGTTGCGCGAGCGCCAGCTACCGCCCGTGCGTTGCCGAGGACAACGGAACCCGCGCCCAACCAGCGGCGCTCGCGTGTCCCGTCGCATCCACGACGACAATCGTGCGATTGCGCGAAGCGTTCCTGGCGTGTCGGCCCAACGGTTCAGACGCTAAGCTGCACGGCCACGGCCCTCGTGCCGAAGTCCGAGCGGCACGCGGCGCGCTGCATGTGAGGCGCGCGAATGCGCGCCGCGTGACGCCGCGAGGTTTTGACGTTTCGAGCCGGCTCGGCCGGCGGGCCGAAGCCGGGCCGTGCCAGCTTCTGCGGCGAGTTGGGCGGCAGTCAACGCCGCTTGAGCCGGTCGGTCCAATAACCAGGCTCTTTGTTTTCTGCTTCGATAGCGGCTATGACAACAGTGTCGCCCTCTACAAAGTAGACTAAAGAGAAGGGAAATTTGGGGAAAACGTATCGGCGCGTACCTGCTATGTACTGCGGCCAACGATGCGGAGCTTCGGTAACGATCGCAATTGCGTGGTCAAGTTCGCGAAGAAATGACGTTTCAGCAATCTCACTGCGTTCTCGATACCAGGCCCGCTCATGCTCGACCTCTTCCGCCGCCTCTTCAAAGAACCGGATTCGGTCGCTCATCGGTCGGCGCGATGGAGATGTGCCCGGACCTCCTGCCATGAAAGGGTCTTGATGCGCCCGGCACGGTACTCTGCCATCCGTCGCTCTATCTCTGCCGCCCACGCCTGTTCATCGATAGGGCTACGGCCATCTTCCAAGCTGTCGAGCAGGAGACCGGCGAGTTCGGCTCTTTCGCTCGGCGGTAGCTCAGCCGCTTTTTCGTAGAGATCTCTAACCGAGTGGCTCATGAGCCCAATTCTAACTCCGGATCCCTCGGGCAACATACAAGCCGCCCATAAGTGTCTCGTTTCGTGGCCTTCGACCGTGAGCTACCAGCTTCGCTGAAACTTCTGGCCAAGGCGACCGAGACATCTGGATGCGTTCGTTTCAGATGTTCGTCGACACTGAGTGAAGGAGAGATTCGAGCACATGGTTGATCTCACCCTCGCCAGCACGGGTGACCATCCTAAAGCGGACGATGAGCGAACCGTTACGCCTTTGGCCGCTTCGATAGATGCCGCGAAGCGGCCTCCTTCTTTCTGTCCGCCCAACGGTCCAGAGGTTAACCCGCGAGACGCAGTCAGGTGCGCCGCGGGCTGAGCGGCGCGCCGCTTGCCACGACTAACGTGACCTCGGCGGGAGCGAGTTGCAAGCGGCGTGACGCCGTGCGTCTCGCGATGATCGAGGCGGCTCGGCCGCCGGGCGCGGCATCCGGCGTCTCGTCGGGTTCTACCTCGAGTTGGGCTGCTTGCGCAATTGCGACTGGGTGGGATGTTAGGGCTCAGGAATTGACAACGCCCGACAGATCTTCCGAGCAAGTTGATTCGGAGTTTCTTGGTGCCGAGGCACGGCTTCTATGTGCCCTGTCTGCGGATTGCACCAAAGTTCGTGCTCTTTACCCTGCCGTTTGAGATAACAGCCGTGCCTTCGAAGATGACGAAGCAGTTCGCGTTGTTTCACTCAACAACGACCGTCTCGCGAATTGCGGATTCCGGAACGCCACGAAGCGCGTCTTCGCGCCGTTCCTCAAGAATCAGAGCGATCGCCTCGCCAAGGTTAGCGCGAGCCTCCTCTGCCGTATGCCCCTGGCCATTTGCACCGGGGATCTCTGGACAATAGGCGACGAACCACTCCTCGTCTGATTCGATGATCGCGGTGAATTCGTTGTGCATGGCGCGATGATTCTACTCCGAGTGCGGAGACCTGAGCTGGAAAGACCCTGATCGGTTACTGTTCCGCGGCTCTTCCTTGTGATGGGCGTTACGGCAACAGGTTCGGAGAACTGATAGGTTGCTCGACATCATGCAAGCTGATACGGCTATGGAAGAGGCCGGAAAATTTCAGACACTCGAACAGGCTTTCCGCTGGGCGATTCGACGTAACGAACGCCTGATGCCTGGCGAGGTCGTCATCCAGGACGAGTACACGCACGACGTGGTCTTTCTGGCCTCCGATGGATCGGCACTCGTATTCGATGCGACGTGACTCGGAGCGATCAACGCGGTCTCAGTTTGGGACCACTCACCTTCCGCGGACGAACTTCTTGCGAAGCGGCTCGCTCGTGGTTGGAGGCCGACTGCAAGTTCGCTGAAATCGGGCGAGCGTATCCTCGGGCATGCAGCGTGCCTCGTCTCTTCGGCTCACCAGTAGATCGGTCAGCCCAACGGATCAGACGCTAAGCTGCACGGCCAGGGCCCACGTGTCGAAGCCAGAGCGGCACGCGGCGCGCCGCATGTGAGGCGCGCGAATGCGCGCCGCGTGACGCCGCGAGATTTTGACGTTCCGAGCCGGCTCGGCCGGCGGGCCGAAGCCGGGCCGTGCCAGCTTCTGCGGCGAGTTAGCCAGCCAACTGCCGTGACCCCGCAAGAATTGCCGCCTGCAGAACAGGGACGCACGGGCACCTCGTCGGTTCGTCAGATTCGGACGTCAGACAATCCGATGTTTTATCCGTCCTGTCCACCGTCACGGCACAATGATCAGGACCTGCTGAGTGACATTGTGGGTGACGGTAGCAAATGCCCAAAAGCGACTCGCCGACGATGACGACTCGGCGGCGATCTCGAGTCGCGCATGAGGGATCTCTTTGAGGCTGCGGAAGTAATCACCAAGGACCGCAACTCCGACCGGTGTATCGACGTAGCTGGGCGGCAGCGTCGGCGACGCAGGCACCGTGACGTGCTGCACCTGCACTAGAGCGTCGTCATGGTCCATGTCGTAAATGCGCACTGTAAACTCGGCGGGTGCTCCGCTGCTGAACAGCGCGTAAATCCGTACTGTAGTCCGGAATGCACTCGTCGCCGGGATGTTGAGTAGTTGCTGCGGTTCCGCAGAGAAACCGGCAAGCGGAACCGTGGGCACGGTCACTCCCGCCATCTCTCCGTATGCGATCTCGCGGACCTGCAGTTGCAAGCGGATATCTGCGGTGTCGGCAACCTCGACAAGTAGTCCGCGCCCGGCGGCCGCCGCATCGAAGGATGAGAACTCCATAGACTTCTTTGGCGGGATGACGAAGCCTTGGCCCGCGAGAGCGGGCCGAACACTAACAGCCGCCTGCGTCGTTCCACTGTTGTACACCCACAATTCCGTTTTCCAGCTCGTACCAAATGCCCCCGGAATCGCGGGACCTGGTGCAAGGGGGATGAGTATCTGCTGGCCAGCCTCAGCGAAGGACGCGAGAAAGACCACGGCGACGGCCACGGCGAGGAGCCACGGCCGTCGCCGAATGGGCGTAAGAGTTAGTCCGGCCACTGGGTGCTCTGTTTGTAATAGAGGGTGAAGAAGACCTGCTGCGAACCGGGTGCGCCCCCGCCCTGCCGCGTGATACGGATTTTCCACGTTCCAAGAGCGAGCTGTCCAGCGACACGGGCTTTCTGGAACACGGACACGCCGCTGGTACTCGTCGCGCGAACAACGCCGCTCGGATCGACGATCGCGAGATGTACCTGATTGTGAGCCTGCGTCGCGCCCTCGGGCCACCAGAGGCTCGTAGTGAAATCGTAGAAGGAGCCACTCGTTCCAATGTTTACGGGGTATTCGTACTGTGTAGACTGGTTAAGAGTCACGTATCCGGTCGCGCCCGGCATCGACCCATTGGCGGGCCACAACCGCAGTAGACCGGCTCCCCGAGTGTTGTTCGTAACCGGATCGGTGTAGTTATTCGAGAGGTTGATCAGAAGCGCGTAGAGGTAGCCGGGATAGACCCATGTTCCCTGGGGATTCATCCACCAGCCAAGGAGTTCGGCTGCCCCTCCGACGTAGGGAGTGGAACCGCTCGTCCCTGAGAAGGCACCGACGTTCGTGCAGGTCGAGGTGGTACAGCCGGTGGCAGCGGCCGTTGTCGTGTTGGTCGGTCCCTGAACCTCGGGCTTTATCCGCCCATCGGGCTGCGGTCCGCGGCTCTGGTAGGTTTCCTGCGCGAGCGAATACGCATCGACGGCACCGACGGCCAATACCATTTTCGCTTCGGCGGGAGACCGCACGCCCGATTCGTTCGAGTAGTTGCCAGCGGCGGCAATAACAGCCACTCCCGCATTGTACGCATTGTTGGCGGAGGCGCCCAACACGGAGTTCTGATAATCTTGGATTTCCGCCACGATCACCTTGGCGCCGACGGTGACCGCCGCTTGGAATGCGCGCTGCGCCGCGGAAGTGACCAAGCCGCTCCCCGTCCCGCACGTCGCGCCAGTACCGTTTTGGCTGTACACCTTGTATCCGTAAATGTAGGGGAACGAGGTGACGCCGCGATATCCATTCCCCATCGACCCGGTCCCGACGATGATGGAAGCGGTTCGCGTCCCGTGGTCCCAGCAATCGTCGGTGACGTTGATGGTTTGACCTGGGCCGGCGACGGTGCAGTTCGTGTCAGTTGTATTCACGCAGTCGTACGCCACCATGTTCGCGAGGCCGCTGAACAGAAGGTGCGTTTTCGTTCCATCGGCGCGGATCGGCATGCCGGTATCGAGCATTGCCGTTCGCCAGTACGTCATCGTGTACGTGGCCATATTAAAGATGGTGTCGCTGCGGATGTCCAGCCGCCCTTGGGAGATCGTCGGCGGCTGGACGTCCGTCTGGTCGAGCTGGATGTGGACGACGTCGGCGAGCGCCGCGGCTGCCTCGATGGCCTCGCGAGTGGCATCGGCTAGGACGGAATTCGAGATCCAGAATCGGTCGCGGATCTTCATGCCGGCGCCCTGGATGCCGTTCTCACGATCGCGATTGGCCACGCGGCGGGTGTCGAGGAGCTGCGCTGCGACGTCTGCCCGACGGTTCCGGATCGCGAGGTTCTCCGGCGCGCTGTCTGGGAGATCGTCGCGGAGCGGGGGAAACGCCGGCATCGTGACGTCTTCAGGAAAGCTCACCACGACGCGGACGGTATCGCCGGCGGTCATTGCTGCTAGGCGCGTTTTCAGGTTAGGACTGAGCTTGGGCTGTGGCGCGACGGGGCGGCTAGGCTGGACTTGATAACAGTCGTGGCACGGACGGGCGGGAGAAAGGACTTCGCGGACGACGACGCGTTTCCCTGTTTGGTCGTAGTGGGTGCGGAGCGCCTCTCCAGCGCTTTGTGCCGCTGCCGGCAGGGATATGAGTGCTAGCAGAAATCCAGAGGTGACGACAAGCAAACGCATAGTTTTCTCCTTAATTCTACCTTCGTTCTGCGACCGCACCGAGCACCGGAAAATCCCTCTCCGTTCTACGTCGAACCATCGGGCTTTCTGCTCCTGCGCTCGTACATGCACCCAAAAATAGGCTGCGTGATAGGCTCAGATGTTGGGGATTTATGGGGAATTTATCGAATTCACGTGAGGAATAAGAGAGAGAGGGCCATCGTCGCGTGGGACCACGGGCTCACGAATGGTAGTAAGGGAACTGCTTAGCAGGATTTCTGGCCGCCGAGGTTGCGCTACGCGTCGGCCAGTCTGGCTAACGGATCAGACGCTAAGCTGCACGGCCGGGGCCCGCGTCCCGAAGCCAGAGCGGCACGCGGCGCGCTGCATGTGAGGCGCGCGAATGCGCGCCGCGTGACGCCGCGAGGTTTTGACTCTCACGAGCCGGCTCGGCCGGCGGGCCGAAGCCGGGCCGTGCCAGCTTCTGCGGCGAGTTAGCCCGCCGTTTAGATGATGCGCAAAAAGTCCTCGCCCGAGACACGAATGTCATCAAGGATCTGTCGGAGAAGGCCAGGCGAGATATCACGGCCTTTGTGATCTGGCACTGTTGTGACGCGACCATCTAAATGCCGAAATTGTTTATGCGAACCACGCTGCCGCACTTCGAAGAAACCAAGCTGTTGCAAGGCCGCGATTACTTGCCGCGGCTTCAGCATGGGGAGCTTCACCACGTTAGCTCACTTCAACGAGTTGCGTGCCGATGAACTCCGCCTCGACGTTTGGTTCGCCGTCCTCAAGCAACATCTCGACAACTTCCTTTAAATTCTTGTTCAGTTCGTCGAGACTCTCTCCCTGCGTGTGCGCCCCCGGCATACCCGGCACGAATCCGATGTAAAAACCGGTGTCCGTATCCCGTTCGATAACGGCTGTAAAGGTTCTTCGCATTTGGATAGCCTACCACGGCATGTTTGCGAGAGAGACGCCCATGCTTGTCTTGGCCAAATTGGCCGCAGCGTCACTTCTCGTGCCCCAGCGTACGCGGAGAATGATCGAGGCGCGCTTGCTCGCCTTCTTCTGCTTCATAAAACGTCGCTTCCTCATCTACGATCTCGACCTCCAGATCGGAGTGGAAAAGTTCGTAGTCGCGAAACGAGTGATCGGCACCGTAGACACGAAAGACATAGCCCAAGCCACCTTTGTCGTCAATCGATCGGAGGAGAAATCCACGGGTACCGCGAGCGAGCTTTGTTTTCATCATCGACGAGTATAGTTGTGCTGGCTGTCTGCTAGTTGCGGTAAATCGAACTCGCGGTAGCTTGCGAAACGACTTGTTACGGTGTGCGCCATGTGGCGCTCTCGCCAATGCAACTCGCGACGTAGCTACGATGAGCTGCGACGCTCAATGCCCGGGCGCTACCGGCGTTGAGCGCCATTAACGAAATTGAGGCGCGGTTGGGGTGGGGGCGCTCCTCGAAATTACGAAGCGGTCGGGCTAACGGATCAGACGCTAAGCTGCACGGCCAGGGCCCACGTGCCGAAGCCGGCGCGGCACGCGGCGCGCCTGCATGTGAGGCGCGCGAATGCGCGCCGCGTGACGCCGTGAGATTTTGACTTCCCGAGCTGGCTCGGCCGGCGGGCCGAAGCCGGGCCGTGCCAGCTTCTGCGCCGAGTTAGGCGGCGCGTTTCGACGTGATGATATAACCGTACTTGACAGGCAGGCCGAAACGGTTAGGTTCAAGTAGTTCGGCACGTCCATGTTCAACGTCATAGACTTGCGTGATAGCCCGGACCGGATCCTCTTCAGGTTTTAGAACGACGATACGAGCCAAGTGCGTGACTTCTTCAGGAGTGAGCTCCTTGCTAATCACCTGCGCAAGATAGCGAAGAGTCACCTCATCTTCGCTTGCCCATGACGCCGAGACAACGAGATCCCAGCGGTCAGAAAGATCCTCACGCTCGAGGAGTGCGAACAAATTGAACGGCCCCTTCTCGCTGTCAATCTGCCGTTCGATTCGGCCCAACTTCTCTGCCAACAGATTCATAGAGCCTCCAACAAAGCTTCAGCTGCGATGAGTAACAGTGCAACGTCAATTTGGGGAGTTTTACCTATCGGCCGGTAACGCGCCTCCGGATCCCACAAAGCCACCGCGGACCAAGCCCATAGATAATCACTCTTGACACGTTGCTCATGACCCGACAGCGTCAATAGCACATCCAGCTTGTGCGTCTTGAAGCTTTGCAAATTTTCGAACTCGCTTCGTTTCTCTGGAAAGCCTTTCCAGTTTAATGTCGTACAAATTCGGGCCTTCAGCGCCAATTCAACGGCATACCCACCCAAGTACAATGCTCCATCGGGCCGAAAGTTGGTGAATAGTAGCGTAGCGTCGTCCAAACGTGCTTTCGCCAGAGTCCGAAGCTCTTCGATCGAGATCACCGGCCCATGCTACACGAACTGGCCGGCTTCCAGTGCCGTCACCGGAGGGCTGATCACCTTGACGGCCGGGCTCACGAGAGATGTCCACGTCGGTGCGGGTGTACGGGGCGGAACGTGCAGCCATAGGGTTGATGTCCGCCTAACGGATCAGACGCTAAGCTGCACGGCCAGGGCCCACGTGCCGAAGCCAGAGCGGCACGCGGCGCGCCTGCATGTGAGGCGCGCGAATGCGCGCCGCGTGACGCCGTGATGTTTTTGACTTTACGAGGCGGCTCGGCCGCCGGGCCGAAGCCGGGCCGTGCCAGCTTTTGCGGCGAGTTAGGCGCCCGATTCTGGCGCTTCGCTTCGACGGCGACTTGTGAAAAGGGCATGTCCGTCCCTCTAATCTTTGAGGTGAGGACAATGGCATCAAAGACCGGCAAGGTATTTCAGGAAACAAATGCCGTGGTTGCAGGATGGCAACAAGGGCAAGGCAGGCCCGACGCCGCTTTGCAGTCGTGGATCGCTGCCGTCCGAGCGGCTGAACCCGATGAACTGATTGAAGTCATTGGCGGGCTCACAAGCGAAGAGGAAAAGAAAGCAGCGAATATCAAAGCTCTGCGCGAGGCTATGATTTCGGAATTGGAGCGTCGAAACGCCGCTCTGCTCGCACATACTATGGAGAAGCTCGATGCTTCCGCGACGCGGTTGGCCTGGCTCTCGATAGTGCTTACCGTGGTTGGCGTAATTACTGGGATACTACAACTTCTGCCAAAGAATTAGTCGATGTCGTTGAGCCATTGCGAAACCGCGTGGCCGATTCCGGGAATGCTTCGCTCCAGATGGGCGACTTCTGCGAGGGAGAGACAACCGGCGAGCTCGATTTCGATCAGATGATCGAGTGTAACTATCTCCTCGCTGGACGCCTCATCATTTGTTTCTGCGACTCGATGTTCAAGAGCGCGGACGAGAAACTCGGGCAGTTCTACCGAGATCGAGCGTCTGGACGACAGGTCGGGATGGCGAAGGGAGGTGATCTTGGCCATAGACAAGTGACAAGATAGGTTGTCTATGGACAATGTGCAAGAGTGTCCCGAAGAAAAAAGCGCCAACCGGACGCGGAACTGTTCGGACAGATCGTCCGCACACACCGCGAAGCTCGTGGCTGGACCCAAGAACAACTGGCAGAGCGGGCGGAAATGAACGCGAGCTACTTGGGCTTCGTCGAACGCGGTGACAACGTGCCCACGCTAACAATCATCATTCAGCTGGCCGAGGGGCTTGAGTTATCCCCGGCCGATCTTCTCCGCGACTTTATGAAGCGGCGGTGAGCAAACGCAACGATGGGCGAGGCCGAGCCCATCACCGCGTCGACCACTCACCAGGAATGCCAGGTAGGTCGGGGCGGGTGGCGGAGACGTGCAGTCGCCGTGATTGATGTGCCCTAACGGTCTAGAGGTTAACCCGCGAGACGCAGTCAGGTGCGCCGCGGGCTGAGCGGCGCGCCGCTTGCCGCGACTAACGGTGCAACCGGCGGGAGCCGTCTGCAAGCGGCGTGACGCCGTGCATCTCGGGACGCTCAAGGCGGCTCGGCCGCCGGGCGCGGCATCCGGCGTCTCGTCGGGTTCTACCTCGAGTTAGCCCGCCAGTGCCCGTACGGCTTGCCACTGCTCTTGGAGATCAAGAGCGGTGACCCACTTCTCAACGTATCGCAGGTCTAGGTGGTCGCCTTGGACGATGACAATTCCGGCAGCATCCTGCATCTGGCGTTCTGAGGGGCTGATTTTCGTCCATTCCAACTTGGCGATGAGAACATCCTCCGGTCTGGCGATCACAAACTTGAGATCGCCCACCTCGATAGGCTCACGCCGGTCGAACTCGGTAGTGCTGAATTCACGCACTTTCCGAATAATAAGATCGACTTTCCATGAGTGCGGAAAATCAATGACGTTGAATTGATCGTGCGTTCTCAGCGCACTCTCAGCTGACTCCCGTTGAGCGAAGTACCCGAATCGCTTTACGAACTGAATAAACGCGAGCCGTTGATCGCGGGTCGGTGCGATGACGATGTCGAGATCGTTCGTAGAACGGGGTATGCCATGGATAGGGTAATAATATACTTGACGCACAAGCTTCTGCTATTATGGCGGAGGCGTGACAGGTCGGCAGTATGGTTATTGGCGGGCGGTCTATTTCTAATCCATGTAGCTTTCGCCGGCGCAGATGTCCGCCTTCCAGTATCCGGGAGGGGGATTCCGCTCGACCATAGAAAAGCGATACCAATCACGCGGAACGATTTCCGTGTCGGAATAGAAGCAGAATCTCGTCATGTGCCGGCCGCGGAACACGTCTTCGTACCGGATAATCCCCGTAACGTACAAGTGCGCCCTTCCCGCAACGAGCGCGTCAAACTCGTTTTGTGTAAGTTGATGGGGACCGTCCACGCGGCTGATGCGCGACTCGCCAATTGCTATTATGCCAGTTGGGGCCATTCCATTCGGATAGGTTATTTCGCCACCCATTGGGGCAATACCGGAGCCTTCGGCTATTCCAATGGTGTAGGAGGCGATTATATTTATCGCCGGCGTCCTGCCTGCATTGATGATCTGGAGCGAGGCTGCTGGTTTGGCGCCAACCGCCAGCAACTCTGGCGTGATGGCTACGTTGAGCCACGCGCGATGGTCCAGACGCATGGAATCGCGAGCATTTGTGATTGTTCGCTCTGTTGTCTTAACAAGACGGCCAGAATTAGAAGCGCTAATTTTTGCAGCACCGGCCAAACTCTTGTTGGCAGTCACGAGCTTCGCGAGGGAGTCGGCTTGGCTTTTTGCGCTGGCGAGCGCATCATCGCGCTCCGCCCTAAGCTTGGCTTCATCGGCCTTAGCGTCGTCATATTGCTTCTTGAGCAGGGCCGTCTGGCTCTCGGTTGCCGCGGTTTGGCGATACAAAAATATCAATCCAGCTATCGCCGTCGCTGCGAGAATCGCGTTGAATACCAGCGCGAGAATCTCAAGCAAGGTAAGTTCCTTGAGGGCCTTGGCTGTATTCTTCTCGGAGCTTGTGGCATCCTGCTCGCGTTCTACCATGCCGCCCTGCTATGGAAACATCGGCAGCGCATTACTTGGCGGTCTTGCGCGGTGCTGATGCTACTGCTCTTGTCTGCGTTGACCATCGGATATGGCGCGCTTGTGCTTTAGCCCTTCGATCCCACCTCTCGGCGCGATGAGCTTCGCTTCGTCGGCTCGTGTTTTGGCACATCCCGCTTATCGACGCGAAACAGCGCCCGCGTTAGCTTCTGAAAGCGTTCAAACGGGGTGTCCTCCGCCCGTGGCGGTTGCGGCTGTTGCTCAGCCTTCACGCGGTACATGATACGCCTCTCGTCTACGTGAACGGTCAGGTCGAACAACTCCGATACGCCGACCCGTCGCCGGAGAACGTAGCAGGCCGCCTCCGTGAGCCAAAGCATCATGATCCGCGTCGGCTCGGACTTGCCTCGGCGCAGGAGAAGCATGTGGCTGTAGCTCACCCCTGCCCTCTCAGCCAACAGCCTTGCCGGGATGCGCTCGCGCTTCATGAAACGGGCTAGACGCGTCACCGTTCGCCGTCGCCTAGGTCAAATAGTTCCGTGATGCGTACCCGGCGGCGCCCGCCGAGGAGTCGGCGACACGCGATCGTGAGCCAGATCATGAGCGGTCGCGTCGGCTCGCTCGCGCCGTAGCGCAGGCGGTCTAGGTGCTGTCTGCTGATGCCGGTGACGTCGGCGATCTGGTTCGGTTTTAGGTCGTTGTCGCGGATAAATTGCCCGAGCCGCACGAGCCGACGGCGCTTCCTTGATCTTGGCATAGCTACTTATAGTAGGTGGCGCGAGATACCCGATGCAAGCACAAATGAGAGTCTGTGAGGCGGGACCACATCCTCTCCAGGTTCGGGAAGACGCTCCGCGAGCTACGGACGGAGCGCGGGCTATCTCAGGAGAAGCTCGCGGAGATGGCTGGACTAGACCGGAACTACGTTGGCATGATCGAGCGCGGGGAGAGGAACCCGGCAGTGGTCAACATCGTAAAGATCGCGAAGGCTTTAGGCGTTGCGCCCGGCGAACTACTTCGCGATTTCAGGTAGCTTTTCAGGACGCGTAGTACGCAAAAGCGCCCAGTAGATGCTCGGAGAGCGTTTCGCGCGTGAGGACGAAATCGCCACGATTTCCGCTCGGCCGCGATATCGAAACATCGAAACCTACCACCGAGAGGTCATACGCCAACTCATCGCTGTCTGGCATACCATTCGCGCCGAGTCCGCGCACGTCGGCTTTCAGCGACCAATCCTCCCCATCCTCCTCGCGCGGTTCAATCTCGACATGCATGATCGCGCCTTTATGTGGAAGCGCGATTTGAACGCCGAGCGGCCCGGTGGGATTGACGCTGATGCGCTGACCGGGTAGCACTATATCCATGTTGCGCTGCTCAACCTCGGCACGCATGAGGTTGAATATATCGCCCGCGAATTTCGCGATTACTTCTTTCCGCCGCGCTCGTTCGTCGTCGCGATTTGCCGCCGCCTCCGCCACGCGCGTCCGTTCCTCGTTCTTCTGTCGTGCTACCTCGTTCCAGTCCACCATAGGTCCCACTCCATTACCGATTCGCACGTATCCGCTAAGGCCACGCGTACGGATCGCGATTTCCAACATACACGGCTATCTTACGCCGCGTTACCGCTCGCCGCAAGGGGGTTGGCGTGAAGCTACCGTTTCCCTCGGTTCTGACGCTTCACGCCTGCTCTGCTCGGATCAACTCTTTGTAGGTCAGGCGAGCGGTCGGAACCATCGCCATGGCCTTCAGGAACCGGCCGGCATCGTCGTCCTTGCGCTGGTTGAACCGGAAGGACTGCTCATCCACGTACGCGCTCAGGTGGTACGGCTCCACGCTTACGTACGTGCCGCTCAGAGTCCGCTGAAGTAGCGCCCAGAAGTTCTCCACGCCGTTGCAGTGAACGTTACCGCGAACGTATTCGATCTGATGGTTTACGAATTCGTGAGCGAACGCGGCGTCAACCTGCGGGCTGTCCGATCCTTCGTCGCTCATCAGCTTTGCGCCAGCTTCGGCGTTCTCTCGCAAGAACGGGAGGCGCGTGTCGAGGGACAGACTGTCGATGACTTGCGCGCGCACTTCGCCACCGCGCTCTAGAACGGCCTGCACAATCGTCTTTCCAATCCCGCCGCGCTTATGCGGGGTGTTGGCTGCGCGAATAGCTTCACGCTTTGATTCGTGCATGTTCTTGAACAGGCCGCCGATAAAACACTCGTCTGTCTCCACGATCCCGGCCAGCTTCTTGTCGAAGGACTTCGCCTTGATCGCCGCGCGGACGCGGTGCAGCATGAACCATGCAGTTTTTTGTGTGACATCGAGCGCGCGGTGCAGTTCGTAGCTGGAGACGCCGTTCTTACAGTTGCTCAGCATCCACACCGCTACAAACCACTTAGACAGCGGGATAGGCGAGTCCTCGAAGATCGTCCCGACGCGTACAGAGAACTGCTTCTTGCAGCCTTTGCACTTCCAGATGTAACGCGTGGCGATGTAGTTGTTCTCACAGCACTGGCAGAACGGGCAGAAAACGCCATCGGGCCAGCGCATCGCAACTGCAAAGGCATGAGCTGCATCCTTGTCGGCGAAGTGGGTAATGACTTCTTGAAGGGTGATCGGGGCGCCGTCTTCCCGTTTGCGGCTCTGTTTCTTAGGCATGCAGACAATATAGGTCCGCTAATCGTGTGCGTCAAGTATATTATTACCATGGATAGAGCTGGCTACCGATCCGGTAACCATATATGGAATCTCGCTGTGCTCGAGAGCAGCGCAGATGCGACGAAGAAACTCTTCAATCTTCACAGTCGTCGGCATTTAAGCGGTAGACGTACCACACGAGCTGCTTGGAAACCTCTTCGGTTGTGTACTCAGGATGGCGTTTCCGAATACCAGCCCGTGCCAACTCACGGACGACGTTTGACAGTTCTGCCGCAACATTGAATCTGCCGCACGGCCCCATCTGCCGATAGCTCTCTTCCTGCATTGCTGCGATTTCCGGCGTCGTGTCTCTCGCGTGCATGGAAGCAGAATGATACCTCGTGCCTGCGACGGGCTCGTAACTGTGTTGCCGGTAGTTCCGTCACGGCTACGACGCAGGTTCAGCATCGTGATCCTTGCGGGGCGGATACTACCAGGCTTCGACGACGGCGGCCCTGGTTGGGGCTGCCCTTCGTGTTGGTCGGGCTAACGGTCAAGAGGTTGACCCGCGCGGCCAGGGCCCACGTGGCTACGGCAGCGCGGCGCACGGCCTGCCTGCATGTGAGTCGCGCGATGCAGGCCGCGCGCCGCCGTTCAGATTTTGACTTCATGAGGCGGCTCGGCCGCCGGACCGAAGCCGGGCCGCGCCGGGTTCTACCTCGAGTTAGCCGGCCCCCGTCAACACAATATTAGGGCAATTGTGTTGACATTTAATGCATCACGATATATATTACTCGTGCGTGGTCGGCCTGCTTTTAGCGGCAGCCTACCGACCGTGCTCGGCCGCCTCCGGGCGGCCCTTTTCATTTGCGAACGATCCCTAGTGGATCTGTTTTCGACGCATCTTTGAAGCAGACGCCGGTAAGTGTCCGCTCAAAGAATCTATCGACCCCATAACGTTTGACATGAGCCGTAGGTGTAACTTCTCTCTTAAGTAGCGAAAAAGCAACGGCATCAGCGAGTTGAATGAAATATGACTGGTGTGATTTCTTGAATATCGGATCTTCGATAACACGCTGAACTGGAATGTTCTTCGTGGCCACGCCACCGCCCCAGTCGCCGATCATTGAAGGGATAGGGTTGTACACGCTCATCTTCCTGAGAGCGCGTGTTATCTCAGGCTCACGACCCTGATCGGCGAAGATAAGCGCAACTGGCCGATAAAGATTCAAGCGTGCTTCAAGCTGATGGCGACGTTGATCGGGCATTCCGGTGGACACCTCTGAAACGAGATCGCGGCGCAGCGGAAGTTCCCGTTCCTCGAACGCCAACATCGTTCGCTCGATCCGATTCATTAACCGATCCCACGCATCGAGCTGAACGTCGCTTCTGCCCTTTCGGTCGAGGCAAATATTGATAACCATGACATTGGGCAGTTGCGCCACGAGCCGAAGCAATCCCTCGAAAATGCGCGTCCTGTCATGCTTGCCGATAATGCGATCCGACACGCGTCCCCGGCCGGCAACAAATTCATGCGAGTGAAGCTCCTTCCGCATGAAGATTCCGTAATCTTCCTTCAGGATCTGTCGATGTTGCCGAACCCGCTGAAAGCACTCGCGCCATTCCGAATGCCGTATCCCGATGGCTGACAAACAGAACTTATCGGAGTCAAAGGACTCATCAATGTAAAACAATCGGACTGTCACGGGTGGGAATCGTAACACTTCGCGGTTGCTTGCGCGGCGTGTCTCGTCGTTCGTGGCTATCGTCCGGATAGAGCGACTCCACCGTGTGCACATAGCACGCCTGTCCGCCGCGAAAATCGACAGTGCAGTGACCCGGCTGGGGGAACTGTGCGGCCGCCCGAGATGTCGGTCCGGCTAACGGTCAACGGTTCACCCGCAAGACGCAGCCAGGTGCGCCGCGAGCAGAGCGGCGCGCCGCTTGACGCGACTAACGGTGCAACCGGCGGAAGACGTCTGCAAGCGGCGTGACGCCGTGCGTCTTGGCAGGATCGAGGCGGCTCGGCCGCCGGGCGCGGGATCCGGCGTCTTGTCGGGTGCTACCGTGAGTTGGGCGGCGCCGAGGCAGTTCGTGCCTCTTACGCTTGTGTTTCTTTGGGCGCACTGCCGACGGAGGCACGTTGACTCTCGCGTTGCAAAGCAAGTGGCAGAACCACAGAGCCGAAGCCGCAGAGGATGCATCTTGCCCGTTGGCAGAATGCTTTCTCGTAGATTGCGCCGCTTGGTCGCGCTATGCGTGCGGACCGCGCGCCGAAGCCGTTGGGCACGGCGTCTTGTCAGGCACCGCAAGCCGGCCATTGACGATGCTCACGCCTAGGGCGGCGGTGCCTGGCGAACGACAAGTGAGCCGCGCGCATGACGTGCCGAAGCTTTGCGGACCGATCGTGCTTCTGTTGTCGTTTGCACGGCGAGAACCGCCGACCGCGCGCCTCACCTCGTGCCGAAGGTTGACAGAGCAGATGAAGCGAAGAGGTGACTCGGCCAGTCCGCACAACGGTTCAGACGCTAAGCTGCACGGCCAGGGCCCGCGTGCCGAAGCCACAGCGGCGCGCGGCGCGCGGCATGTGAAGCGCGCGAATGCGCGCCGCGTGACGCCGTGAGGTTTTGACTCTAACGAGCCGGCTCGGCCGGCGGGCCGAAGCCGGGCCGTGCCAGCTTCTGCGGCGAGTTAGCCGGCTTGTTGCTGCGGTGCTCGCATGCCCCGGAGCAGGCCTGCGACAGAAAGATCTTCATCTACGTCTGGCCAGTTAATGTACTCACCGTCTCCAATAAGTCGGTATCTCGCACGCTCTTCCACCGTAGCTTGGTTAAGGCGTGGATACCATTCAAGAGGGACAATGATTGTGCGGCCATCCACCAGATGGACGATGAGCTCAGTCTCGGTAGTCGAGACGTTACTTGCGCGCGCTGTCGTTTCAACGGCCGAAGAAGTCATGCCATGCCTTGATGAATTCTACCTGATGTTCCGAGACAAGTCGCTCGATCGTATTCAACTGGTACTGGGAAAGGCGACCGGCCTTGGCTTTCTTAACTGGTTGGAGCCAAAACTTCGCAACCTTACCGTCGTGTTCGATGTGCACGTGAGGCGGCTCACCTCCATCGCAACTGGCGAAGAAGAATCGATGTTGCCCGACAAACTTGATCGTTGGCACCAGCTATATTCTCATGCACGCCCCTACTCGAACGCAAACTATTCGCGCCGTGCCACTTATCCGAGTCGGTGAGTGTCTCGCCGTGTTCAACACGCTGCTCGCCCGTTCGGGGGCAGCGTTCCTCGATACGGAAGATCGTTTGATTGACACACACGGGCCCCATTCCATTCACTCGGGCAGGCCTCTCGCGCGTGAAGGCGCTCAAGTGTGAAGCCGTTTTTCTGTTTGTAGGCTTGCTCGGCTGGAGACGTTGACTACCTCGCGACAGCAGGCAGCCTGCGAGGAGGCGAGCGCAACGATCAGCACCGAGCGGACAGCCATTTCTTAGGAGTGACGTTACGACACCATAACCTTCAACATCCCGCAGTGTCTTGGGGGCTATACGTGTGTCCGGCTAACGGTCCAGACGCTAAGCTGCACGGCCAGGCCCGCGTGCCGAAGCCAGAGCGGCACGCGGCGCGCCTGCAGGTGAGGCGCGCGAATGCGCGCCGCGTGACGCCGTGAGATTTTGACTCTAACGAGGCAGCTCGGCTGCCGGGCCGAAGCCGGGCCGTGCCAGCTTCTGCGGCGAGTTAGCCGGCGAATCCACGCACTCGTTCACCCATCTCTGGACACGGGAACGACCGTTCCCGAATTGCTACCCCGAATATGAAGCAATGGCGCCATAGGAATGGCAGGAGTGATGGCTTCCACTAATGCCCAAGACATCCTGAAAGATGTGTACGGCAAAAGCGCCGCCGAAAGCCTCCATGTATTTCTAGGCAGTGGCTCCGCTTCCCTTCCGATACGGTGGTCGAACGTTACGCCGGATTCCATTCCGTCGGGACAGTCGATGCGGACAGTGACGCCGATGGTTGGCTGGAGAACCGTAAAACGGTCCTCGTGCCGGTGCGGAAGCACCTGTCTAGTTGTGGACCAGAAGTGAGCCTTCTCCCGAGGAGGTATTCTTACAGGCATTGCGCAGCCACGTTTATGGTCGTCAATTTCGAGCTCGATTTCGCCACCACGAAACTCGTGAACTGTAGTCTTGCCAATATCGGCTCGAATGAACACGATCGGCTCATCAGGCTCTAGTTCCGCGCTTGTGTGGCGACTCACCCAAACTCTCTGCGCGAACTGCTGTACGTGACCGGTGAGGTTCTCAACCTCAAACTCCATCTCTGTTTCGCATGTCACAAACCCTTCCGAAGGATGCGCCGATATTCGATACGTGAGATCGAGATTCCGACGCACGAACTTGCAATCACCGATTGCAAGGATTTCAGCCTTAAGCTCCTCGGGAAGATGAATCCCAACGGCAGCAAAGAACACGTCTCTAGCAATGTCATCACGCAGGCGCAGCTTGATGTATCGGTCAACACTTACCGCTAGCAAACCGGCGATAATGAGCGCATCAGCAGTCGGCTGCGACCGAAGACCCACGTAGGCCGGCAAGCTCAGGCCGATGGCGATCAGTAGCGCGGCAAACGCCCACAATTTGAGCTCACGCACGAAACGCGACATAACTAACGATTCTCTCCGCTGGACTGTGTACATATGGAGATAAGCAGCGGGCGTCATTTTGTCAAGGCCGCGATTCGAAAACGTCGCGATTTACTCCAGTATTGGTGGCTTTTCGGCGGATTACCGCTCATTCAATCGGGAGGTCGAGGTTCTCTAGAGCGGGAAGTGAGCGCGCAAGGCGTTGGGAAACGAGGGGCCCTAAAGTGCAGCGCGCAAGCCGCGCGTCGAGAAACATCGAGGTCACGACCAAGCAAGGGCGGCGGGACATCTTTTGCACGTCTGTCCGGCTAACGGATCAGACGCTAAGCTGCACGGCCAGGGCCCTCGTGACCGAAGCCAGAGCGGCACGCGGCGCGCCTGCATGTGAGGCGCGCGAATGCGCGCCGCGTGACGCCGTGTTGTTTTTGACGTTCCGAGGCGGCTCGGCCGCCGGGCCGAAGCCGGGCCGTGCCAGCTTCTGCGGCGAGTTAGGCGGGCTTCGACGACGGAGCATGGAGTTCACCGTGCATAAATGCATCTATTACCTTTTGACGAGTCGCGGGATTGTCGATGGACGCCAAGAACTGCTCGCCCAAAATCTTCTTGGCCTGTAGATTTACACGTTTGGCATGATATGTGTCATAAATGAACCCGCTGAAAGAAACGGGTACAGACTTACCGGGAGTAAAGTAGTACTCACCATAGCCTTCAACCTTCGATTCGGGGTGTCGACTGTTCATGCCCTCATACGCATACCTCAGCTGGTAGTTGCCATACGACGATGTGTAACAGTGAAAGTTTCCCAACGATGTTCCGTCAATATCAAAGCTTTCCCCACTGACTTCGTATCTGCCCTTCTCGCACTTGATCTTGATGATCGCGAATGAATCCAATGCGCTTTCGGCCGCGGCGCCTTGAACTTTATCGACCCAGTAGCCCTCGATAAAGTGTTCGCGGAGAATGCGTCGTCGAAGCCACTTGCTCTGATCGATCGCCCACTCCGCAATGAACTCGGAGCTTTTGAAGACGACCACTGCAGTAAATAACACGATCACGGATGCGAAGACCCTGTCGTGTAGCCGTTCGTGTAGAAACTTAAGAAGTGACTCAGACGCCAGCGCTATGCCCGCGACCACCGCGGCTTGGAACCACTTTACCGCTTGCTCTAATCGCTCGATCATGACCACTCCCCGAGGTGTTGCCGTCTAATATAGGAGGGACTTAACTCGCAGGTTTCCTACCTTCGCTCCTCACCAATTCGAAAACCTGCAAAATCGGAATTATTCGATTCCGGTCGGCGACCGGCCTACCGACACTTCGTTTAAAAATAGTTCGGCGTAGCTACCGCCATCTCGAAGATCGGCCCGTTCGGCCGCGCGCCCTGTTGACAAGTGCCGCGAAAGCGGCCACCTTTTCAGCTCCGCCTAACGGTCTAGAGGTTAACCCGCGCGGCCAGGGCCCACGCCCCGAAGCCGCAGCGGCACGCCGCATGCCTGCATTTGAAGTGCGCGATGCAGGCGGCGTGACGCCGCTCTAGTGCCGCTGAACGAGCCGGCTCGGCCGGCGGGCCGAAGCCGGGCCGCGCCGGGTTCTACCTCGAGTTAGGCGGCAGTTCGGGTTCTTGCTCGTACTCCGCCAAGATCTCTTCGGCGGTGAAGATCTTGACATCCGAATTTCTGATCTCAAGCGCGTGTGATGAGGTTGTCACGCCGACCCCAGATTGCCATGGCGACGAGTAAAACGCGTCGTCCTGTGGCACCGTCATTTCGCCGGCATCTGAGTAGTCGTTATACGCATTCAAGAACACAAGCAGATTCGCAACCGAAACGGACAGTGCGTTCAACCCGGCGATGTGGCTATTGGGATTCCAGTTACTCGAGGTCATGCGATAGCGAAGCTGCAGCGGGGCGTTTGCTATCGCCTCAGGAACGAAGCTTGTGCAACCGTACTTACTCCTTCCAATCGTATGCATTGCCTCTTCTGGCGGCGCGACTCCAAGTGCTGGTTCTTCACCCATGCGAAGGACAAAGCCTCCAGGTGCAACGCGCATCCCGTGCTTGATCCAGTTGTACTCGGACCGTTTCTGTGCGTTGAGAAAATCGTTAGCGAAGAACGTCCACATCCGGCCGAATCCACGTCTAATTGCCTGACTTGCGTCTTGGAATTCGCCCCCAACCGGCATTAACGTGGCCGCTATGCCCGACCAACGAACGTCCCAGTCCTTCTTCGCAATTCGCAGTTTTGACTTTGGCATATCGTAGCGCTGGACCATATCAACGAGCGCCACTAACTCGGCTGGTTGGTAGAGCGCGAGCCAGGCCGGCACGCAGTCGGGTGCCTGAATAGCAGCAAAGAGAAGCGCGAAGAACGTCTCCAGCGCATGAGAGTACGCACTGCGCAGCGCCACGGCCGCTCGTTGTGCGTCATCGGTCTCCAGCGATCGAGCTAACTGGCGTCCCTGAAACGTGAAGTAATCGGCGTCGAGACTCCGGAGGAGCACACGATTCGCTTCATCGAGATCGTCGCTCCAAATACAGAATGGTCGCTTGCCTACAAGAAACTTTGAGAACTGCAACGTTCGCTCCTATCTGTATTTATTGTAGACCGGCAATTCCATCAAGGGTTCCCTGAAAGCAGTGCCCGCGACGAAAACAAGGGGCGAAGCTGTGTGACGATGTGTCGCACGGCTGCTAACGGCATCATCGGCGAGCGAATGCGGAGCTCGGGCGGGGGCGTTCTCCAGTGCTCAAGGGATAGGCCCGCCTAACGGTCCAGAGGTTAACCCGCGCGGCCAGGGCCCACGTGGCTACGGCAGCGCGGCGCACGGCCTGCCTGCATGTGAGTCGCGCGATGCAGGCCGCGCGCCGCCGTGCAGATTTTGATTTTCCGAGCCGGCTCGGCCGGCGGGCCGAAGCCGGGCCGCGCCGGGTTCTACCTCGAGTTAGGCCGCTACACGCGTGCGCCGCGCTGCCACGCCGGAACAAGCGCTCAGACATTGGTTTTGGCGAGCCCCGTTTCCCGGCAGCTTTTTTTAGAATTTTCAAATTCCGGTCGTACTTACAACGACCGGCGGAGCGGTTTCCTGGAAGACGCTCGCACGCAGAAAGGATACATCCCGACACTGGGCATTCAAACGTGTTCTCCAGCACGGACGTCACGAGCTTTCGGCACGTTTTGATTGGCGGCGCTTGGCACACCGAAGTGAGTTCGGTGGGCTGCGGCTCAGCCGCAATTTCGGCCAGCATCTGGCCATTGCGGCCGGACTGGCCGCCGCGCGAGGCAAGTGGGTCGTGGTGGTGGATTGCGATCGAGGAAAACGTCAACCGTGAAACGTTTCGAGCCATGGCATCACTACCTCATTGGAGGTGGCGCATGTCACTCGTTCTAGATACCGAAAATGTTGTATTCCCACAACTCGTTAGAGCATCGTTGGGCAATGGCGAAATACTCGTGGTCTTTTCAGGTGCAGCTCTCGTAAATCTTCGAGGTGAATCGACCTCGAACTGGACTCGCGACACTCTGTACTTGGCGCTCAGCACGGCGGCGCTTAACTCGGGTGGGCGAATCTTTATCCACGATCAAGCCGCACCACTTGTCACCCTAAACGCGGTTTGGGATAAGAAAACCGCAATAAATGCAGGGTTTGCAGTTGATTCCTGCCGCGCACTTCCGCACATACCACTCTTCCGCGACTGGATTCTCATTGAATGCGAAATTGCAGTGCGAGACAAGGACGCATTCCTCTACCGGGCCGGCTATCACGTTACGGTAACCGGCAGACTGACAGGCTCAAAAGTTGTTGGCGTGAAACCAACCATTCCGCGCGTCGCCAAGGAAATCAAGAAATTGCGGCAGGTCTGAAGCTAGATTGATCTGGCTGGACGACACGGTGCAGGCCGTGCGGGCCTCAAGGCCGATTGCGATTCTCCGCCGGCATCACTTGACGACAGCAGGTGTCACGCTTTACAGGTGATGTGAGCGCGTCAAGCCGACGCACGCTCGGTAACCGTGCACTTCCCTGCCCAACAAATCGCCCGTGATGAGCGCCGGCCGGGCGGGGGGAAAGTGCGGCTGCGAGAGTCGTCGTCGGCCTAACGGTCTAGAGGTTAACCCGCGCGGCCAGGGCCCGCGTGCCAAAGCCAGAGCGGCACGCCGCTTGCCCGCATTTGAAGCGCGCGATGCAGGCGGCGTGACGCCGAGCAAGTTGCGCTGAACGAGGCGGCTCGGCCGCCGAACCGAAGCCGGGCCGCGCCGGGTTCTACCTCGAGTTAGGCCGCCGAGAGGCCTGCCCATGTCTCACGATTCAATGGTCCCTATAAGGCCCTTTCTCCGGGTGGCGCGCATCTCCTCGCCGTACTGCTATACTTCCGGCTCACCGCCGCAAAGGAGAACGTATGGCTGACATCGCTCAGAACGATGCGCGTGACCACATCAATGCTGTTCATCAGACTGCGCGCGCGACGTTATGGGCAGGAGTACTGACGGCAATAGCGACAATTCTCGCTGCTTGCTTAGCCGCCCGACTTGCTCCAGCACGAGCAGATGCGGTTTTGGCCAGAATTGCGCCCGTCGATAGCGCGGAGACGGCCGCCAAGAATCAGGAACTTCGGGCGAAAATCTCCAATCTCACAACCAACAACAGCCAGTTGACGCAGCAGCTGAATTCGGCAAACGGCCAAATTCTCGAGCTCCGAGAACAGAACGCAAACGCCGCCAAGAAACTAATGTCAGCCGAGGAGCGACTCAAAAACGCCGACGCGCGGACGTTGATCGCGCAGACAGCTTTGAAGTCGCAACGTGACGCGACAAGGGCCGGCACGCCTGTAACTGTATCTGCCCCAGAAGTCGCCTATGGGACTACGAATCGGCACTCGAACTCGAGTCGCCCGTGCCATTCTCAGGCATCAATGGCGCTGCGTTCGCTGAACATAAAAGTACTCAACGAGGTGGAAACCGAGGTGTTTGCTGACTCAGACGGGTACAAAATTGTGATTAGCTGCCGTCCAGAATCGCAAGGGTTAGTGATCGTAGCCGGAAAGCGCGGTGATATTGGTATCCATAAGCGGCGAACTATTCTGGCTAAACTTGGGCGCGGCAAATAGCTAGCCTCGTACGTCGCTTACGCGTGCTCCCGCGAACGGCGTTTTGACGCGTCAAGATTATAGAAGCACGAGCACATGCGGACCATCTTACCGCCCATCTGCCGTCAAGATCATCGGCCCTTAGTGCAGGCGTGCGTACGTCCCCTAATGGTGGACTCGACTCGCATGCCGGCTTGGTGAGAAAAGTTGCAGCCATCGAAATCAATGTGGAACCGAAGCGAAGAGACGGCGATTTAGGTTGCAAGTTGCCCTTGGCCAGTGTTTGAAGTGCCGCCGTAAGGCGGCTTCCGTTCTCTCGGTCACGGGCTCCGAACAAGTGGGTCGAGTGGACACGGGTCGGGAGGGGGAAGCCTGCAGCCGTAGGGACTGTGGCCGGCCTAACGGATCAGACGCTAAGCTGCACGGCCAGGGCCCACGTGCCGAAGCCAGCGCGGCACGACACGCGCCTGCATGTGAGGCGCGCGATGCGCGTGGCGTGCCGCCGTGATGTTTTTGACTTCACGAGGCGGCTCGGCCGCCGGGCCGAAGCCGGGCCGTGCCAGCTTCTGCGGCGAGTTAGCCCGCGGCTAGAGGTAACGAGATGATGCGCTCTGACAATCTCTAAATCTCGCTCGATACAATTCAGCGTGAACTCACCGCTAACCTTGGAATGATTTCAGGCAAGCTCATAGGTCAAAAATTCGCGATAAGGAATTGCTCGACGAAGCCGATAACACTTGCCGCGTCGGAGGCCGTCAACTTGGTCCAATCAGCGTGCATAGCCTGATTGCGCACCTTCGGCATAGCGTCGAGCAGAGATTTCTGAGCGCCCGCGACAAAACCTTTCGCCTTAAGCGAGTTAACCACTTCCTGCATGGTCTTTCCTAGGATGTCGACCCCCCTGGATGACGCGAATCGTTTCAAGGCATCCTCGAGTGCGGCTGACGCCAAAACTGCTGCGGCGATGTGGTTGCCATTGGCCAACGCTTCCTTAGCCAAGACGACGAAATCGCCAAAGACTTCGCCGATAACTGCACGCTCAAGATTGAAAACATACCCGCCTTCGAAATCCGCTTTCGCCGCACGAAAAACTCCCTTCGCGGCGTCGACATCACTATTACTCTTCCTGTTCTGATGCAATCGCTCAAACGTCTCAAAATGCACTGAAGTCCTGCCAAAAGCGCCATCGAACAGATTCGCGACGCTTGTTGCCCACGCCTGCCATGCATCTTGCGGATACCACGTCAGCCCGGTTGTTCCGGCCGGCACCTCTCGCAAGTCGTTCATCTGCTTCTCCAGCTCGGTGAACCTTTGCAGAATTAGTTCTTTAACTTCCATTTGGCGATTCTACAACGTGATAGCGAGAATATCCCCGCGCGCGGCTTCGTCATGAGCCTGCATCTCGCACCAGGCGTGCGCGTCGTCCTGGCCTCCCGGTTTTCCAACATGTTCAATATCGTTTACGGACGAGCGGGCATCTGCTTGACGCGATGGGTGTGGCAGGCGAGAAGCACGTTACCGCGGTTCGGCAATGCGTAGATAAACGAGCGTCCGCGTGGGTGGGTGGTCTCCGCGGTCGGAGATCGTCGGGCTAACGGTCAACGGTTCACCCGCAAGACGCAGCCAGGTGCGCCGCGAGCAGAGCGGCGCGCCGCTTGACGCGACTAACGGTGCAACCGGCGGAAGACGTCTGCAAGCGGCGTGACGCCGTGCGTCTTGGCAGGATCGAGGCGGCTCTGCCGCCGGGCGCG
>Ga0207703_10001043_pt1 | contig 26509 bp, 24 predicted proteins | sample KBSSwiS12_FD_184304 | JGI IMG/M metagenome (GOLD analysis project Ga0207703, IMG submission 184304) | Switchgrass rhizosphere microbial communities from Kellogg Biological Station, Michigan, USA - KBS Switchgrass S1-2 (SPAdes) (version 2) | ecosystem: Host-associated > Plants > Roots >...
GCTGACCCATGCGATCGGGCTCTCCTCCGGCACCTCCGCGATCACGCTCGCGCTCCAGGCTGTGGGGGTCGGTCCGGGGGACGAGGTGATCCTGCCCGCGTTCACCTACTTCGCCACAGCGAGCGCGGTGGCGCACGCGGGCGCGACGCCGGTCTTCGCCGACGTGGAGCCCCGCCGCTTCGGGCTCGACCCGGCGTCGGTCGAGTCGCGGATCGGACCCCGCACGAAGGCGATCCTCGCCGTCCATCTCTACGGGCTCGCGTGCGAGCTCGCGCCGCTCACGCGCATGGCGCAGACGCGCGCGATCCCGCTCCTCGAGGACGCGGCGCAGGCGATCGGCGCGACCGACCAGGGTGTCCCGGTGGGGAAGGCGGACGCGGGCGCGACCTTGAGCTTCTTCCCGACCAAGAACCTGGGGGCGCTCGGCGATGCCGGGGCCTTCGTGACCGACCGGGACGACGTGGCGTGGCGCGTGCGGCTCCTCTCGCGTCAGGGAGACGCCGGCGACTACCGGCACACCGCCATCGGCACGAATGCGCGGCTGGACGCGCTCCAGGCGGCGTTCCTGCGCACCAAGCTGCGCCATCTGGAGGCTTGGGTGGAAGCGCGACGCGAGGCGGCCGAGGCGTATCGCCGGGCGCTCGCCGGCGTTCCGGTCAAGCTTCCCGAGGAGCCCGCGGGAACGAAGCACACGTACCATCAGTTCACGATCAGGGCAGAGCGGCGCGACGCGCTCCAGACCTATCTTCGCGAGCAGGGGGTCGCGACGCGCATCTACTATCCGATCCCGCTCCACCTCCAGCCCGCATTCGCGCACCTGGGGCACGGCCCAGGCGCCTTCCCGGTCTCGGAGCAGCTCGCGAGCGAGGTGATCTCGCTTCCGCTCTTCCCCGGCATCACGCGGGAGCAGATCGAGCGCGTGGCCTCGTGCGTCCGCGCGTTCTACGCCGAGAACGGCGCGTAGGCGACCCATGGCCGACACTCCGAAACCGGCCGCGGCGTCCCGCGGAAAGCGCGTCCTCTGGATCGTCCTCGGGTCCATCGTGGGACTCGTCGTGGTCGTCTACCTGGCCGCGTGGCTCCTCTTGCCGAAGGACTTCGTCGAATCGCAGGCGATGCAGATGGCCTCGAAGAGCCAGACTGCGACGATCCGCTGGAAGCGGCTCACGACCGGGCTCCACGGGTTCTCGTTCGGCGTGAAGATCGAGGGGATGACCGTTCGCATGCCGCCTGAGGGGAAGGGCGATCCTTCGCTCGACGGCCGGCTCGGTGAGGTCTTCGTGCGCTTCCGGCTCCTGCCGCTCCTCTTCCGCAAGATCGAGATCGACGCCGCGCAGGTGAACGGCGCGGGCATCGCGATGTACGAACGGCCGAAGCCGCCCGGCGAGGGGGCGAAGAAGGAGCAGAAGCCGTCCTTCGCGCTCCATCTTCCCAAGCTCGAGTTCAGCGGCATCGACGTCCGGAGCCGCGACCGCTTCGGCTCGGGATACGACATCCGCGGACTCGCGGGATCGGTCGATATCGACGGCAATCTCGACGGCTTCCGTACGGCCAAGGTGGATGCCAAGGGAGACAGTCTCTCCTGGAAGCCCTCGGCGGAGGGCAAGGCCGTGCCCTTGCCGGGACCGCTCCATGCCACCGCCACCATCGACGCGAAGGACCAGGGGAGGCGATACGAGATCACGCAGGGGCACATCGAGGTGGGGGCGCTCACGAGCGAGCTCTCCGGCTCCTTCAGCAAGCCGGCGGAAGGCAGCGACGCCATGCCGCTCGCGCTCGTGATCACGGGGAAGCCGCAGGAGCTCAAGTCGAGCGACGCGGCGTTCAAAGCGCTCACGCCGGCCACGCCCGGGCAGACCCCGCCGGCCTGGGCCACGACCGCGTCCTGGAAGATCAACGTCGGGGGCACCAGCGAGGCCATGGTCCAGAACGGCGAGGCGAATCTGAAGCCGCTCTCGATCGAAGCGGGACCGAACAAGTTCACGCTCGATCGCGTCCAGGTGCGCTACGAGACGACCGCGGACCAGAAGTTCACGATGGACGCCACGGGCTCCGGCTCCGGGGTCGCGCTCGCGCTCGCCGCCGCCGGATCGACGGCTCCGGGTGGAGGCTCGAAGGGGGATCTCCACGTCTCCGCTCCCGCGACGCGGCTCAATGGGCTCATGCCCAACACGCCGGTCTGGACCATGGGCACGCTCGAGGTAGGCGCGACATTCGCGCTCGAGCCCCCGGCCGCGCCGGTCGTTCGCTGGACGGTCACGGGCAAGGATCTGAGCGGCTCGGTGACCGGACTTCAGAGGCCCGTGACCGACCTCCAGTTTCATATCGACGGCGATCAGGAAACCGCGAACGTCCGGTCCATGACCGCAAGGGTCGGATCGTCGAGCCTGTCGCTCACGGGATCGGTGAAGCAAGGAAAGCCCCTCGGCACCGGCACGTTCCGCGCCTCGATGGACAAGTTCGTGGCCGAGGAATGGGCCAACCCCCAGGGGACCGCGCCGAAGGGGAAGGAGAAGGAATCGAACAAGGCGGCCCCTCCTCCCGCGATCCCGCTCCGCTCGTTCGACGGACTCGTCACGATCGGCGAGGTGCACTCCGGCAACCTGACCATCCGCAATCTCACGGCGCCGATCGCGTTCGCCGCGGACAAGCTCGTGGCGGCTCCGATCCAGGGCGACATGGGGACCGGCACGCTCGCGGGCAAGGTCGAGATGAACAACGTCACGAAGGATCCGTCCTACGCCGTGCACTTCGACATGAAGCGCGTGCCGGTGCGCGAGTTCGTCAACGGCATGCTTCCCCTGAACCTAGGGCTCACCGGGTTCGCGACCGGCCAGGCGGACATCTCGGGCACGGGCTTGCCGGGCCTCGCCGCCATGAACACGCTCACGGGGGCGCTCCAGGGGAACGTCGAGGAGGGAAAGATCCTCGAGACCCCCACCATCAACGCGCTCCGCTCAGCGCTCGGCTCCATGAACGGGCCGGGCTCGCTCGACGATCTCGTGTTCAAGACGCTCAAGTACTCGGCCAAGATCGACAAGGGACGGCTCGTCCTGAACGGCGTGGAGGGGGCGCTCGGCAAGGATCTGATGCAGCTCGCCGGCTCGGCCGGCTTCGACAAGTCACTCAATCTCGACCTGCTGCTGCGCCTCGCGCCGGGGCGGATCCAGGCGAGCACCGCTCTGGGGCAGTTCGCGAACTACGCCCGCGACGAGCAAGGGCGGCTGCCGATCAAGGTCGCCATCACAGGCACGGTGACCAACCCCAAGGTGTCGCTCAAGGCCGCGTCCACGGTGGAGGCTGCGGGAAGGGGGCTGGCCAAGGAGATCTTCGAGAACATCATGGGTGGGAAGAAGGGACCCGACACGACGCGCGTCGACACGACCAAGGCCCATGCGGGAGCCCCCGCCGACACCTCTCAAGCCGCGAAGAAGCCCGCGAGCGCCGACACCACGCTCTCCGAGCCTTTGAAGAAGGCCCAGGACGCGCTCCAGAAGATCTTCAAGAAGTGACCGCGCGCGGCCCGGCTCCGGCCATCGAAACGCATCGCCTGACGCGCCTCTTCAAGGCGCGGCGGCGCCAGGCCGAGGTCCACGCGCTGGAAGGAGTGGATCTTCGGGTGGAGCGGGGCGAGTGCTTCGGGCTGCTCGGTCCGAACGGCGCGGGCAAGACCACCCTCATCAAGATCCTCACCACGCTCCTCCTTCCCACGACCGGCACCGCGACCGTGGCGGGATTCGATGTCGTGAACGATCCGTTCCAGGTGCGGCGGCGAATCAACATGGTCTCGGGCGGGGACACCTCGGGCTACGGGATCCTCACGGTGCGCGAGACGCTCTTGCTCTTCGCGCGCCTCTACGGCGTGCCTCACGCGGAGGCGCGCCGCCGCGCGGACGCGCTCATGGACGTGACCGGGCTCGGGCCCAAGGCCGACTCGCTCCTCTCGTCGCTCTCCACCGGGATGAAGCAGAAGCTCAACTTCGCGCGCGCGTTCATGAGCGACCCGGAGATCGTGTTCCTCGACGAGCCGACCCTGGGGCTGGACGTGGAGGCCGCGCGCGACATCCGTGCGTTCGTGACGCGGTGGCTCGAGGAGCGGCCGGAGCGGACGGTGCTCCTCACGACGCACTACATGGTCGAGGCGGACGAGCTGTGCGGGCGCGTGGCGATCATCGACCGGGGCCAGATCCTCGCACTCGACGCGCCGCGCGCGCTCAAGCGCGCGATCGCGAGCGAGCCCGTGTTCGAGCTCCAGATCGGCACGAGCGCGGCCGCGTTCGAGGACCTCCGGGAGGTCCACGGCGTCCGGTCGCTCTCGCACCACGCGGACCTGAGCACCGGGGCGATCGCGCTCCGCGTCGCCGTGGTCGAGGACCAGGTGATTGGAGAGGTCCTGGGCCGGCTCAAGGAGCGCGGGGCGCCGGTTCTCAACCTCACGAAATCGGAGCCCACGCTCGAGACCGTGTTCGTCCACCTCGTCGGACGTGGGTTGGAGGACGAAGACATGGACGGGCAGGGCTAGCGTGCTTCCCGACGACTGGCGCGAGCGGCTGCGGCTCAACTGGGGCGCCGTCCTGGCGCGCGCCCGCGTGAGGACCGTCGCCTCCTGGCGGGAGAAGTCCTGGATCATCGGCGAGACGGTGTTCCCGTTCCTCGCGATGTCCGCCTTCATCCTCGTCTATCGCGGACTCCACGCGCCCAAGATCTACGAGGCCTTCGTCGTCCTGGGCGGCGCGATGATCGCGTACTGGAACAACGTGCTCTGGAGCATGGCGAGCCAGTTCTTCTGGGAGAAGGAGCAGGGACAGCTGCAGCTCTACCTCATGGCGCCCGTGTCCCGCATGTCCATCCTCTTCGGCATGGCCCTCGGGGGCATGATCATGACCACGAGCCGCGCGATCGTGATCCTCGCGGGGGGCATCCTCGTCTACCACGTGCCGCTTCCGCTCGACCGCGCGCTTCCCGCGTTCCTGATGTTCCTTTTGACCCTGGGCGCGGTCTACAGCCTCGGGATGATCCTGAGCAGCCTCTTCCTCCTCTGGGGACGCGAGGTGTGGCACACGGCCACGCTCTTTCAGGAGCCGATCCATCTCCTCTCCGGCTTCTACTTCCCGGTGCGGGCGCTCGGCGCGGTGACGGCGGGCCTCGCGTCGCTACTCCCGATCACGCTCGGGCTGGACGGCATCCGGCAGATCCTCTACGGAAAGGCGGCCCACGGACTCATCCCGCTCGTCTGGATTCCGCCGCTCCAGATCCTTCTCCTCGTCTTCTTCCTGTTCCTGGCGCACCGGTCGCTCGCGCTCATGGAGAATCTCGGGAAGCGGGAAGGGCGGCTCACGCTGAGAGGCGGATGAGCGCGACGGGCGGGGAGCATCCGCGGTCGCTGAGGCGCCAAGTCGACGTCATCGCCGCGTCCGCGTGGCTGGGCTGGCAGATCGACGCGAACTGGGCGGATCCGCTCACGTTCCTCACGTTCTCCATCGCGAAGCCGCTCGCGACGAGCCTCATCCTCTATTTCATGGTGAAGATCGTTTCGCCCGCGAGCGCGACGGGTGATGCGTTCCTCTTCCTCTTCCTGGGGAACACGTTCTTCCTCTACGTGACGGAGGTCCTGATCGGCATCTCCTGGACCGTGTTCCGCGATCGCGAGGACTACGAAACCCTGAAGTACGTCTACCTCGCGCCCATGCCGCTTCGGTCCTATCTCTTCGGACGGGGCATGGCGAAGATGGCGACGGCGACCCTCGGGGTGATCTTCGCGCTCCTGTTCGGCCGCTTCGTGCTCCACCTGCCGATCGGGACGGCGCACACGCCCTGGGGCCTCGTGGTCCTTGCGGTCCTGATCGGTCTCGTCGCGGTCGCGTGGCTCGGGATCGTCCTGGCCGGCGTCTCGCTCGTGGTGGCGCGGCACAGCATCAACCTGAACGAGGGATTGAGCGGCGTCTTCTATCTGCTGAGCGGCGCCGTGTTTCCGATCGAGGTCTTGCCCGGCTTCGCGCAGCGCATCTCGCTCTGGCTGCCGTTCACCTACTGGCTCGAGCTCCTCCGCCGGCTGATCCTCGGTAAATCGTTCTCGAAGGCGCTCCACGGCGTGAGCGATGCGAAGCTCTGGCTCGTGCTGGTGATCTCGACGGTGGGGATCGCGATCTTCGCGTGGGTGTGGTTCCGCTTCTGCGAGCACGTGGCGCGCTCGCGCGGTTTGATCGACTGGAAGACGAACTACTGACGCGCGGCTACGCGGTCAGGCGGGCAGGGGACGGCGGGCCTTCTTCCGGAGCGCCTTGCCGAGGATCACGTTCACGGGGTGGCTTCGCGACAGCATCGGAAGCACCGGCGGCTTCCGGATGCCGAGCTTCCGGAGCGCGTCCTGCGCGGCCTCGAAATTCGGATTCCACGAGAGCGCCTGGTTGAAGCTCTTGATCGCGTCCGATTTCCGTCCCGCCAGGAAATGCACTTCGCCCAGGTTGTAGTAGTGCTCGGGACGGTGGTACTCGGCCTCAATGGCGCGCCGGCAGAGCTGCTCGGCGTCCGAGTACTTTCGCTCCGCGTGCGCGATCGCGACGCCGAGGTAGCTCAGGTACCCCTTCGAGCTCGGCTCCAGCATGACCGCTTCCTGGAAATGGACCAGGGCATCCCCGTAGCGACAGGCGTACATCATCCGGACCCCGGTCAGGAAGTGCTCCCGACCGATGGCGACGACGACGGCCAGCTGCTTTTGACGGCGCTGCTTCGGAGAGATCATGCTCGGCTCCAGGGGGAAGGTCGATCGTGCGGGCGGAAACGTTCGCAATACGCGTGCCTGAAAAGAGCCCCTCCAGGGGCTATTTGCATGCACCTCTAAGACGCTACAGGACATCAAACTAGGGTGAGGACTTCAGAAGGTCTAGACCCTCCTTCGGGCAGCTCGGTCCTGAGTCATGCGCAATAAGGCACTTGTCACCAGCGAATTGCGTCTTGTAAGGTGAGAGCCGAGGGTCAGCGCCACACACCACGGACCCGGAGGTACATGACGTCCCCCAGCTTGTCCGCTACGAAGACTGCGTCGTCGCTCGAATCACTCCTCAGGCCTACCCATTTCGTTTCCGAGCTTCGATTCAAGAAGAAGGCACACATCCTCGACGAGCTGGCGGCCGCCCTGGCTTCGGCCGGCGTGACGCGATCGCCGGACCTCGTGGCGGAGCTTCTGCGCGAGCGAGAAGCCCTCGGGAGCACGGGAGTCGGGAAGGGGATCGCCGTACCGCATGCGCGCTCGACGCTGATCGCGGAGCGCGCGGTGGTGGTGGCACGGTCCCGGAAGGGGATCGACTTCGAAGCCGTCGACGGGGAGCCGGTGCACCTGCTCTTCCTCGTGGTGGCTCCGCCGATGGAGCGGGACCCCATCTATCTCAAGCTGCTCGCGGACGTCGTACGCGCTGTGCGGCTGTCCCGGACGCGTCAGAAGCTGAGCGATGCGCCCGATTTCGAAACCGTTCGGGAGATCTTGATCCATGCCGCCTCTGAATGAGCAGCTAGACGCCCTCGTCACGCTTCAAGACATCGACCTCATGCTTCGAGACTCCCGCGATCCGGAGATGGCGACCCACGAGGACCGCCTCGGCTTCGCCCGGGAGAACGTCAAGGGCCTGGAGAAGACCCGGGAGCGGCTTCGTAGCCAGATCGACGAGCCGCTGCTTCGCACCTACGAGCGGATGAGCCCGAGGATCCCTCGGCTCGTGGTGCCGGTGGAGGGGCGGGTCTGCCAGGGTTGCAAGATGAGCCTGCCGACCTCCTCGGCCGCCCGAAACATGCCGGGCACAACTATTGAAACCTGTGAGAACTGCGGGCGAATCCTCTACCGAATCTAGAAGCTTTGAAGGGCTCCGATCGGGTATAATTACGGGCGTTCCGGCCCTCGCGGCCAGCCCCCGTCGACCCGATCCGAAGGCAGTAGCGAATGTTGAAGAAGATCCTGGCTTCGGCCCTCGCCATCCTGGCCCTGGGCATCGTCCTCACCTGTCTCGCCCGCTCCGAGCCCCCACCGCCCACCGTCGTCGGACCCACGCAGATCCTCTACGTGGACGCCGATTCGGTCTACTTCCTGCGCAGCCAGGAGTGGTGGTCGGGGAACGTGAGGCACCAGGAGAAGCTGCTCCTCCATGGCCTCAAGATGAAGTACTGGCGGGACCACCTGCCCGACGATATGCGGCTCGTTTTCGACGAGCTGGGGTATCCCACGGGGAGGGTGCTGCTCACGCCGTACGGACATACCGAGGAGCACTGGTATTACGGTCCCGCGGGTCCGCCGCTTCGCTTCCGGGATGGAGTGCTCCTGGATGGCGACCGCTTCGACGCGCTCCGGTCGGGACGCTGATCTTTCCAGACCACCCCGCGCCCCACGTCGTCTAAAATCCAGGCATCGCGCATGCTGCGCCGAGCGCCATCCGGCCAGGGGGGTGGGAACGATGCCGCGGGTCCATGGGAAGGGCGAGTATTGGCGACGGTTGAACACACCCAGATGTCGTTGCGACTTTGGCTCGCGCGCGCGGCGGTCCTCGTGACCGCGGCCGCGACGCTGCTCGCATTGACCGGCGCACGCTCCGCGGACGCGCCGCCCGCCCCAGGGGACCTCGAACAGCTCGCGCAGGCTTCCGTCGATCAGCCGTTCCAGCTCCCGGACACGACCGATGACGGGGAGGACGATTCGGACACGCTCGACGTCGTGCCTTCCACCGCGCCGCAGCAGGCGTCGCCGGACACCTCGCAGGCGCCGCAGTCTCCGGCTCTGGACGAGACGCCCGGCTTCAGGCCCGATACCTTGAACGCGGTTTCTCCGGGCGCGACGGCCGACTCGGTCCACACCGGTGCCCAGCCCGATACGCTCCGCATGCCATCGGGCGTGCTCTTGACCAACCCAGATGCATCTCCGACCCCGACGACGCAGGCGCAGCCTCAGGGCGCGCATCCTCCTGGTCCCACGATACCGGAGAAGAAGCCGAGATCCGGAATCCTCGGCATCCATCCCATCGCCATCCTTGTCGGATTGGCGGCGCTCCACATCGCGGTCACGCATCTGGCGGAGTGATGTCGCGACGGGGGACGAGTGAGGGGAGCGGCGCCGCGCTGCGCGTCCGCTGGAATCCACCCGACTTCACGCTGCGGGAGCCGGCGGAGCGCGTGCTCGCGGCCGCGGTGCGCGAGCTAGGGCTCGCGGGCGTGATCCACGACCTGCACGTCTTCATCGACGCGGCCAATCGGGACGACCACGCGTACATCGAGTGGAACACGCACGACCATCGCGCCGCGCGGCTCTGGTTCGCGCTCGGCAACTTCGTGACGCCGACGCGGCGCCGCATGTGGTCGCGCACCTGGGCGCGCCGCTCCGGAACGCCGCCGTTGATGGTGCGACAGTTCTCAGCGCGCAGCTTCGCGGAGGCTTGCCTCCACGAGCTCTGCCACCTGAAAGACGATCACGAATCGGGTGTCGATCTCTCCGGCCACCCGGAGTCGGATCGTGAAGCCCTGAACGAGCTCTGGAACGTGTGGATCGACGGCCGGCTCAATCGCCGCGGTCTCCCGGCCATGTCGCGCGGCGAGCGCCGGCGCGTGTTCGCGCGGACGCTCGAATCGACACCGCGCTATGCCGCGGTCGGGGAGCGCGTTTTCCGCGCGCTCTGGCGGGCGGACCATCTCGGACCGCGCGAGCTTCGCGCCTACCTCGAGGAGCTGAAGGGACCCCGCGGCGACGCAACGGCTCGGAGCCGTCGGAGGCGATGAGCGGGGAAGCGACGCTGCCCACGCCCGTGCGCACGGAGGTCGATCGCCTTCGCTTTCTCGTGCGCGCATCCCGAGAGCTGGCCCTCCTCAAGCGCGACGCCCTCGTGCGCCGGGCGCGCGACCTCCTGCTCAGCACCGGCTCCTTCTCGGAGTTGAACCTCTGGGTGCTCGACCCGCGGACCGAGGTTCTCTATCCGTGGGCCCTCGGCAACACCCCCGTGGTGGGTCGCAGGCCGCGGCTCCAGGTGGGGCAGGGCGTCGCGGGACAGGCGTGCGCCGAAGAGGCGCCCGCGTTCCTCGAGGGCGTGGCCGAGTCCGTGTTCGTCTCGGAGGAGTGGGGCAATCGCCCGCGCACGTTGCTGGGCGGCGTGCTCACGATTCCTTTGAGGCGCGGCACCGAGCCTTTGGGCGTCGCCGTGCTGGTCAAGGCCGATCGCGATCCGCTCCCGCCCGAGGAGATGGAGTTCTTCGGCGAGCTGGGCGTGCAGCTCTCGATCGCCTTGGGCAACGCGCGGCTCTACGCCGAGGCGATGCGCGAGAAGGTTCAGAACCAGCTCCTGCTCGAGCTGACGACGCAGATCTCCAGCAGCCTCGAGATGAACCGGCTGCTCGAGCAGATCCTGGATCTCGTCTTCCAGGTGGTCCGCTACGACGCCGCCGGCATCTACCTCGTGGACAAGCGCACGCAGTGGATCCTTCGCCAGACCCTGCGCGGCTACGATCCCGCGCGGGACGAAGCCGTGCGCCTGAAGGTCGGGAAGGGTTTGATCGGCTGGTGCGTGAAAACGGGGCAGGGAGTCATCGTCTCCGACGTGACCACCGATCCGCGCTACATGAACGCGCGCGACGAGACCCGGAGCGAGATGGTGGCGCCCATCCGGATCGGGAGCGAGGTGATCGGCGCGTTCAATCTCGAGTCCGACGAGCCGGACGCATACGAGGCCGAGGACATGGAGCTCCTGATCGCGTTCGCCTCGCAGGCCGCGGTCGCGATCGAGCGCACGAGGCTCCACGAGGAGGTGCTGGAGAAGCGGCGGCTCGAGGAGGAGGTCACGATCGGGCAGCGCATCCAGCGCACGTTCCTGCCCGAGCGGAACCCCGAGCTGCCGAACTTCGACATCGCGGGAGCCAACTATTCCTCCGAGCTCGTGGGGGGCGACTACTACGACTTCATCCGGATCGCGGATCAGCAGCTCGGCGTGGTGGTGGGCGACGTCTCGGGGAAGGGAATCGCGGCCGCGCTGATCATGGCCTCGTTCCGCGCATCCCTGATCGCCGAGATCCGGAACAATTACGCCATCCGCACGATCATGACGAAGGTGAACCGGCTTCTCTGGGAGAGCGTGGAGGCGGACCGGTTCGTGACGGCGATGTACGGCGTGCTGGACATCGGCGCCAGGCGGTTCACCTACGTGAACGCGGGGCACAACCCCGGCTTCCTGTATCGCCAGGCGACGGATCGGTTCGACTCACTCGACGCGACCGGACCCTTGCTGGGGACCCTCCAGACGGTCTCGTTCAAGGAGCGCACGGTCGAGATCGGCCCCGGGGACGTTCTGGTCCTCTACACGGACGGGGTCACCGAGGCCATGAATGGGTCGCAGGAGTTCTTCGGCGAGGAGCGGCTTCAGGAGGTGGTCCGGCGCCGGAAGAGCGAGCCGGCCGCGCTCATAGTCCGGGGGATCTGGGACGCCGTCCGGGAGTTCCGGGAGGGGGACCAGGACGACGATCTGACGATCGTGGTGCTGCGGGGGACGGGATAGCCGCGGGGCTTCGAGGCGGTCGGCGCGCTTCGGGTCAAAGAGAGCGGGCGGCACCGCCTATCGGCAATGCCGCCCGCTGGAGAAATGGAAGTTCCCCGTGTAGACCGTATCCTGAACGACCTGTTGTAAGGCCCAAAAAACCCACCGGCGAACGCCGGGTCAAGCCACCCAGGTGACGCGAATTACAGGGAACTTCACACCCAATGCGCTAGAGCTTTAGACTCGCGATCTGGTAGAAAGTTCCACTGGAACGGGGGACGCTCCAGAGCCACTGGAAGAATTATAGCTAAGTAGCTGCAGAAAAGTCAATTGGATTCGTGCCGGAGTGGTGAAATTGGCAGACGCGCGGGACTCAAAATCCCGTGGGAGCAATCCCGTGGGGGTTCGATTCCCCCCTCCGGCACTTAGACTTACGGCCGGGGCGGCCGATCCGCCTCGCGGTCCAAGACTCGATCAGGACTCGATCCCGCAGCGGACCAAGGCTCCGCGGGATCCAACCGACGGAAACCGGCCGGAGACAGATCGGCAACGGGACCGAAGGCGGCTGGAACCCGCGGCTCGGACGCCCCGTGGGTCGATCCGGGCTCCCGTGGGGAGTCCGGGCTGCTCCGGGTGGGGCTGGCGATAGGGGGCGGAGAGGATGACTCCCCGTGGGTCGCCCGGAGAGGCCGCGGGGCTGTCGGCCAGGCGGCTCCCGGTAAGCCCAACTCGTTGCCCGGCGCGTGCTCGGGCGCCCCGGTTGAACGCCCCCCTGAACCCCTAGACGCGATGGCACTCGATCACGTAGAGTGCTGACCCGGAGGGAGCCACGGATCGGCGCGCCGTACGCGCCAGGGAGACATGGTCATGGCAGAAGCCGCAGTGAGCCGTATCCGCATCAAGCTAGGTCACGTGGAAGTCGAGTTCGAGGGCACCGAAGAATTCGTGAAGCGGGACCTGAAGCCGCTGGTGACTGAGATCATCGAGCTGTACAAGGGGACCGCGCTGGAGAAGGAGCCGTTGAACGACGGCAACGGGAATGGCACGGGCAACGCCCATCACGCCAGTGGAGGTCAGATCGTTGGGACGACGAACACTCTGGCTGCCAAGCTGGGCGTGAAGACGGGTCCGGATTTGATCGTGGCGGCGGCCGCGCAGCTGACGTTCGTAGGGAAGGTGGATTCGTTCCCTCGACAGAAGCTGCTGGAATCCATGAAGACCGCGAAGAACTACTACAAGCGGTCCCATGTGAGCAACATGTCCAGCCATTTGAAGGGGCTCCTGGCCGAGCAGAAGCTGATCGAGCCATCCTCGGGCACCTTCGCTCTCACAGCCGGAGCCCGGCGCGAGCTCGAAAAGAAGCTGCTTGGTTGAACCAGGACACCTGCCCGACCTGCTGCTCCGGAAGGGCCTGACTCGCGTTGACAAGCTGCTCCTGTGCATGGCCACGAACCAGGGGGCGGCGAAGCGTGTCAGAGAGATCAAGGACATCGCGAAGACTGCGGGCCTGCGAGCCGCCGGGGTCTGGAACGTCTCGGCGGTTCTCGCTAGGTCCGGAGGGCTCGCCGTCAATGCCAAGGACGGATGGGTTCTCAACGGCGCGGGCCGCGACCGGGTCGCCGAGATCGTCGGGACGGAGAAGACTCGACCGACCTCCGGCGCGAGCCGCGCTCTGCGGGACGAGCTCGCGAAGATCAAGAGCCCCGACGCGCGCGCCTTCGTGGAGGAGGCGATCCAGTGCCTCGAACACCGGCTCTATCGCGCCGCCGTGGTGCTCTCCTGGGTTGGGGCGATGGCCGTTCTTCACGAGTACGTGGTCTCGCATCGGCTCGCCGACTTCAACGCCGAGGCGCTGCGGCGCGACGCGAAATGGAAGCCGGCCAGGACCACGGGCGACCTGACGAGGATGAAGGAGTACGACTTCCTCCAGGTCGCGGCGGCCATCTCAATCATCGACAAGAACGTGAAGCAGCGGCTGGAACAATGCCTCGATCTCCGCAACGGGTGCGGCCATCCCAGTTCGCTCCAGGTCGCCGAGAACGGGGTCGCCGCCCACATCGAGGCGCTGATCCTGAACGTGTTCTCGAAGTTCTAGCCCTCCGCCGCCCTGCCGTCCTCGGTCGCTTCGGCGGAGCGGAAGTGTTAGCCCCGGACTTTGTCGCCAAGAGCCGAAGTTTGCCGGCTACCTCGCCAGGGTAGTCACGGTCGCACTCGACGAAGGCGCCGTGAGCGTATCTGGTGAGCAACCTTACATGCCGCCTCAACGCCTCGACCATTTCCTCGACCGGGCGGTCGGGACTCGGCGCGCCACCCGTCACTTGTACTCCGTCCATTTGCCATGGGTCGACTTTTCGCGGACGGCTACCGGATTGAGAACGACCTTCTTGTGCTCGCCCGTTTTCACGGCGACGAGCTCGCCGAGTCGAACGTAGGTCGTGCCGATCTTCCGGGCGTATTCCTCGGACGGGCCGGCGTCGACGAGCCATGACACTTGTGTGAGCAGGTAGTAGGAGCCCGCTGGAACACCCGCGAACGAGAACCGACCCTCGCCGTCGGCAATGGCCGTCTTGGAGTATTTCACCGCGACCGGGTCCGGCTCGTCCTCGTCCTCCGTCATGTTGACGTTCCACCAAAACTCGGTCGTGTACCACGTCGCGGGATTCAGGATCACGGTCGAGCCGGCCGCATACTTGACGTCGCCCCCTCTCGTCGTCGCAAAGGCCTGCCCGGAGACGACCGCCGTGCCTCGCTTCTTGTAGGGCGCGTAATCCCGCTCGACCGGGTTCTGGCCGGCGGCCGGCGCGGCAAGGACGAGGAGCGCGGACACGAACAGGACCCGACTCCACCGGAACATGGGACCCCCTTGGTTGTCGTGGTGGTTGGGAAGGCCGAGAGCGTAGGGGACGGGAACGGGCGGCGTCAAACGGGGTGGCGTCGGAGCTCCGACTGTGTCGGACGGCCGTCGCGCAGGTCGAGGCCAACCGCCAACACCAAGGCGCCCCTATTCATCGTCGTCCGCCTCGTCCTCGCCCTGGGCGTCACTCCCCGCCTCGAGGTCGAAATGGTACCGGCCGCGGATCTCCGCGTTGTAGTAGTGCCCGAGCGAGGGCGCTTCTTTGAAGCCCTCCCAAACGTCCTCAGGCACCCCCGCGAAGATGTAATCGTGCCCCTTCATGCCGAGGATGAGGTAGCCGTGGCCGTCCGCCGGGTAATACTCGGCGCTCGTGATCCACGAGCTCCGGCCCGTGTCGATGCTCTCGCCCTGGTAGTGCTCGCGGACGTACTCCGTGGCCTCGTCGTAGGTCGTGAAGGCCGGCGCGTCGGAGGGTGCGCCCGAGGAACGTTCGGATGGTCCGTCCGAAATGGCCTCGGACGGAGCCGGCGTGTCCGCCGCGGGCGGCCCGGCGCAAGACGTGAAGACGGCGAGGAGGGCCGCAAGAAGCCAGAGCTTGCGCCTCATTCGGCACGCTCCCATCGAGCTCTCACGAAAGAGAGTTGCTCAAGCTCCGCAGCACCGATCTCTGGCCACTTTGCAGAGACGGACCACTCACCACGGACGACGCTCACCTCTTTGTGCGCTTCCTCGAGAACAGCCCCATCCACGGTAACGGCCTCGAGCACAACTCGACCCTTGTACGGATATCCGGGTTCGTACCGGGCGGCGTCGGTGATCTTTATCGCGTAATAGACGGTTGCGGCCACCGTGAAGGTTACGTCTCGTCCCCGTCGACCCGAGACAGCGGACATGACTGGGAAGCATGTCACCTCTACACGCTTGATCGACCCTTGGATCTCGGAGGGAGAACCACCCCACCCCCATCGGAGGCCGTTGGTCCATCTTCCGATGGGTGGCACTCCCTGTATCTCGTGGGAACAGCGCGTTACGGCCGCCGGTTCTTGAGAACAGCCGACGACCAACGCCAACAGGCCAAGCGCGAGAAGACCGCGGAAGAGTTGGCCCATGGCCGGCAGCATCAGGCAAGGCAAACCGGGCGTCAACCGTCCGACGCCGACGGTTAGGTCCGACGCGGACCGACGACCGAGGTTCAAACGGGGAGCTGCCCGCCTACGCGGGGACGTTGAACACGAGGACGGCGAGCCTGATCCGCTCGGCCGAGTCGCCGGGGTGGCTGAAGACGTACCTGAAGTCCGTGTCGCCCTTCGGCTCCTCGGTCCGGACGTGGCAGGGGTGACGGGGGACCTCCTCCTTCACCCTCGTGACCACCTCGGAGAAGTCCTTACGGTCGCTGAAGAGGATGAGCGCGGCCTTCGTGTCCCGCCAGCAGAGGTACCCGAGCAGCTGGTCCAGGGCGTCGGCCACGGTCTTGGGTCCGCTCCACTTCTTGCACTCGGCGATGAAGACGTTCCGCCCCTCGCTGCGGATCAGGATGTCGGTCTTGCCCTCGTTGTTGAAGGTCTCGGCCGTGGCGCCCGTCTCGTAGTGGCTGTTCAGCAGCACGAGGATGAAGTTCCTCAGGTCCTCCTCGCCAAGGCGGGCGAACGTGCTCGGGCTCCGCTCGAGGGCGTGGCCCATCGTCTTCACGACCTCGACGATCCCGTCGAACACGGCCCGGTCGAGCTCGTGCTGCGGCTTGAAGGGCTCCTTGGGCGCGGAGGGCTGCGGCATCGCCCTCTTGCGCACCGGAGGCGCGTAGGTCGCCGGCGCTCCCTCCCGCGCGCGGATCGGAATCTTCAGGGAGGCCACCATCCCGCGCCCGCCGAGGATGCGCTTCTTCCGGTCGCGGATGGCGGTCAGGGCCGACGGAACCAGCGATTCGTTGTGCGCGTCGACCTCGGGGCGCATCCAATCGACGAAGTTCTTGACCAGCCCCTCGTTGAATTCAATCTGCCGCTTCATCTCGTCGGCGTTCGCTCCCTTGATGGTGAACTTCGAGCGGATCGTCTGGCCGAGGATCGTCCCATGCGGGAACATGTTCGGGAGCGTCGTGCCGGGACAGAACCGGAATAGGACGCCGTCGCCGGAGAAGGGGATCACGATGGTGGTCTCGGTGGCGTCGCGGGGGTACTCATTCTCGGGGTCCAGGGGGCCCGGCTCGTATACGGTCACCTGGCGCGGATTCCCGTCCGCAGTCCGCGCGTCGAAGTCGACCGTCAGGGGCTCGAAGTGGGACTGGGCGGCGAGGGTCTCGGCGAGCTCCTGCTCGTCCGCGGCCAGGAGGTCGTCTTCGGGCATGCCCTGGATGCGCTCGTCGAGCATGCTCCGAGCGTGAGCCAGGTAGTGGTCGAGCCGCGCGTCGTGCACGTGTCCGAACAGTCGGTCTCCCTTCATCGGGCTCGTACGCTATCGGAGGCAGGGCAGGGCGGTCAAACATTGTGGCCGCGCCTCGTGTTGGGCGTCCGTCGCCGTCGGGACCGCCATTGACGCCTTGCCCCCGGACCCCGATGCTCCGGGTTGTCGGCGGGAGGGTGTCGGGGTTCCGACACCGTCGGACCATTGACGCGCTATCGCGCCGTCCCCGATGCTCCCGGCGTGAGTCGTCGACGCTAGACCGCGCTCGCCCGTTCTCGCGGAGGTCGCGTCCCTCGTCCCATAGAAGGAGTCCCCAACCGTGAGCCCACTCACCCTCATCGCCAGTCTCACCTTCCTCGCCCTCCTCACCTGGCTCGTCGACCACCAGGTCGGATCCAGGCCGAAGTACCCACCCCCAAAGCCACCCATCGCAAAGCCAGCACGCAAACCCAGGGGCCCAAGAACTCCGGGGCCACCCAGGCTCTGACCATCGCCGAGGGATTCCGAACCAGCGTCGCGCTCGCTTCTCTCGCAAGCGCACTCGCGACGTGGGTCGCAATTTGGCCTAGTCCCGACGCGGGGCGCCGGGTCCGAAATGGTGACAAAAGTGCCGAAATCCGACCCTCTCGTGGGGTCGTCGTCGGGGTTCGAAGGCGTCGGGCGGGCGGTTTGAGGCTCGGGCGGGCTGGCGGGTAGAGTTCTGCGGTGCTGGCGGGATTGTCCCGCGGGCTTCAAATGGGGGGGGCACAATGCTGCGCTCGATAGGCATGGCATGCGGCGTGCTGCTCGTCGCGTTCTTGCCCGGGTGTGCTCCAAGGCCGCCGTCCACGTCCGCGATCGCCCCCGCAATTGAGCGTGCTCTCCAGCGTGCGATGCCGACCTACGTCTTGGAGACATGCGGTACGCGCGTGCAGAAGTTTGGCACGTACAACAGGAAGAGCCACTCGTGGCCGGTGCGAGCGACAACCTGCTGCTCCTTGCTGGGGCACAACGGCGACCCCGATAGCGTCACAGCTCTCTACCGGCTCACCCGAAACGAGTTTGGGGAGTGGGTCGCGGAGTTTGATCGGTCGGAAGAATCCCCGTGAAGCGGGCGGGTTTGACGCTCGGGCGGCCCGGCGGGTAGAGTCCGGCCGTGCCGGCGGGATCCTCCCGCTTGGCCGTCAAACGGGGGGCCACAATGCCGCGCTCGACTTGGATCCTCGCATCGGCCGTGACGCTCGTTCTGCTCTCCATCGCCTCTGCCGCGGCCCGCGCCGCGAAGCCGGTTCCGCCGCCGGCGCCGCCCACAATCGTGGCGCAGCTAGATGGCTTTGCGGTCGCCTCGGACGGGGCGGTCTACGAATTCGCCACTACGGCGAACACGGTGACCTGCGCGCCCTCTTTGACGTCGGCCGTCGTGTACGGGCGGTTCTTCACGACACCTCCGGTGAGCCCGATCACCTCCGTGATAAGTCTTCCTTTCGGTTTTCAGGCGACGTCGGCGAACGGTGACATGTGGTTTCTGAACCGGTACGACCCCGCGCCCTGTTTCAAGACGGGTTTGTACATGGGGAACATTTTCACGGTCGCGGGGGTGACCCCGGCCCTGGCCCCAAGCTACGCGCCGCCGATCGACCTCGCTCCCATTCAGTCTGCGCCGGAGACCTCGAAGGACGGCGCCGCGGCCACGCACGGTCCGCGGTCAGTGCCGCCCGTCGCCGGGGCGGTGGAGTAGTCGCGGGGCCGCGGGCGCGTCGCCTAGCCCACGATTCGCCCGAGCGCGCCGTCACAGAACGCGTCAGCCGTCCGTCACCCTTGGACCATTGACGCACCCGCCGGTCGCGCCCATGCTCCCCGTCATGCTGGGCTGGATCATCCTGCCCCGCCTGGCCAAGGACGGCACAGCCATTCCATCCGGGGGGTTGGAATCGTGAGACCTCGCACGCCATTGTTTTTCAGCGCTCCATCCGACTGCCAAGCTCCGCACACGCACCTTGTCGTCGCGTCCAGACGCGCTAGCCTATCGCATCCCATCATCCCTGCAATCTCGGCTCTTGTGACTCTCGTATTGTTGGATGTGGCGAGCGCTCCCGGCGCGACTCTCATGACGCTGACGGGCAACGACAGAGATTACCTCGGGGATGCAGTATCCAGTGCCGGGGACGTGAACGGGGACGGCTATTCCGATGTGATCGCTGGAGCCAGCGGTGACGGGAGTGGAGCAGGGAGAGCATACGTGTTTTACGGCGGCCCATCGGCAGACAACGTAGCAGACGTTACGCTAAACGGCGAGGCACATAACGACTTCTTCGGCCTCTCCGTTGCTTCAGCCGGGGATGTGAACGGCGACGGCTACGATGACGTGATTGTCGGAGCCTATCATCACGGCGGTGGTACTGGCCGGGCGTATGTCTATTACGGCGGTGCCCAGATGGACGATGTAGCCGACATCATACTGACGGGCGATCCGGCAGGTCCGAACGGCGGCCAATTCGGCTGGTCCGTTGCCACGGCTGGTGACGTGAACGGGGACGGTTATGCGGACATCATCGTGGGCGCGTATGGTTATGAGAACAACTCGGGCCGCGCTTATGTGTATTACGGCGGCCCGAGCTTTGACAACGTATCAGATCTGACCCTTATTGGTGAAACCGGCGAGTCCTTTGGGTCGGAGGTGGCCTCCGCGGGCGACATCAACGCAGACGGATATCACGACGTGATGGTTGGCGCACCGGAGTATGGCGCTGGGACCGGTCGCTTGGTGGTGTTCTTTGGGGGACCAGTGATGGATGCCACGGCAGACGCGGTTCTGACCGGGGACGCTGTGGGTCGATTTGGTGCGGCTGCTTCCTCAGTCGGGGACGTTAATGGCGATGGCTATTCGGACCTGATTGCTGGCGCGTATGACTACGACAACACCAATGGCCGTGCATTTGTGTTTTACGGTGGCCCGACGATGGACAATCAGCCAGATATTGTCCTTACCGGGGATGCGACCGACAGGTTCTTCGGCGCTGCCGTAGCCGGTGCGGGAGATGTGAACGGGGATGGGCACGACGACTGGGTTGTTGGCGCTCCTTTTACAGCCGTCACACACGCCGGTCGTGCATACGTCTATTACGGTGGGCCGGCACGTGATGGAGTCGCGGACGTTACCCTTGAAGGTGAATCGAATGACGATGTGTTTGGATGGGCTGTGGCGGGGGCAGGAGATGTAAATGGAGATGGCAGAAAGGATGTGGTCGTGTCGGCCCGCGACTACGGTACGAACTTCCAAGGCCGCGCCTACGTCTTCGATTTTAAGTCAACCGTGCGGACGGTGAGTGTTGACCTCGACCCGGATGTCCTCAATCTCGCCAGTAATGGGCGCTGGGTGACGGCCTACATCGAGGCGTCTGGATTCAATGTTACGAGCATTGATGTGCGGTCCATACGACTTGGGGGATCAATTCCTGCCGAGCTAAAGCCCGCTACCATCAGCGACCACAACGGGAACGGAGTGGCAGACCTCATGGTGAAGTTCAACCGCCAAGCGGTCGCGGCGCTACTCCTCCCGGGTCTAAATCACCTGCAGCTAACCGGCAACCTGGTCCACGGCGCACCCTTCGCAGGTAGCGCTGACATCACGGCCGTGGCTGGAGCGAGCGCTCTCACTATGCGGATACTTTCTCCCCTGGGTGCCACCCCGGTCCAGCTTGCGGTGGACGGTGCGGGCCCGGGTGGGTTGACAGTTCGCGTATACGACGTCCACGGTAGGCTGGTTGATCATTGGCTTGAACCCGATGCCGGCACGAATCGCCTTTCATGGTCGGGCCGCCCTGGTGGATCTCCGGTTGCCTCCGGGTTGTACTTCATTCGGGCTGACTCGGGCGGTAGGGTTGGCGTGAAGAAAACCCTAGTAGCCAAATAGTCGAACCGTGACAGGCCGGGCCTGACCCACGGGCCGAACAAGGGCTATCGCCTCGAGACGAATTGCGTCTTCGAGTACATGGCCGACCTAGGGAGGTTCCCATGTTCCGGTGGCATCGGGTCCTGCTTTGCGCTTCCCTGTTTGTCACGACCGTCGTCTCAACGGGGACCTTGAGTCATGCCACTACGGCTGGCAAGACTCCGCAGTCTCAGCCACCCGATTTCCGCAGTACGCGCTGGGGTATGCATGTGGAGGAAGTCAAGACGCTGGAGGGGAACCGTAAATCGGAGGAATCGCCACATGGAAGGAAGGTGCTGTTGACGTACTCCGACGTCGTCGCTGGGATTGCCTGCACGGTGGCGTATATTTTCGCCGATGGGCAGTTGGTCAGAGCCAAGTACATTGAAACAGCTGGGCATAGCAACAACAATGATTACATCTCTGATTACGAGACCCTGCAGTCTGCGGTTATCAAGAAGTACGGTGATCCGTCACAGAACGAAACGTTCTGGAAGAACGATCTGTACAAGAGCGATCCGCAGGAATGGGGTATGGCGGTAGCAGTCGGGCACCTAGTCAAGGCGTCGAGGTGGGAGACGAGCAGAACTGTGATTGGGCTCATCCTTGAGGGAGACAATTATGACGTTACCCTGTCGCTCGAGTATATGAGTAAGCAACTCGCACCGCTGGAGAAGGCTGCCAACGACGCAGAGCAAGAACAAAAGTTTTGAGCCACCTCGCACGCGGGAATGAGCAAGACGAATCACCGTAATCTGCCCCCCTCAGCCCGCGTGGACCTGTTCGTCCTGGGGGAGCGCGTCCTCGATCCGCACCGGCCGCACGCGCCGCTCCACGAGCAGGTCGCCCGCGAAGAACCACTCCGGGTCCGCGATCCTGCCGAACACCCACAGCTCCAGGATCTGCTCGCGGAGCGCATCGGGCACCACGAGCGACTCGAAGTCGATCTCGCCGGGACGGTTCACCGCGATCGCGAGGTACATGCCCTCGGAGGGCGCCATGAAGCGCCTTTTGTGCGGCCCTGCTTCGGGACCGGAGCGCTGATTAGCCCACGCTTTACGCCCGCCGCCGCTAACATAATCAGCCGCCACTCTCCTAATGGTGCTATAATGGAACGTTCGCGTAGCCAAGCCGTGGGGGTGAAGGCATGCGTTTCAGCGCCATCGCGGTCGCGATCCTCCTCGTGGTCACGGCCGTTCTCATTTCCTGCTCCTCTGACAACCCTACCGAACCGAAGCAAACGGCCGCGGTCCCGGACTCCACCGCCGTGTACGTGAGTGCGGCCGCTGACGGCGGAACGGCCGACGGCTCCATGTCCCATCCCTTCCCTCAAATCCAGACTGGCATCGACGAGGCGGTCCGGTTGGGCCGGCGCAACGTCCTCGTCTCGTTTGGAACGTACACGGGAAGCCTCACGATGCGGGACAAGGTGAGCGTGCACGGGGGATACCATCCCACGACGTGGACTCGTCCAGCGTCCGCGATCCTCTCCGTGGTGCAGGGAGGCACGACGGCGGTGACGATCCCGGACGCCGATTCCCTCACGGTCGAATACCTCAGCATCCGAAGCGCCGACGCCACGGTTCCCGGCAGCAGCTCGATCGGAATTTTGATCCGGGGCGGGTCGACGGGCGTGGTGATCGCGAACAATCGGATCGAAGCAGGATCGGGTGCGGACGGAATCGACCGAGGGATCGCGGTCGATCCTCGCGATGCTCAGTCGCACTACGCCGGGTACGGAGAGGATGCGGACTACTGTCCCCCAGCGCCAGCAGGGGGTGCGGGAGGCTATTTCACGATCGGCCCGAGCAACTTTGGGCGGGGCGGCGCCGGGGGTAACGGCGGATTCAAAGGCGGTGATGGAAGTCCCGGCTCAGGGCCCTTGGGCGGGGATGGGGGCTTAGGGACTGTTGGGGGGGGGTTCGACGGCCTACCTGGCCAGGGTGGTCCCCGTGGAGCCGCAGGTAGTGCCGGAATCAATCTGGGACCTCTCGGCCCCGAAGGCTATCGAGCCGCGGACGGAAGCAGCGGGCAGCGCGGATCCGCGGGCGGCGGCGGAGGAGGTGGAGCTGGTGGATCGGGCTACCTTGCGTGTGGGGGCGGTGGCGGAGGGGGAGGGCAAGGTGGCGTCGGCGGTGCACCCGGGCTGGGTGGTGGAGGTGGGGGAGGCTCGTTCGGCGTTCTCCTCACCCAGGGAACCGTCGTCATCCGGGATAACACGATCGTGACAGCGTCGGGTGGTGCGGGCGGTGACGGTGGGACGGGTCTTTTGGGCGGTCTGGGTGCGTCTGGCGTGCGCGGTGGTTATGTGAATAACAATATTCTCCAGGTCGACTTCCAGTGTACGCAAGGAGCAACCGGCGGTAATGGCGGACGAGGGGGATCTGGTGGAAGTGGCGGCGGCGGCGGCGGTGGACCGTCGGTTGGAATCGCCTACTTACAGTCTCCCACGACGAGCGGGAACGTCTTCACGATCGGTCCGGCAGGGGCCGGCGGAACCTCTGCCCCTACAGGGAATCCTGGTGCGTCAGGTCAGAGTTTCGAGACGAAGCTGTTCCTGGCCGTGCCCTGATCCGACGGAAACCTACCCTTCGACGTTGACCACGATCGCCGTGACGTCGTCCGACGGACCGCGATCTCCCTCGTAACTCTTCACCGCATCGACGAGCCTTTGAAGCACATCCTCGGCTGGGAGCCCGCGATTGTTGCGCAGCAGCGATTCGATGCGATCGTCACCGAATAGCTCGTCATCCGATCCTCGCGCTTCGGTCACTCCGTCGGTGAACATCGCCAGCAAGTCACCACGCTCGAGCGTCGCGGAGCCAGCTTCGTACACGGCGCCCGCGTCGATGCCCAGGATTACGCCGCCCCGTTCCAGCCGTTCGAGTGTGCCGTCCGCGCGCAGGAGCATCGGCGCGGGATGGCCGGCATTCACGTACTCGAGTTGCAGCGTGCGGGGGTCCAGCGTAGCGAGGAAGAACGTCACGAATCGTCCCGGCTCGATCGACTGCTCCAGGAGCCGGTTCACGCGCGCCGTGAGACGATCCGGGGCGGTCTCGACGGCCGCGCTCGACACGAGCGCGGTCTTCACGCTGCTCATGAGCAGCGCTGCGGCAACTCCCTTGCCGGCGACGTCGGCGATGCAGAGCCCCACGCGTCCGTCTTCCATCGGGATGAAGTCGTAGTAGTCGCCGCCCACCTGCTGGCTCATCGCGTTCGTCGCGGCGATATCGAGGCCGGGCAGGGAAGGCGGGGACGGCGGAAGGAGGCGCGACTGGATGCGGCGCGCCAGCTCAAGCTCGCGGCGCATCTGCTCACGCTCCAGCATCGCGCGCTGGCCCTCTTCGAGTCCGGTGGCCATCTGATTGAACGAGTCCGCGAGCTCCCCCAGCTCGTCCTCGGATGGCACCTGCACGCGCGTGGAGAAGTCCCCTCGGCCCAATGCTGAGGCCGCGGCGCTGAGGCTGGACGCGCCTCGGGTTATGTACCGCGCCACGCGTGCACCCACGAAGAGCGAGACGATCTCGAGGCCGAGGAACACCGTGGCGAACGCGATCAGCGCGATCGTAGCCGCCGTGGCGAAGGGGCCGAGGTCGAGTCCCGAGAATCTGAAGATTTCACCAGGTGAGGAGTGAACGAGCAGGAGCGCGGCCCCGCGGTGCCAGCCATGCCCAGTCCACAGGAAGCACGGAGGCGCGGCGCCGCCGTTGGTGGAGCGATGCACGTCACCCAGCTTCTTCGCGCTCGCGTACACTCCGCCACCGACCAAGGCCAGGTCGTCGAACGACGATACTGAGTCGGCGGAATTCCCCAGCGTGGCAGGCTCGTCGTTCGAGATCTCGATCGCTCCTCCGGCGGCCCGGATGCTCCGGATTTTCGTGGAGCCACCACCGCCGATCGTGATGCTCGTCCCTTCGCTCGACATCGTGGGTGAGGTGGTGAGCGCAATGTCGCAGCGAAGCGCGCGCGAGAGGCGGTTCATGCGCGATGTGTCGATGGGCTCGAATGTCTGAAGCGCCAGGGTGTCGCCGCGATTCGGCCAGAGCGCCGTCTCCACCCACCAGAGGCGGCCGCCGCGATACGTCAGCCCGTGCACGACTCGTCCGGAATCGGCCACCGGAGCCGCCGCGGGGAGAAACAGGGAATCGGGGGCACCGTGCGCCCCGGCGAGCTTCCATCCCGCGGGTCCTCGTTCCAAGGCGGCACCCGCGAGTCCGCGATCGTCGAACACGGAGCGCTCGCTCTGGAGTCGCTCGATGAGAGCCGCTCCCGTTGTGGGGGCGGCCCCGGCCTCCGCCCGGCGTATGACGCCGCGTCCGCCCGGTTCATCCTCGAACTGGCGCACGATCGCCGACGCGCGAAGACTGCCGGAGTGGATCCACCCCGCGAGCACGGCGTAGGCGAAAGCGAGGAGCGCGGGCGTGACCGCGAACACGCCGAACGCCACGAGGAGCTTCGTCCGGATCCGGGCGCGCCGGATCCAGCGGTGGAGCAGCTCGCCGACCGCGAGCCGGGCCGAGAGGAGGACCCACGCGACCGCGAGGCTGTAGAGCGCGCGATCCAGGCGTATCCATGAGTCATCGTGCGTCGCGACACCCCATCCGGTGGCGAAGCCGATGACGAGTGGGATGAAGGAGACGAGCGAGAACACGCGGAGCCACCAGCTCGGCCTGGTTTCGATCCAGGGCGCGATCGGCCGGCGCAGGGTGAGGCCGATGAGAATCGCGACCACGAGCGCTGGTATCGCCGGCGCCCCGCGGCCCGTGACGGCCCAACCTGCGACGAAGGTGGCAAGCGCCCATCCGATCACGCGGAAGCGCGCTCGTCCGCCGGCGCTCAGATAGAGAAGGATGGAAACGACTGCGGCGCACGCTGGAATGCGGAGCGCGCGGGCGATCGGAATGGAAGGGATCGCGATCGACGCGAGGAGCGCGACCGCGAACGCGATCGTTCCAATGCGGAGGAGCCCGGGCGAGAGAACAGCCGGTGGAATTGCTGGTTGTTTGGTTCGTGTGGGGGTGCCCACAGAGCGCGGCATCCGGGGAACATATCAGAGGTGCGTCAACCCGCAGTGCCGCGACCGGCAGGATGGGCCTGCTGGGATTGGACCGTCAGCCCGCGCGCAACATCCCGGCGGTGCTCGACATCTCCTGGGTGCGCCGCTCGGCCGTCAGCGTGCGAACCTCGATTTCCATCTGCCGGTCGCGGAACCACAGCCGCACCGTGGTCCTGCCCCTTCCGAGCCGCATCGCCGCGACCCCGAGGAGACGCTGGTCCAGCCGGCGGGGCACCTGGTTTCTCGCCATGTGCGTCATGACGAAGAACATCGTGAAGGCAATCAGGAAGAGCACGCCGAGCGAGTCGATCGGTCCCGCGTGGATCCCCGGGAATCGCTGGGAGGCCCAGATGGCCGCCATGACCGATCCGATCGCGCCGCTGAACATGAGAACCGCCGCGACGAAGCCCACGATCTTGCGGTGCTCGCTGCATCGCCGGCACACGGGCACGGGAATCTGCCAGCCGCGAGTCACGTGCACGTTCGGGAGCGTGTAGTTCGTGCCCGCGAAGATGCGGTGCTCCACAACGGTATCGCTCCCGCACGAAACGCACCGACGCGGGAAAGTCAGGTAGTTCAACGGCAGCCAGTCGTCCATCGGTGGCGCAGCGGCCGCGCGAACGTCGACGACGGTATGCAAGTAGTGGCGGATGTCATTCGACCCGGTCCATGCATTGGGAATTCCGATCGTGCGACCGTCCGCGAACGTGACCTTCAAGCCGCTGTATTCCGGACGAATTGCCGTGATCTCTCGGAGCGGGTACTGGCGGAGCATCCTGCGCCCTCGGTACTCCGCG
>Ga0207703_10001044_pt1 | contig 26505 bp, 21 predicted proteins | sample KBSSwiS12_FD_184304 | JGI IMG/M metagenome (GOLD analysis project Ga0207703, IMG submission 184304) | Switchgrass rhizosphere microbial communities from Kellogg Biological Station, Michigan, USA - KBS Switchgrass S1-2 (SPAdes) (version 2) | ecosystem: Host-associated > Plants > Roots >...
CAGCGCGCCCGAAGCACGCGAACACGAGGCGACCTTCCCCACACACGATCGTCCGCGCCACAGGGCGGCCCGGTCAAGCACGACCGACCGAGCACCCCTTGACAAGCAATCCTCCATAGGGAATCAGACGCGGCGGCCCACCCGGGTGATCAGTAACGAGGATTGCGGTTCGGGTGCGCCGTCCGCGCGCGCCGGCGGCTCTGCCAGCGACGGAACGTCCCCTCGGTCTTCCGCGTGCCGCGACGGGCGTCATGCTTGAACCGATTGAGGATACTCATCTTCTTCCCTTCCCGTCGTTCGATCGTCCGGTCGCGGCCCGTTCTGCCCGGTACGGCCGCTTCAAACCCTCTTCCAACCCTCCCGCCCCCGGGCGGCCATCTCGGTCCTTCGGCGTTAAAACGTCGCCGGACGGGGTAACAGCGGCGAAGTGACGACCGCCTTTTCGCCCCGATCGGAGCGCGACGACCAGGCCGGACCGTCCAGGCCGTCCAGGCCGTCCGGGCCGTCCAAGCCCTCCAGGCCGTTCCAGCCGGCGGAGGCCCGACCGAGCGAGGTCAGGTCGATGGGTGTCGAGGAGGAGTTCCTGCTGGTCGACCCGCGCCGGCTCACCGCCGTCGCCGCCGCGCCGCGCGTCCTCGGCCCGGACGGCGGGGTGGAGCTGGCCGCGGGCCTCGACGGGGAGGTCGACGCCGAGCTGAACCGGGAGCAGGTCGAGACGGGCTCCGCGCCGCACACCTCACTGGAGGGGCTGCGCTCCTCGCTGGTCGCGCTGCGCCGGGCGGCCGCCGAGGCCGCCCGGGCCGAGGGCGTGCTGCTCGCCGCGACGGCGACCAGCCCGGCCCCGACCGATCCGACCCCCACCCCGAAGGGCCGCTACCGGCGGATGTACGCCGAGTTCGGCCTGACCGCCCGCGAGCAGCTGACCTGCGGCTGCCACGTCCATGTCGGCATCGACTCGCCGGACGAGGCCGTCGGCGCGCTCGACCGGCTGCGGCCCTACCTGGCACCGCTGGTCGCGCTGAGCGCCAACTCGCCGTTCTGGCACGGCGAGGACACCGGGTACGACAGCTACCGCACCCAGGTCTGGCAGCGCTGGCCGACCGCCGGCCCGACCGGCCCGTTCGGCTCGCCCGCCGCCTACGACCAGGTCGTGGCCGATCTCGTGGGCAGTGGCGCCGCGCTCGACGAGGGCATGATCTACTTCGACGTCCGGCTCTCCCGGCGCTACCCGACCCTGGAGCTGCGGGTGGCCGACGTGTGCCTGTCGGTCGACGACGCGGTGCTGATCGCGGCGCTGGCCCGGGCGCTGGTCACGACGGCGGCCCGGGAGTGGCGCGCCGGCCGGCCGGTGCTCGCCGCCCGCCCGGAGCAGCTGCGGGCGGCGTCCTGGCGAGCCGCGCGTCACGGGCTGTCCGAACAGCTGCTCGACGTCTCCACCACGGAGCTCGTTCCGGCCCGGGTGCTCGTCGACCGGCTCCTCGAGCGCCTGCGCCCGGCGCTGGCCGAGGTCGGCGACCTCGACGCGGTCACCGAGCTTCTCGACACCGCCCTCACGCGCGGGAACGGGGCCGCGCGGCAACGGCGCGCGTACGCCGAGCGACATGAGCTGGGTGACGTCGTCAGCCTCGTAGCACGCGAGACCGTACCCTAAGTACGTGGGTTTTGCCCCTGAGTGCCCGTTTGCCGTGGAACGGCCGATCATGACGCAGCGGTGGGAGCGGCTGACGTTCCTGCACTGGCGCTTCGCGCCGGAGGCCGTCCAGGCGCAACTGCCGCCGGGACTGACGGTGGAGACGTTCGACGGGACGGCCTGGGTCGGGCTCGTCCCGTTCTTCATGCGGGTGGCCAGCGCGGGCGGGCGCGGGGCCGGCTACCTGACCGACTTCGCCGAGACGAACGTCCGCACCTACGTCCAGGACGCGGCCGGCCGGTCCGGGATCTGGTTCTTCTCCCTGGACGCGGCCCGCCTGGGCGCGGTCGTGACCGCGCGCACGACCTACCGGCTGCCGTACTTCTGGTCCTCGATGACGCTGGCCGATCAGGGCGACACCGTCACCTACACCTGCCGCCGGCACGGGCGCGCCCGCGTGCCCAGCCGGGTCGGCATCGAGATCGGACCGGCGTTCGACCCGGGCGAGCTGGGCGACCTTGACCACTTCCTCACCGCCCGCTGGCGCCTGTTCAGCGTGACCGGCGCCCGTCGCCGACCAGCCCGCCACCGCTCGGCCCGGGCCGAGCACGCGCCGTGGCCGCTGCGCCGCGCGAGGGTGCGCGAGCTCGACGACGGCCTGGTCGCGGCGGCCGGTCTGCCCCGGCCCTCGGACCCGCCGCTGGTCCACTACTCCCCCGGGGTCGACGTCCGGATCGGCCGGCCCGAGCTGGCCTGACGCTCAGGCACGGGCAGCGAAACCCGGACCTGCGCGGTCGCCCGACGGCGCCTACCCTTCACCGAGACGAACACGGAGCGCGCTCGTGTAGGCACGGATCGGAGGTGGGCGATGCCGGTGGAGGAGCGGACCGGCCCCCGCCCGAGCGCCGCCCTGGCGACGCCGGCCCCCGCGCTGCGCCGGCACATCGGTCTGGTCGGGCTGACGTTCGTCTCCCTCGGGTCGATCATCGGCTCGGGCTGGCTGCTGGGCGCGCTCACCGCCGCGCAGGCGGCCGGCCCGGCGTCGATCGTGTCCTGGATGCTGGCTGGCGTCCTGGTCACCGTGCTCGCGCTCGTCCACGCCGAGCTGGGCGCGGCCTACCCGGTGGCCGGCGGGACGGCCCGGTTCACCCACCTGGCGTTCGGCCCGGCGACCGGGTTCGTCGCCGGTTGGGCGGCCTGGCTGCAGGCGGTCGCGCTGGCGCCGATCGAGGTCGAGGCGGCCCTGTCGTACCTCAACAACAAGGTCCACGGTCTGATCCACCCGGACGGGACGCTGACCGGCGCCGGCCTGGCCGTCGGCGTCGCCGCGCTGCTGCTGTTCACGATCGTCAACCTGCTCGGCGTGCGCTGGCTGGCCGAGACGAACGCGGTCACCGTCGTCTGGAAGGTCCTCATCCCGGTGCTCACCGTGGGGGCCCTGATCACGGTCGCCTTCCGGCCGGGGAACTTCCACGCCGGGGGCGGGTTCGCCCCCTACGGCGTGAAGGGCGTCTTCGCCGCGCTGCCGGCCGGCGTCGTGTTCGCGCTGCAGGGCTTCGAGCAGGCCGTCCAGCTCGGCGGCGAGGCCCGCGACCCGCGCCGTCACCTGGCCAGGGCCATCATCATGGCCACCCTGATCGGTACGACGCTCTACCTGCTGCTGGAGCTGGCGTTCATCGGCTCGCTCGACCCGGCCCAGATCGCCCACGGCTGGCTGCACCCGGTCGGCCCCGGCGACTACGGACCGTACGCGACGCTGGCCACGAACCTGGGGCTGGGCTGGCTGGCGACGCTGCTCTACATCGACGCGGTGATCTCCCCCGGCGGTACCGCGCTGGTCTACCTGGGGACGTCCTCGCGGCTGTCCTACTCGCTGGGGCGCACCCACTACCTGCCCGGCGGCCTGGACCGGCTCGACCGGCGGGGCACTCCGGTCGTCTCGGTCGTCCTGGCCTTCGTGGTCGGGCTGCTGATGTTCCTGCCCTTCCCGAGCTGGCAGAACCTGGTCTCGCTGATCAGCTCGGCGACGTTCGTGATGTACGCGTTCGCGCCCGTCTCGCTGATCGTGCTGCGCCGGGCCGACCCGCGCCGGCCCCGGCCCTACCGGCTGCCGGCCGCCGGCGTCCTGGCCCCGGCCGGGTTCGTCGCGGCCAACCTGATCGTCTACTGGGCCGGCTGGCGGACCAACCAGAAGCTGCTGCTGGCGGTGGGGGTTGGGATCGGCCTGTTCGTCGTCACTCTGGTGCTGAACTACGGGAGCGGCCGGCTCGCCGGTCACCGGGCGACGCTGGCCTGGCGGGCCGGGCGGTGGGTCCCGCCGTGGCTCGGCGGGCTGGGGCTGATCTCCTGGCTCGGCCAGTACCGCGGCCGTGGGGTCATCCCGTTCTGGGCCGACCTCGCGGTCGTCACCGTCTTCAGCCTGATCGTGTTCGCCTACGCCGTCCGCTGCGCGCCGCCGGCGGCGGCGATCCGCGCGCTGGTGGCGGCCGACCTCGACGAAGCCGGGCCAAGGCGGAGGTAGCCGGCGGCGGAGTTCCCGGCCGGTGCCTACGGTGGCACGCTCGTCGAGTGGGCGGGGGCGGCTGGTGGCATCGGGACATCGTCGAGCCGGGCAAGGCGCCGCTGCTGCTGTGCCTGGTCGCGTTCATCGTGACGTTCCTGGTCACACGGACGATCGTGCGGCTGATCCGGGCCGGGCGGGGGCCGTTCGGCAACGTCTCGGCCGGTGGGATGCACGTCCACCACGTCGTCCCGGGCACGGTGCTCGTCGTCGTCGGCGGGCTGATCGCCCTGGGCGCGCCCGGCGGGGCCTGGCGGGCCGTGGCCGGGATCGTGTTCGGCACCGGCGCGGCGCTGGTCCTGGACGAGTTCGCGCTGATCCTGCACCTGAGTGACGTCTACTGGGCCCAGGCCGGGCGGGCGTCGGTGAACGCGGTGCTGCTGGCGGCCGGGGTGATGGGGTGCGTGCTGCTCGGCTTCTCGCCGCTCGGCGTCAACGACGTGCGCCACTACGAGTGGGCGGTGCGGGTCGAGGTGATGACCATCGCGGCGGTCAGCCTGCTGTTCGTGGTGATCTCCCTGCTCAAGGGCAAGTACGGGATGGCGCTGCTCGGGGTGTTCCTCGTCCCGCTGGCGCTGATCGGCAGCGTCCGGCTGGCCCGGCCGAACTCGCCCTGGGACCACTGGTTCTACCCGGCGGGCTCACGCAAGGCCGACCGCGCCGCCGAGCGGGAGGCGCAGCGGCCGCCGCTGGTCGTCCGGGTCCGGACGAAGGTCGAGAACGTGCTGGCCGGCGCGCCGACGGCGCCCGCCACCCCGGCCGGTGTCGGCGGTACGACGGCGCCCGGTGGCCCGGCCGACGGGTAGCGTCGGATCGTGGCCCAGGTTCTCATGCTGTGTGGCAGTCTGCGCGCCGGCTCGACCAACGAGGCGCTGCTGCGCACCGCCGAAGCCCTGCTGCCTGGGGGTTCGTCGGCCGTCCGGTACGCGGGTCTGGCGGGGTTGCCGCACTTCAACCCGGACGACGACCACGAGCCGCTGCCCGTCCCGGTCGTCGAGCTGCGGGCCGCTCTCGCCGCGGCCGACGCGGTGCTGATCTGCACGCCGGAGTACGCCGGCGGCCTGCCGGGCTCGTTCAAGAACCTGCTCGACTGGACGGTCGGCGGCGTCGAGATCTGCGACAAGCCGACAGCCTGGGTCAACTGCTCGGGCAACGGGCCGGCCGGCGCGGCGCGGACGCACGAGTCGCTGCGGGCCGTCCTGACCTTCACCGGCGCGCTGATCGTCGAGGACGCCTGCGCCCGTATCCCGCTGCCCCGCGCCGCCGTCGGCCCGGACGGCCTCGTCACCGACTCGGCGATCAGGGCTCAGATCGCGACGGCGCTGACGGCGCTGCTCGCCGCCGCCACCCAGCCGGCCACCGCTTTGTCCTGACCGTCCCGGCCGCGCGCGTCCCCCCCGCGCGCGGGCGTCAGCCGGCGAGGACGGTCGCGGCGAGCGCGATGCGGTGGTCCTTCGTCCAGGGCGGGCCGAGAGTCGCCCGCGGCCCGAGCAGGATCTCGTCGGCCCGCTCGCCCAGCAGGCCGACCGCCTTCGCCTCCACGTCGTTCGCGTCGTAGAAGAGCACGTCCCAGCCGCGATCCCGGGCCAGCTCGGCCAGGACCTGCCGGTACATGACGGAGTCGGCCCGGGCCTCGTACGGCACCCGGCGCAGGGTCACCAGATCGGTGGGGAAGTCCGCCGGCCAGGCGCGCAGCGACAGCGAGACGATCGGCTCGGGCACGGCCGCGGCCAACTCGTCCAGGGCGGCCGACGTCGCCCGCGTCGCCGAGGCCCGCGCCCGCGCGACCAGTTCGGCCGCGGCGGCGTCATCCAGCCCCTTGCCCTCGTGGTGGATGGGCGCGGTCGCCACGCCGGGTTCGACCAGCTCGATGCGCCGCCGGTCCGCGACCCGATGGTCAGCCGTCGCGGTGACGGCCACGGCCCAGCCGAGATGGTGGGCGATGCCCAGACGCATGCCGGCACGCTACCGCGACGGCCAGGATGGGAGGCCGGATGCAGCGGCGGGCGGCCGTCTGCCCTTAGCCTTGCAGGCCGCTCTGGCCGCCGTCGCCTACGAACGTGAACATCCGGACGCCCGGCTGGTAGGGCCGGGTCTCGCCGGTAAGCCGGTAGGTGCCGACCGACATCGTGTGGCCGTCCTCGACATCGAAGGCGACCTCGGTGAAGCCGCCTTCGGTGAAGTACGTCCGGACGGCCGGGGTGCGGTCGGGCTCGCGGCGGTGTCGGGTCCAGATGACGGTGGCGCCGGGCGCGCACAGGCCGGGCAGTTCCTCGGCGGTGCGGCGGATGTCGTCGTCGGTGATGTTTCCGAACACGCCGCAGACCAGGGCGACGGCGACCGGGGCGAGGCTCGCGTAGGCGGCGCCCCCATAGTAGCATAATGATCATGATGTTTCCGGACCTGGCCCCGTTCCCCGAGTTCCCGCATGCCGAGCCGGCGATTTTCTATGGTCGCATGTCGCACCTTGACGACGACCTACGGATAGCGGACCAGTTCGCACGGGCGCGCACGTTCACGCGGAAGTCTCAAGGCGCCTATTATATTGCGTTGGCGTTCGCGGACGATGGCATTTCTGCCTGGCGGGAGGATTCGGTACGCCCCGAGTTCGAAAACTTCCTAAAAGCACTGACAGCAGGACCGCACCGGATTGTGATCGTCTGGCAAGAGAGCCGAATCACGCGCGATCCGGTCGTGGGCGCCAACTTCGGACGTATTATGCATCGAATCAAGGGTACGCTAATTGTCACGGACGGGGAGACGGAGACCGTCTACCATTTTACGCGACAGCGTGATCGTGATAACTGGCATGATGCTGTCGGTAAGTCGGTGTCCGAAAGCGGCACGAAGTCGGAGCTAATTCGTCGAACGTTCGAGGTGAAGCGAGAACGACGGGAGTTTCGGGGCGGACCGGTCGGATTCGGATGGCGAGTTGAATGGACCCGTCGGGGCCGCAAGGTCGTGGGGGTCTGGACGGTTGACGAGGCGGAAGGCGCGGTGCTGCGCGAGGCGTCCGCACGGGTACGTCGTGGTGAAACAGTTCTCACCATCGCCGACGATTTCTATGATCGTGGAATTCGTATCCGAACGATTGGGCGCGGAGCGGCGGATCGGAAGCATGGAATTCTCACGGCGAAGACCCTTAGTGGGTATCTCCGTAATCCGCGTATCGCCGGACTCTACGCGACCGGCAGTGAGAAAACCGGCTGGCATGTCGAGGGCGAGTTCTCCAATTTCCCGGCGATCCTTGGTGAGGATGAATGGCGCGAGACAGTCGCGGCGTTGGCCGCCGGACCGAAACGCCGCGCCACCGGCAACAGGGTGACCAACACCTTCGCGAGTTACTATGTCTGCTTTTCCTGTGAGCGATCTTTGGTGCGCAATACCCCAGAGCAGGGGAAGGGCCTATGGCGTCATCGTCTTGGCGCAGCAAGGTCGGGCGTCGAGTGCGACTATTCCTTCTCCATTCCGGCTGGCGAGGCGGACCAGTGGATGACGGACCTTATCGACGAGTACCTCCGGGCACGTACCTGGGAACGGCACACCAACATCGAGAATGCTTCGGAGCTTCGCGCGCAGCGGCTGAGGGTCGAGTCTGACTTGGCGGGTCTGCCGAAAGCGGTCGCGGCCAAGACGGTGTCGCTGCAGCTGGCTGGGCGGGTGGAGCGGGAGTACCGCGCCCAGCTGACCGAGATTGACGCGAAGATGGCGCGGCAGGCCCGGCTCAGCGTCGTCCTCGACGGGGACGAGGCGGTGCGGCAGTGGCGCTCGAACGATCTGACGCATCGCCGCCGGGTGCTGTCGACCATCCTCGAGCGGGTGGTCGTCAAGCCCGGGCAGTATCTCCCGTTGCAGGACAGGCTTCACGTTGAGTGGAAGATGCCAGCGTTCCCGAACGACTGAGACGCGACGCGGGAGTCATGCTAATCGCGAGACGTTCTTCGTGATCGGTGGCGTTGCCCGCGCGAGGATTCGGCGATACCTCTGGTGATCGTTCGCGGGTTGGTGGTGCGCGGCGTTGGGTCGGAGTCCCGGTTGGGTCGCGGGGGGCGCGGCCGGCGCCCGGGCGCGGACGATCAGAGACACGCCAGTCATCTGAAAAGATGATCAACAAGAAGGGGAAAGCGAAGAGGGTGGGGAGGCGATAGGAGCAAAAAGATAACAGAAAGTAGCATGGAGAAGAGAACGTGTGCGAAGCACGGACACGCACACCCGCCCTAGGACTATCTGACAGTACCTATTCGGGGCCATGATCGGACCTGCCAGCATGCCCACGACCCGCCGGGAAAGTCCTGGTCAGGGGTCCGATCCTAGGCGGACCACGGATTTTGACGCCGATGGGACCACGGATCGGACGTGGGCCTTCCGGTGAGGTCGCCCGGAGTACTGGGCGAGCAGGCTCAGGATACCGTCACCCTGTGGCGCTGTCCGCCTGATTGTCGCCGGTCGGCTCGGTGAGGATCGCGACGATGATGGCTCTCGTCATCGGCGTCGGCTCGGGAGCGCGGGCCAACTGCTCGGCTATCCACCGCCGTTTGGCGTCGTGACCGGAGGCCGGCGTGTCACCGTCGGCGGCAGGCCGCTGGGACGGTTCCCCAGCGGCCGGGGGCGGGACTTCGCCCGGGGCCGCTGGCTGTTCGTCGCCGTCCCGCACACGTTAACCGTCACCCGGTCGGCCGGGAATGGGAATGCGGGGATGGTCCGGCTCAGGTCACCGGCCCGTTGACATTCCACGGTACACGGGCTAGCCGTAACTACTCGGAAGTGATGTGAGGGTAGCTGTTCACGTCGGTTGGGCAGCGGTCTTGTAGATCTTGTTAGATGATCGTGTGGCGTTCGCGGACCGGTGGGTGATGATCGGATAGCGTCCGGGACGTGGAGTCAGCCGACCGTCCGACGTACGAGGAACTCGTGCGCCTGCTCGCGGATCGGGACGCCACCATCGCTGCCCAGGTGGCCACGATCGCCGAGCAGGCACGGCTGATCGAGCGGCTGGTCGGGCAGGTCGAGCAGCTCACTGACAGGGTCGCCGAGCTGGACCGTCGGCTCGGCCAGGACAGCGCGAACTCGTCGCGGCCGTCGTCGTCGGACAGCCCGTACACGAAGAAGAAGGCGAAGGCGCGGTCGTCGCGGACGTCGACGGGCCGGCCGAGGGGTAAGCAGCCCGGCGCGGCGGGGACGACGCGCGAGATGGTCGACGACCCGGACGAGACCCACACGATCGAACCGGCGTTATGCGTGGGCTGCGGGCTCCCGCTGGCCGGGGCGCCGAGGCTCACGACGCGGCGCCACCAGATCTTCGACCCGCCGCCGCCCCCGCCGCGCCCCTACGTCGTCGAGTACCGGATCGTGACCCGGGTCTGCCCGTGCTGCGCGGCGACGACCGAGCCGGCCGCGCCGGTCTCGCTCTCAGGGCGGCTCGTCTGGGGCCCGCGGATGCTCGCGCGGGGGGCGTGGCTGCTATGCGCGCACCACCTTCCGGTCCGCCGCGCCGCGGCGATCCTGGCGGTGATGGTCGGCGCGACCGTCTCCGCCGGCTGGGCCGGCGGCGTGCGCGTCCGCGCCGCGCGGCTGTTGGAGGGCACCTTCCTCCCGCATGTGCGCAGGCTGATCGCCGCCGCGCCGGTCGCGCACGCCGACGAGACGACTGCCCGCGCCGACGGCGCGCCGCGCTACGTCCACGTGGCCTGCACCGACTACCTGACCGTGCTGCACACCGGTGACCGGACCGCCGCCGCGATCGACGAGGGCGGGGTCTGGCCGGCGTTCACCGGTGTGCTGATGCGTGACGGCTACAGCGGCTACGCCCACCTGACGCGGGCGCTGCACGCGTGGTGTGGTGCCCACACGTTGCGTGACCTGCGGGCGATCCATGACGGTGACCCGGCCGGGCAGGTCTGGGCCGACGCGATGGCGACCACCCTGCTCGACGCCCACCACGCCGCGTGCGCCGCCCGCGACGCCGGGCAGAGCGCGCTCGCGCCTCAGGCCGTCGCCCGGATCCGCAACCACTACCGCGGCGCGCTCGCCCGCGGTGAGACCGACAACCACGGCGAGGGCTCCTCGCTCGCCCACGACGCCCGCGCACTGATCCGCCGGATGCACCGTCAGGAGGACCTGATCCTCCGCTTCGTCGTCGACCTGACCGTGCCCTTCTCGAACAATCAAGCAGAAAGGGACGTCAGGCCGGTCAAGGGTCCAGCAACGCACCTCCGGTGGCTGCTGGCGGACCCTGGCCGGCCTCGCCGACTTCGCGGTCGTGCAGTCCTACCTGTCGACCGCGACCAAGTGGGGCCTGAACACCCTCGACGTCCTCGAACGACTCTTCACCACCGGTCCCTGGCTACCGCCCGCCGCCGAACCCGGCTGACCGCGACCAGCCCGCCACACCAACACCAACCCGTGCGCATCGCGCACGGGGCGCTCTGACCTGATGCGGATAAGCGCCCAGCGCACCGCCTACCACCCGAGCTGAACAGCTACATGTGAGGGCGTGCCGCCAGGCGGCGTGACCGTGGGTCACGCCGGGCCGTGGGTGGGTCAGCGGGGTGGTTGTTTCCAGGCTTCGAGGTCGTCGGGGCTGGCCTGCCAGCAGGGCAGGAACCGGTCGAGGTCGGTGCCTTGTGGGGCTGTGCCGCCGGCTCGGCCGCAGGCGTCGAGGTAGGCGGTCAGGTAGGTCAGTGCGTTCAGCCCGTGCTTCTCGGCGGTGCCGATGACGGTCCAGAAGGCGGCGGCGCGCTCGGCGGCCGTCTCGTTGCGAGAGCCGTAGGCGTTCTTGCGGGTCACGACCGGGCGGCGTAGCGCGCGCTCCGCGATGTTGCTGTCGATGCCTAGGAACGGGCAGTCGCGGTAGGCGAGGACGCCGGGCCACTGGCGTTCCAGCGTGGCGTGGGCTTCCTTCGCCTTCGGCTGCAGGCCCGGGGACTTCTGCTGCTCGCGGCGGGCGGTGTCGATCGCGTTCGCTGCGTCGTCCCACGCAGTGTGGGCGTCGGCGAGGGCCTTGTCGTGCTGGGGGCCGGGGAACTCGTGGGCCGCGGTCCAGGCGGCGGCCAGCTGCTCGTGGTCGGTGTAGAGCGCGCGGAACCGGGCGGCCCACGCCTTCCACCAGTACTCCAGCTGGTCCGGATTGGACAGCCATGCCTCCCGGAACCGTCGCCGTAGGTGAGCAACGCACCAGATGTTCACCAGGGCGTCGCAGCGGCGGCCGGCGGAGGCGTAGACCGCGTAGAAGTCGGACGAGAGCACGCGGAGGTCCTGGTCACCGCGCATCGTCAGTGACCCGTTTGGCTGCTCTTCCAGGCCGAGGTGGTCGGCGAGGACCTGTCCGCCGCGGCTGTGGTCCATCACGAAGCAGATCGTGTGCCGGGTGATGAACACCCACAGCCACCAGCGCTGGACCGCGCCGCCGTCGGCCGGGGTGAACACCTTCCAGCTCGTCTCGTCGGCGTAAAGGTGCTCGGCCTGCCGGGAATAGCCGAGGATCGCCGCGAGGAGCGGGGCGAGCAGCGTGCCGGTCCGGGCCAACAAGCCGAGCAGGGTCGGTGTCCCCAGCGCCGCGCCGTGCCGCTCAAGACCGACCACCAGCGAGTTCAGTGACCGCCCGTGCCATAGCGCTCGACGGCCAGCTGCGCGAGCGACCGGTTCGTCAGCAGCCCTCTGCCGATCGCGTGCGGCGGGCCCGGCGCCATCACGGTCCTCGGTGCCTCCTCGCAACGGCAGGTCCGCCGGTAGCGGCGCCGGCGCACGACCTTGCGCACAACCTGGACCACCCACTCCAGCCGCCAGGAGACGTCCTCGCCGTGAGGGGCGAACGGCTGCTGGCAGCACGGGCAGACGTAGCAGCCCCGCTCGCAATCCCATACACCGCCGTCGGCCTCGGGCAGGTCGCGGTAGTCACGCCGGCCCGCCCGCGCCCCCGGGCCCCGGCTGGGACGCGTGCCCGACCCAGCCGCACCCTCACCCGCGCCGCCCTGGCCCGGATCACCCCCGCCCGCCGTGCCGCTGTGACCCGCGTCGTCCACGCCAGCGCCACCGCCAGCCGGGCCGCGGCCGGCACGCTCGGAGGACTCGCCGAAATGCAGGTGGCGCAGCACCGCCAGCTGCGCCCGCGCCTCGTCGCGCTCCCCCGAGCGCCACAGCCAGCGCGCCGCGCAGCCCCAGGATCTCGACCAGGGCCGCGGCGAGGCATACCCACAGCCAGCCGACCGCGCCGCCGCCGACCGCGGGCACCTGCCCGCCGGCCGGCCCCGGACACCGCACAGGGCTCGACAGCCGTGCCCGCTACCCTGGAAACCAGCGCCTCCAGCGCCACGCGGCCCGCCCCCGGTATCCCAGCCAAAGGTTCCCAGGGGGCAGGGCCGCGGTCCTGATCCGACGGGGCCCACCCTCGCCTACCAGTCCAACCAGCAGCCCACCAGACGATCACCGCCCAGTCGGATCTGCGCGGACCGGAACAAACCCACCACCCACCGCGCCAGCCGGCCCAGCGCCGCCGCCCCCGACCGCCCGGCATCACCCACAGCGACACAGCCCGCGCTCACGCCGACGCCACTAAACCCGAGCCCACACCAGTTCCGAGTACTTACATCCAACCAAGCTCGTCTATCCTTTTTTGACATCGCTACCGGGGGATGGATTGACTTCTTGTGGATATGCTGCGAACAGCCTCTCCGCACCCTGCCTGGCCGAAGGGTTGACTTCCCGATCGCTATGCTTGGCCCACGCATCTTCCGCGGAGCGCAATGGTGCGCTTCAAAGATGGCGAGAAGGAGCCTCGATCAACCTTTCGAGAACAGTGATTGACAACGGCCTCCTCACCGAGATCCTTGACAACGCCGCAACCACACAAGATGGAAAGATTGATCTTTCTCGAATTTCTTTTCACGAGGCGAGATTCGGTAGCCATTGCAACTTCCGCCGCGCCCATTTTGGTGACCATGTCGATCTGGCGAACGCCATCTTCGCGCAAGGAGCAAACTTCAAGTCATGTTCATTCGGCCACGGCGTCGACTTCTCTTCATCTGAATTTGAAGGATCAGTCGATTTTTCAAACTCAGTATTCGCGGGTCGAGCACTCTTTGGTGGCAGCAATCTCCGGGCAGAGGCCCATTTTGGAGGTGCGCATCTAGGCGACGGCGCAGTTTTCTGGAGGACGAAATTTGAGGGACCTGCAAATTTTGGAGATGCCAGATTCGGTAACGAGGCCAATTTTTCCGAAGCAGAGTTCAGCGATATTGCCGATTTTGGCGCCGCCGTCTTCGGTGACACTCTCTTGTTCTCCCGTGCGAACTTCGGCAACCTGGCAAAGTTCGGTGGCGCAAGGCTGGGGCAAAATGCCCTGTTCAACCGTGTTCACTTCAACGACGAGTTTCGATTTAACCATCCGTCCATTGGAAAGAACATCGTGTTTCGAGATTCGCTATTTTCGTCGGAGGTGATAATAACTGGCGCGGCCTTCGCAGGTTCCGTCACTTTTACAGAGTGCACGTTCTCCGGTGAAACCGATTTTTCAGGCTCAAATTTCTCTGGTGACCTTTCTTTTGACCATGTGACGTGGCGTTCGTCGGTTTCTTGGAATACTTGCCTCCTGGAACGAGATATGATCTTGGTGTCGTGCACGCTTCAAGAGGGAGCGACGGCGGCAAATGCGCGATTTTCTGGGTCTGCCAGCTTTACCGAGACGATGGTCCGCGGAAGGGAGCTTAATCTCGACAACATCATTTTCACACGCCCAATCTTTCTGCAGCTCGAAACCGAAAGGCTTGTCTGCCGCGGCACAAGATTTCTGGGAGGGGGGCACATCAGCTCTACCCGTGACACCTATCTGGTGTTCGATGATGCAAGCTTCCCCTCCCCGCTCGTTGTGTCGTCATCACCAGATCGACCGGCAGAGCTTTTAGCTGTACGAAGGGCTGACGTTGCCGGTCTCGTGATCTCGAATGTCCGACTAACTCGCTGCCGGTTCCAGGGAGCCATCAACCTTGACTGCCTTGAGATCCAATCTGCTTGGACGCCATTCGCCAAATCACCTACCCGATTCGGAAACCGGGGTCGTCAGTCAATTGCTGAAGAACATGAATGGTGGAGTCTTCGAGACGCGAGCCGTGGGGGGGCGTCCAGTTGGTATCCGGAGTCCTGCCGATTTCCCGTAGAATGGCTCGGCCGGCCTACTCCTCTCCCTGCTCACGAGATAGCCGACATATATCGGCGCCTCAGAAAAGGTCGCGAAGACCGAAAAGACGAGCCCGGAGGTGCCGACTTCTACTACGGTGAAATGCAGATGCGACTTAGATCAGACGTCGGCTCCCGAGTAGAGCGACTCATTATTCGTTTCTACTGGTTGGTTTCGGGTTTCGGGCTTCGCTCAAGTAGGGCCTTTGCTGCGCTGGCTGGGGTCGCCTCTATCGCGATCTTATGTATGAGGCTATGGGGAGTACCTCGCGGCACTTCGAATCCGACAGGCACCGCCGCGGTTATTGTAGCTTCCTTGGCTGTAGGCGACATACCAGGTGATGCGGTCACGTCAGTGGGACGGCTAATGGAGGTAGCTCTGCGGCTGATGGAACCCGCTCTATTGGGCCTCGCCCTGCTCGCGATTCGAGGTCGCATAAAACGCGGGTAGCCGAGCCAGAGCTGTGCCTGAGCCGCTGTGGAGCTGTCGAGTCCCGTCCAGGCAGCAGAGGTCAGCATGCCATCGCCGCCCCCCATCGTGACGACCCACGATGACGCGCGGAGCGCGGCCTAGTTCTGAACGTCGCGCATGCGCGCCCTGGTCTCAGTCTTGGTCTCGTTCAGGGCCGTTCAGCGGCGGTCGAGATCGCATGGCGGCAGCGCCTGGCCTGCGTCGCGAATCGCCATGAAGGCCGGCGTACAAGCTACCGTGGCACTGAAAAGCGAAGGTCGGCGGTTCGACCCCGTCCGGTTGCGTTGGGCCCGTGACCTGCAGCGGTGTTCAGGATCGGGACCGGTAGACCGTCCGCTTGCGTGGCGGACGGTCCGGTACACACCATCACCAACCTGCGTAGAGCTGGGACCTGATCCGCTCGCCAGCGGGTTCCGCGCCGATCTGCGCGGCTGCGGCATTTCCGCATCGCGGCGTGCCTGACCCGACCAGGGCCGATGTCCAGGGCCTGGTCCGACTCGATGAGTGAAAGCCGCACATGCTGTGGGCAACAAACAGCCCGGTTGCGGCGAACCTGATAACTACCACCCACGAGACCATCGCGACAATCAACCGGCTCAAAGCCGGCGCGCCCTCGCCTGCAGGGACGGGGCCGTCCGAAAAAGAGGCCGTTCGAGATTTCCAAGTGACTTGTGTGGGAGGCGTATCGGCAGGTCCGGCGGAACAAGGGTGCCGCCGGGGTCGACGGGCTGTCCGTCGAGGACTTCGAGAAGGAACTGGAGAACAATCTGTACAAGGTCTGGAACCGGATGTCCTCGGAGAGCTACTTCCCGCCCCCGGTGCGAGGCGAACGGCTGCTGGCAGCACGGGCAGACGTAGCAGCCCCGCTCGCAATCCCATACACCGCCGTCGGCCTCGGGCAGGTCGCGGTAGTCACGCCGGCCCGCCCGCGCCCCCGGGCCCCGGCTGGGACGCGTGCCCGACCCAGCCGCACCCTCACCCGCGTCACGATATCGCTCACGGGAGGAGTCATCGCGGGAGTCATGTCCCGCCGGGCCGTGGCTACGGTGGGCGCCGGCCCGCGCCGGCCGAGCATCGCCCTTTGCGGGCAAGGCGCCGTATCAGCTGACCTGGACGTCCGGCTCGACCAGCACCAGGCCCTCGAAGAACCGCGCGCACTCCGCGGCCCCGGGATGGCCTGGGGCCGGATCCGACTGGCTGGCCTGGTCGCCGCTCTTACGTCACCTCCCGCTGTGGGCGGGACAGCCTGCGCCGGAACGGAGGGGTCCGGCGGCCCGGAGCAGGCCCGGCGGTTTACACGCCCCCTCCGGCTTAGGTCGGAGGGGGCTATGGGCGGGGTTGTGGAGGGGCTTAGGGAGGGGGTTGTGGCGGCCGGCTCGCGGCCGAGCGGAGGGGGTCGCGCGCCGCCACGCTCCGGCCCAGCCCGGGGGGAGCGAGCCGACGCCCGGGCCAGCGTCCCCGTAATCAGATCATAGCATTCTATGTCTGTTAAATTTTGTCAATACCCATATACATAGGTCGGTTCTACGCCTATGATTGGTCTATGCCTATGGTGCGTCGTCCGGACGCGCCGACCGACGGGAGGCCGGGACCATGACCGAGACGCCCGAGGGAACGCCGGGGACGTGCGCCTGTGGGTGTGGCGAGCCGGTGTCCGGTCGCAGCCGTTACGCCGGGGCGGACGAGGCCGAGCGGATGCGCCACCGGGCCCGGGCCCAGTACCGGTCCCGCAAGACCGCCGCCGGAGAACCGGCCAAGGCACGCCCTGTGCCGGCCGTCGCCGCGCTGGAACGGCTCGGTCTGACCGATGCGACGGTGGGCGCTCTGGCGGAGCGTCTCGCGGTCCTGGCCGGGGATGTGGGCGGGCTGGCCGCCGCCGTCGCCGGCCGGGCCGGCGACCTCGACGAGGACACGGTCCTCGCGCGGATCGCCGCCGCGACCGAGGCCGAGACCGAACGCGCCCAGCGGGCCGAGGAGGAAACCCGCCGCCTGCGGAGCGAGCTGACCCGCCTGCGGGAGGATCTCGCCGCCGCCCTGGAGCAGCGCGACCAGGCCGAGACCGACGCCGCGACCGTCGTGGACCAGGCCATCGCCCGGGCCGAGGCCGCCGAACAGGCCGCCCGCGACGCGACCGACGCCCAGACGGAGGCGACAGCCAGGGCGACCGCGCTGGCCAGCGAACTCGAGCGGGCCCGGACCGACGCCGACCGCCGGGTCGCCGAGCTCGACCGGGACCACGCCCGCGCCGACGCCGATCTCCGCCGCTCCCACGCCGAGCAGCTCGAGACCACCCGCACCGAGTACCGGACGATGCTCGCCGACCTGCGCACCGATCACGTGGCCGCGCTCGCCCGTGAGCAGGCCGCCGCCACCACCGCCCACGAACGCGCCATCGCCGCCCAGCTCAAGGCCGACCAGATGGAAGCCGAACGCGACCGCTTCCACGCCGAACGCGACCGCTACGCCGCCGACCTCACCCGCGCCACCACCCCCGCCAGCCCGCCCGCCGCCGCCGAAACACCGGCCCCGACGCCCCGCCGCCGCCCGGCCCGCAAAACACCCACCGGCCCGCCCGCGGGCGGCCCCGAACCCGCCGACGGGTAGCCCGCCCACTGACCGCCACGAACCGTGACCGGACCCCGGGCAGGCGTGAAGATCAAAACGTCCGGACGATCTTCAATGGTTTTCGATCATGTTCCGTGGGGGGTGATGACCCTCCCGGGGTCCTCTCGGTCGGCCCGACCTTCGCCTGGGCTGGCTTCGGCGCGGCGGGACCCCCATCCGGGAGTCGTTGCCGGCTCCTCGGGGCGCCGAGCCGCTGTTACGTACCGTTTCCGCCTGTGGTCACCATGATCGAAACACCAGAGACGGGGGTCCCGCTGCGCGGGACCCCCCAGGCCATCCGCGCCCGATCGCAATCTCCTAGCCGCTACGGAGAGGTACCCGCCACCGGTCGCGATGCGCCCAGACGCGGGGATACCGGAGGGCGAGAACGATCAGGGCGCATCGTGCCGGGACCCCCGGGCCGCGAGGCGCGGGCGACCGCCGACGCTGGCCCGCTTTGCCAGGCCGGCGCCCGACGTGATGACACTGGCCGTGGCCTCGGTGGTCCGGCGGGGCGAGATTCGCCATCAGGAGGGTGCGGCTGACGTCGGCCGTGACGTAATGCTCGACGCTGGTCAGCCGTACACGCATGTCTCCGAACGACCTTGATCGCCATAGGTGGACATCCGCCACCGCTACAGGTTGACACTCAAGCCTTGTAGATTTATCGACAAAAACAATTACCGAACAACTTCGTATACATGAATGTACAGCGATGTACCTGCATGTTCCAGCACGATCCTTCAACCTCCGTCAGAGCTAAGCTCCTATATCTAGAAAAATCGGACGGAGTCTTCTGGCATATCCCGCCATGTGGCGCCATGTGGTCACACTTGCCAACCCACCCTCTGAATCGGTAAAAGCGAAGCGCGGCCCCGCGGGTTCCGGACCCGGCCTCCTCTCATCGGGAGAGGTCTGTGCCTGGAAGGAAGCCTTGCGAATGGTCAGTCCGGTCGTGGTCCACGTCTTGCTGCTTGTGCTCGCGGGAGCCGTCTCCCTGATCGTTGCCTTCATTGCGGGGCTCCTCGCCCTTCTTGCCGGGGAGAGCGTCCCGCGCGCCGTGCTCACCGGCGGAGGAGCCGGCGGCGGGACTTTCGGACTCGTGGTGTTGGCGCTCTCGGCTGGCGGAGCGCTGTAGGCAGCTATGTGGATAACCGGTACAGACGCTCAGGCACGTGCCCGTCCGCTGCGGGGTCGGGCGCGTGGCGGGACTCCGGATGCGGGGAGGGTTGGGCCCTCGGCCTGGGCGTCCCGCTCCTCGAGGCGAGTGAACGGGAAGTTGATGTCCGTTCCGGCACAACAACGGCCGACCCTTAAACGTCGAAGAGGACGAGTGCCTCATCGGGAGGTGCTCCCCCGGCGCCGTCGCTCATCCTCCGGCAAGAGATTGATCGCGACGGCGCTGGGGCCCTACGCGGACCCTGGAAGGCTCCACGTTGAGATCATCGACCGGTCGTCCCGGCTCGGCCCCCGCCGTGGCCGACGGGCTGGCCATGACCCTGCTGACTCTGGCGCTCGCGGGAGCCACCGCGATCATCGTCGCGTTGGTCACCGGCATTCTGGAGTACGCCACCGGCGCCAGCCTGCCTGGCGCGGTGCTCGCTGGCGGCGGAGCTGCCGCCGGCTGGCTGGGGCTTGCGTTCGGCCTCCTGTCCACCTTGCGTTCCTGACCGATCGGCGTCGGACCGCATGGCGGTCTCGTCACGTACGACCAGCATCGGCCGCGGGAAGTTGCGCGACCGGCCCATCTTTCGTGGGGGCGCCGTGATGGTGTGCTGGTACTTCCGCGCGGCGAACTGAGTCGTCGTTGTCGTCGACCATGAACCGTGAACCGCCCCGATCATGGCACCTGGGTTCCGTGATCGAGGGCGGCTCGGTTGCAGCCGCGCGCGGGCTGCGCGGGCGGTAGGTCGCTGCGTGTTGATGACAGCCCTACCCATGCGGCCACGTAGAGTAGTCAGGCTGGCTCGGAGTTCTCCCAAGGGGATGGACCGCCGGGCCAGCGCCAGACGGTGATGATCTCGGCTGGTGGGCCTGGGGGTCCCGCGCAGCGGGACCCCCGTTTGTTCCGCTGCGATCACGGTGACCACGGCCGGGCTGTTGCCGGGGCACGCGGTCGTCAGTCATCCGCTCCGGCCGTTCCCAGGTCAAGACCGGCTGGTATCGACAGCGGGGCTGCCGGCCGATGATCAACGACCAAAGTCGGAGCAACCAGAACGGCCGCCAAAGAGTCCAATGGTTCGAGGGCCTCATCGGGAGGTGCTCCCCCGGCGCCGTCGCTCATCCTCCGGCAAGAGATTGATCGCGACGGCGCCGGGGCCCTACGCGGACCCTGGAAGGCTCCACGTTGAGATCATCGACCGGCCGGCTCGGCTCGGCTCCCACTATGGCCAACGGGCTGGCTACCACGCTGCTGGCACTGGCACTCGCTGGAGCCACAGCGATCATCGTTGCGTTGGTCGCCGGCATCTTGTCCTACGCCAACGGGGCCAGCCTGCCCGGTGCGGTGCTCGCCGGTGGCGGTGCTGGCGCTGGCTGGCTGACTCTCGCTCTCGCCCTCCTGTCCACATTGCGCCCCTGACCTGCTGGGACCAGCCGCTAGGCGGCTCAACACGTGTGACGCGAACCGATCGAGCGAGGTTGCGTAGGCTCACGCCTTTCATTGAGGCTCGGTTGCTCTCACGCCCCTTCAGGCACACGAGCCGCCCGGTCAGGGGAGCTGGCCTCACTAGCCAGGGCGGCCCCTGCCCGTCGTGCGTGCGCCCGATGTGAACCTTGCGACGGCTGAAACCGCGAATCGGCCCCGACCAGGATGGTCGGGGACGATTCGGTGCGGTCGCGGCGGCGGGCTAGGCGGCGGGTGGGATGGCGGTGTTGTCCTCCTGGTCGTCGTCGGGGCGGTCGGTGAGGATCGCGACGATGATGGAGATGGTCATCGTCGTGGGTTGCGGGGCTCGGGCGAGCTGTTCGGCGATCCAGCGCCGTCGGGCGGCGTCGGCGTCGGGATCGTCGGGGGCTGGGTGCGCGGGGTCGGGGCGGGCTGGCTCGGGCTCCTGGTCGGCGGGGTGGGGGTCGGACGGGTCGCGCATGCGGGGCGGCGCCTTGTCTCCGAACGGCGCGCGGCGGACGGCGGGTGTGGCCGCGCCCGGTCGGCGGGGTGCGGGCGGGTGCGGGTGCGCGCTGTCCGGTGTCAGATCACCAATACGGTTTCCTCTCCTCCCGGAGGGGCGGGTGGTTGTGCTGGTCAGGGGTGGTGTCAGGGAACTGTCAGATCACTGTCAGACGGGTCTCCTTCCTCCGGCCCGGCGGCCGGTCAGGCGATCATGGGGAGGTGGCGCGCGGGCGGGCTGGCGGTGGTGTGGGCGTAGTCGGCCCACAGGCTCCCGCCCAGGTCGCCGAGATCGCCCAGGTCGATGAGGCGGCGGCGGCGTCGTTCGCCTAACGGGAGCCAGACCGGGCCGGCGAGGGTGTGACCGGAGGCGGTGACGAGGTCGGCGGCGGTCGTGGCGATCCCGCGCGGCGCGGCGGGACCGGCCCGGCGGTGCAGGTTCGTTTCCCGGGCGGTGCTGGGCAGGTGGAACAGGACGGGCATGCGGAAGGTGGCGATGACCTTCCGGTAGCGGTCGATCTTGGCGGTGAGGCGGTCGAGGGGTTCGCTGCCGGTGTCGTACTCGAGCAGGAAACTGATCATTTTATCGGGGTCCTGCCAGCGGCCATACCCGTCGGGTCGCAGCGGGGCCTCGTTGTAGGCGGGCCGGGCGAACTTGATCAGGGTCGTGGTGACGGCTTCGCTGTACCAGCTCATCAGCGCTCCGCCCGGCGTGGCCGCAGCCACGCCCGCGAGGTCGGTGAACACGCCGTTCACGCCGAGCCGGTGCGCGAGCTGGCCGCTCCGGGCGAGCGCGGCCACCGTCCGTTCGTGCGCGGCTCGGGCCGGCGGCTGTTGGGCGCGGGTAGCGGCGACGAGGACCGCGCCGGCATGGCCGAGGGTGTAGCGCCAGGGCTGCGAGCCGGGCCGCACGCAGATCCGGAACCGGTCGAGCAGCCCGCGCCGGGTCAGCGTCAACAGCCGCCGCTGGGCCCGGTCGAGACTCGGGAACAGCAACGCGCCGACCTGCTCGGCGGTCAGGACACGATGCGCGGACAGGACATCCAACAGGTAGAGATCACGAGGGGTCAGTTCCCGCAGCAGATCCACCGGGGACGGCCGGGCCACCGCCGGCCGCGTACGAGTCGGGGAAATACCACTACCTCCAGGTAGAAAGTCGGGGCACACGGCCCCGCCGCCGGCAGGCCGGCTGACCTGCGCCAGCACGCCTACCGGCCCCCGCCGGTTCACCCCCCATCTCTGGAACGGGCGGTGAATTGGACAGGGAAACGGTGGGTGAGACGGCCGGTGAAACCGCGTGCCAGCAGCCCCGCAGGCACGCCGAATACCGGCACACAGGAAGTCGAGCCAGCGTGGCCAGGTGCGGGGAAGTCCGGGCTCTGCTAGCCCTCAGTGGACCTCGCCGCGCCACCCGGTCCGGGTGCTCGACGATCAGCCTCGCGCCGGGGCGAAGCCCGGTGCGTCAGCGGCCCCGGTAGCGTCCCGGCGCCTATCTCAGCGGCGTCCGCGGCCCCGCTACCCGTGAGGTTGACAGGAGGATAGCTTCATGCTTCGGGGCGGGCAAGCCCCGATTTTCCCGTCGGGAAACGGTGCCCAGCGGTGCCCGTTCGCGGTCATACGGCCTCCCTGGCCTCGGGCGGGACGAGGGGCCCCGCACCAAAGGAGACCGGTTTTTCGGCCCTGTTTTGACAGTCGCCTTTCATGATTCTTTATCGTTGTTTACCCGTTGGGAAACGTGGTAATAGGCGAATCCCGGCCCGCCGGCGGGCCAGCGTCGCTCTGACCTGGAACTCTGTGCACCAGCGACCAGATGCCAGCGATCATCACGCCGATCGGACCAGGCCACCCGGCCCATGATCGCTGGCACCGGGCCGATGCCAGCGATCACGCCGGCCTGCCTTTCACCACGACCGGGGGTCGGGCTCCGGTCAGCGGCGCAGGGCCGCGTCGGCGAGCCGCTGTCCCACTCCCACGCCCACGCCGATGCCGGTGAGCACCGCCGTGGCGGTCGGCCGCCGCCAGCCCGAGCCGGCCGCCCGCGGGTGGGCCGCGCCATCGGTCGGCGCCGTCGCCTCCCTGCCGGCGGCTGGTGTCGCTCGGGTCATTCCCGGCGGGCGTCGCGTACGAGGGGGCGGGGCCGGGTCGGCGGTGCCGGCCGGGGGTGGCCGGTCGAGGCGGCGGAGGTTCTCGCCCGCGGCGTGGACGAGCGCGCGGGACACCGTCTGCTCGGTCCAGACGAGGACCTCCAGGCGGCCGAGGTCGGCGAGCTTGGAACCGGCCGTCGCCGCAGGCGACGGTGAACAGGCGACAGCCGCGGTCGTAGGCGTAGTGGGTGTGGCGGAGCAGGACGCGGTCCGCGGCGTCGGTGCCGCGCGGGACCGGCCAGGAGGCGACGCCGAGTTCCGCCAGCACGGACGCGACGGGATCCTCGCGGGGATCCTTCGGCGCGTAGCCGGCGATCGTGTGATGGGTCGGCCCCGCGGCTGTGATCAGCGCGGTGACCCTCGAACGGATCAGGCTCTCCCGCAGCTGGGCACCGCCCACGACATTTTCGAAATCAATGAGCAAGACCCGATCATCGGCGAGCATAGTTCCATCATCATCCGCTCGGACGGGGCGGGCCGGGCCAATCGTTTCCCGGCGCGGACAGACGCCGCCGCACGCCCGTGACGGCCGGCGGCCCCGGCCGGTCGCGGGTTCAGCCATCCTGTCCGCCGGCCAGGTGCAGGCAGCTGCGGCAGTCCACCGGCCGCTCGGTCTCGGTCAGATCCCGCGCGATCCGGGACGAGCAGACCGCCACCAGCCGGCCGGCGCGCGGGACCGCGTAGTGCGCGGCCGTGGTGGGGCCGATCGCGGCCCGGGTCCACGCCTCGTGGCTGGGCCGGGCGGGTGCCGTCGCCTCGCCGGCGCCGCCGAGGGAGCTGGCGAATCGCGTCGGTGGCGACAGTGATGTGGTCGGCGGCGGAGTTCGACCCGGCGTTGCCCGGCCGCAACTGCACCGCCAGTGGTTCACCCGGGCCGGCCGGGCCGTGGTCGGCGAACGCCCACAGAGGGTGGAACCCAAAGCCCTTCTTCCAGGTCCGGTCGGCTTTCTCCTTCTCCGAATGCGCGGCCACGAGCGTGGCGTCCAGGTCCACCACCAGCGGATCGTCCGCCGACGCGGTGGCGTCGGTGGCGAGCCGGGCGATCAGCCGGGACACCGTCGGGTCCGAGGCCACCGGCCCGAACACCTCAGGTTCGGCACGCAGTACCGCCACGTCGGCCAGACAGTCCCCGCCGAGCGCGAGCGACAACGCCAGATCGGCCACGATCTTGCCAGGATCATGCTTCGCTCCCGGGTGCCTCCACGGCGCCAGCCCGCCGGACAACTCGCGGTCCAGCCCGCTGACCCGGACCGTCTCGGTCAGCAGAATCCCACCTGCGTGCGACACAACGCCACGGCCGCCGCCATCAAGGTCAAGCGACGGATAAGCACCGGTAGTCTTCACCCCGAAGGTGCTCCTTGGTTCGGTTCGATCAGGCCCTCAGCGAGGCCTTCGGAACCGAGGTTTTTGAGCGCTCGCGTTAGATTACTCCGATTCCCGTGCCGCATCTGCCTCTGAAGCTCGGAAACGTCGAGACCGGTAGAGGTGGTTGCCGTTGTCCAGGGATACCCAGGTCTCGACGACGCGGGCCTGGGTGCGCCACATACGTGACTTCCCAGTGGGCTTGTTCAGTTCGCTCAATGGCTTTCCCTGGCGAGCATCTCGACGCTAACGGAGCCATTGCTGTAGTCGGACAACCGCTCCATTTGCTAGCCACACAATACACCGAGTCCACGCTTAATCAGGATGGCGGCAAGAACCGCAGCAACAGGCCTGTCGATGTCGAACTGCATGATGACATCAATTACCGTTGCGACCTCGACGAGAGAACTTTTGAACTCACTACCAAGGAGACCGCGTTCCCTGAATTTTTCGCAGAGACGTTCCCGATTGTGACCAAGCCACACAGCCATCCAACGACGCCCTCGATCTGCGGCTGCGCGAATTTCCCTCCCCGATATGTATTCATCCGATCCATAGACCAATGAGTCGAGCCTCGCGAATATCTCGTCGTCAGACTCGGTCGCCGACGCGGTCATTTTGAACCTCCCTGCAACTCTTCGCAAGATCCTGCATATGCCCCCGCTAGATAGATCGCCGTCGCGTAGCACTCATCTTTGTCGAGCCATTCAATCGGCGCGATCAAGGGACTCTTCAGCAACCAAGCTATGAGATCGTAGTATCGAATTGGCCTTGAAGGATCCTCCAGCCAGCTCTTCTCGGGCTCGTCGAGTCGAAGCGTATCTGCGTATCGGCGCGAGAAGGTCCAGATGTCGTCGCCAGAATGCACTTGGAGCGATCGTCTGTGATCCGCAAGTGGCCCTAGAATACTCGGACTCGCGGCGGCTAGGCGGTTCAAGACTTCCAAAGTGTTGTCCCTCTTCCCCACGGAGATCATACGATCACCCAAGATGGCTAGATCGATTGCTTGTGGCACATCCCCTACGACAAATATCCGACGGCTCTGGTAGAGCAGCAGAAGGGCCCTCCAACCTTCCATGGATACGAAGGACTCGTATCTACAAAGTTGTACGAGGAAGTCCACGCGTGCAAGATTGAGCCCCGCATTGAATCCCGCCACGATATCTGGGGCAATCCGTCCGATCCGTTCCTCGTACGACGAACCCGCAGGAAGTCGTGCGTGCGAGCCAATGTCGAACGCCTGTAACGCTTTCAGTGCAAGTATCGGACCCAGCGCGCCAGGATCTGCATCAATTCCATGAGTTGTTTTGATCAGTTCAATCGCCATGGCATCACATGCGATCTCGATGTCAGCTCCATCGAGGGACTGTTCGGCAAGCCACGTGCGAATGCCCGGAGCTTCATCGATTTCGTCGAGCAACTTGTGTGAGAGTTCGTGGGCAAGAATAAAATCGTGCGCTGCGAGCCCAACCAGCGCTCCAGGCATACGCGCCAGCAGAAATGCCCATCGATCTATTAGATACGCCCCGCCGTTGGTGAGATTCTCTTGGACCAAGGCATACCGAACTAGACCGGCACGAATATCATCCGGCGACGCCCGGTTCCCCTTTTCGCGGAGACGTTCAATGTCTTTGGGGCTGTAGAAATCGGCCTGACCCAGCATCGCAAAAAAACTCGACGAAATTAAACAGGCGTTCGGAGTACCGCACAAGTATGCTGGAGTCCGCAAAGACTGTTACGCTGGCACGCGGCTCGTCGCTAAGAGAGTGATGAAGGTGCGCCAAGCGTTCAACCTTGGTTCCGAACCTCTTCCGAGCTGCCATATGAAGGGTCTGCAACAGCAGGTTTAACTGCCATGCCCGCGTCTCATTCATCGACGGCATGGAACCTGCCCAGCGCCTAACCCACGGGACTAACCAGGTAGGAAGACCCTGCATATATGGATGTGCTAGGTTTCGCTCCAGCTCCGTGGGTTCGCCTGCCTCAGCAGCACGGGCTCGTTTACTTGCCTCCTTCGAAGTTTCCCTTTGCGCGGGATACGCGCCACTTGCGAGATCCGTGTTTGCCAGAGCCTTTAGATACTGCTTGTACCGATGGCCTATCGACATGCGCAGTCTTCCGTCCTTGCATGCTCGCCGCGCGATGCAATGGCGGTGCGCCCGGCCACAAGCCGAACCCGGACGGGCAGCAATGCACCACGTCGGCGACCTCCCGAGGCTCCAGGTTCAGCTGCGCCGCGATGCGCTTGATCGGACTCACGTCGTCCGGTCCATCCCAGCGAAGTTGGCCAACATCTTAGGCTCGCGCGGACGCATGTCGTGCTCCACCTAGCCTCGATCTTTCGTGTGTCCAGCAGACTGGAGGTGACGCCGTGTAGCGGCTGATCCACTAGTCGTAAGCTCGTCGTCGCTTGCCGGTGTGAGTCCGGTCCGGGTAGCTGCCAGGAGGCCCGGT
>Ga0207703_10001045_pt1 | contig 26367 bp, 19 predicted proteins | sample KBSSwiS12_FD_184304 | JGI IMG/M metagenome (GOLD analysis project Ga0207703, IMG submission 184304) | Switchgrass rhizosphere microbial communities from Kellogg Biological Station, Michigan, USA - KBS Switchgrass S1-2 (SPAdes) (version 2) | ecosystem: Host-associated > Plants > Roots >...
TCCGCGTTCGGTGAACGCCCCACTGCGGTCTCGGACGAGACATTTGATGTATTGCGCGAAGCGGCAGCCGGCGAAAAGATAGGGCAAGCGCACCGCCAAACGAGCCTCTGCTGTTGCGTCAGGATCGTCGTATACGACTGGCTGTCGCAGAGAGTTGACGCTCACAAATACTGCCGAATCTGAGTTTTTTCGATGAATCAGTGGAGCGATACCACAGGAAGAAAGCTCGACCTCGCGCCGATCTGTGATGGCAATCTCGGTGGGACATTTCTGGTCGAGCCCACCGTCGTCGGTCGGAAACGTATAAACGGGTAAAGACTCGATCGCGCCTCCGGACTCCACTCCCCGGATTCGGGCGCACCAACCATACAACGTGAATGCACGTGCTATGTTTGCTCCCATAGCGAAGGCGGAGTTGGCCCATGTAAAGTTGAGCGTGTCCTCCTCAAATTCAAATTCTTCAACGGGGATGGTTTTGGCGCCGTAGGGCAATCTCGCCAGAAAGCGCGGCATCGTCAAACACAAGTAGCGCGCATGATCGCTGTCACGTAGCGCGCGCCATGGGGCGTATTCAGGTAGCTGAAACCGTCTGTGAATATCTCTCGGATTGGCCAGTTCCTGCCAGGAGTCGATATCCATCAGCGCTGGGCTGGCGCCGCTGATAAAGGGACAGTGCGCGGCCGCGGCAATTTTCGCAATCTCCTGAAGGGTCTGAACGTCGACAGCGCTGTGGTCAAAGTAGTAATCCCCGATCAGACAACCGTAAGGCTCTCCTCCAAATGTGCCGTATTCGTTCTCATACAGCAGCTTGAACAGAGGACCGGTAGACATGTCGGATGAATGACGCTGCAGCGTTTTGGCAAGCTCCTGCTTGGAAAGGGGAAGGAAGCGAATCTTCAGCATCTCGTTGGTTTCGGCCTGGCTGACCAGATAATTCAGTCCGCGCCAAGCGCCCTCGAGCGCGCGAAACTCCGAATGATTGAATATGGCGTTGAGCTGACGGGTCAGCTGTCCATCCAGCGTGGCAACCCAGGATTGAATGCCTTGGATCGTTCCGTTCAGGTCGCGTTGCTCTTCGAGCCACAGATAGGCGAGAACCTGAAGATCCCGTCGGAGTCGTCGCTCTGCCTCTTCCGTGCGTGGACGTACCGCGCGCTCAAACTTGACAACTAGATCAAAGTTGGGTTCGAAAGATCTAGCGGAGCGCCGAGGTAGGGGCCAACCCGGGAGTGCCGGTCCGTCATACTCTTCGACCAGAGCGTGCAATATTTCTGGATCCATCAACACCTGCCCCAGCGCCTGCTCAGCGTCATCCCTGCCGTCGATGCTGCGCAACATGTTTTCGAGAAGCGTTCGCGCTTCTAGCAGGTGGCCCAATGCAGGGACCCGGCGGACGACCGCGGCAGGCTCGAAGTCCTGCAGCTGCTCGAAAACAAGGTCGACGCTCAGCTCACCGTGCTTGGAGATGACATCGGGTACCACAAACTTCAACGCTGGTGACAATCCTTTCAGCCGGTGGTCAAAATTGTCGATGTCGATCTCGAGGAGTTTGCGATCGTTCAGTGAAGGCAGGGGAGCGTAGCCGGCGAGATCCGCCATGACCGCGAAGATGAACGGCAGCTCAATCTTCTTGAGCGCCGATGCTATTTCCATGTCATATTGAATATGCACTCGGGACGCGCGGTTGCGTGCGATAAACCGCTGCGAAGATTGCTTAGCCGCCGCGGAAAGTGTCCAACGCGCTCCGCCCAGCACTCCGATCTGAAACAGGCGGCCTTCGACTTCGACCACGCTTCTCTGGGTTGGATTGAGTTTGACCCGCTGGACGCGATGACCTAGCCCGGCGATCTCGACCACGATCGGATTTGTATCCGGCACTGTCATGCGATGCGCCGCCTGGATCGAGCGGGGGCCAAACTCGATCAAACCTTCGCGCAGATTGATGCCAATTTCGATTTCCCGCGCCGTAGGGCGTAACCAATTCCAACTGCTGCGGTCACCTGCGGACGTCCCTTCGAGAGTCGCGAGCTCTCCTGTGCGCAAGGCGGTTCCAACGCAAAGCATCCGAGCCTCCTCCAGGCTCAACACATCGCGCGGCAATCGGACAATCGCCTGACTGGCCCACCGGGACAATCCCGAGCGCTGTGGTGCCACCAGGGTACTGACGAGTTGACGCAAAAGAGCGCGCGAGCCTTCGATATCACCTGTCAACCATCGGTAGGTCAACTCCTCCTCGATTCGAAGCGCGGGTGCAGCGTCGCGATGCAGGGATTCGACGATAACGTAGGCTCGATCAAGAAGCTCACGGCGGCTTCGCAGTAGTCGCCGCAACACTTCTCGAGTCTCGACCTTGAGCAGAATGCCGGTGGGTGCGCGCTCTGCGACGGCATCGCTGAACCACAATTTCACTTCGTGATCGACGGAGAGGTGAGGTGTCAGACTCAGTCGTAAGGTACGCAACAGTTGCGGCTCGATACGCACCGCCAGCGAAGCCGGGAGGGCCAACTCAATCAGGTCGGCGTCGATATTTTTCAGACTCCGGAACGGGACGATAGCGCCCCCTGAGTCCGGGACATCTGACTCCTGCGTAAAGCTAGCCCGAGGCTGATCCAACAGCGATGCCAGCGTGTGCCGGTCCCACGGAACCAGCTTGGCGTATCGGCGCAGTTGTTCAGGTAACTCGCGGCCATCGCGCGGCACGATGATGGTGCAGGGATGGGAGCTGCGGTTCAGACGTGAAAGGAAGCGCTCCCACTCCAATCGGGTTGCCGGAGAGCCCATCCTGTCGCGGGGCCGCAGCCCGAGGTCGCTGACAATCATGACGGGTACATCAGCGGCCGGCGTGCGGTAGTCTCGGTGTTCTGTTCCTACTGACACACCCCATTCGGGTAAGCCGCGGAATACCTGTACTGACACACGATCAGCGCCGATTGTTCTGCGCACCCTGCCCACCAACGCGGCGGCATCCAACCTGAAAGGCTCCATTGACGCGCTGTTGTCGATCAAGAGTTGCAGCCCTTTTGCCGCTGTTATGACGGGCCGGCGCGGTAACGACTCGAACGGCATTCCTCGGGCGATGCATTCAATGACTCGTAGAATGTCCGGCTCACCCACTGGCAGATTTACACACGCGAGCCGGCTCACAATGGCGCTCTGATATTTCGAGTCGAATAGCGGCGGCATCGCTTGTCGAAACGGGTTGGGAATGCTCGCCGGCAGCGCAATCGGTGGAGTGCTTTCCAGCCAGGAGGGAGCGGCGGTGGCGCCAGCCTCCCCCTGTTGTGTCAGGGAGGAATTGACCAGCGGGGGTAGCGACCTCGGATCATCCACCTCGCGCAGTTGTGGGCTCTGACCGGGCTCAGTCAGTGGGGGCGAGGCCGGTTCCTCTCGTTCCGCGCGGAATGCGGGTGTCGCAGCGCGGCCCGCGCCCGGTCTGGTGCGCAATCCGAGCAACTCCAGAATGGCGAGCTCGATTTCAGCACTCCGCGGCTTCAGCCTGACAAACGCCTGCAGCGCAGAGCCCCAGACGCCAACACTCATAATCCGCTCGCGCCGAGCGCTATTTGAGTCAGCTTCTGGAACATGGGCGACGTGGAGTCGATCTGCAACTTACTGCAAGCGCGCAGAATGTCCAGGTACTCAGCGGGATTGGGGTCACGTCGTTCGCGCATGGAGCTTCCTTGAATGACGAGCTTTGCGGCGGCCTGCAGTAAACCCTCGTTCGCACCCGAAAAGTGCGCCCGGCCCACTTCAACCAGCCTATCCTGGTTGAACGGAGCGATGTTCAGCTCAACACAGCGTCGCAGAAAGGCAGGAGGCAGATCCCGATCCTCATTCGTGGTTATGATGATCAGAGGCGGAGGCAGTTGTGCTTCGACGGACGCGCCGGTTTCCTCAACTACAAATGCCAGATCGCCCAAAGGCCGCAGCAAGGCATTGGGCACATCGGGATCTGCCTTATCGATCTCATCGATGAGCAGCACTGCCCTCGAGTTTTCAGTATCGCCGCGAGCAGGGCCGTTGTAGTGTGTCCGCAGCTGTTGTTCGCGTGCGCTTTTGCTATCGAACGCCCACCACAATGGTCCCGGGTTGATGTATGAATTCCAGTCGGGTGACAGCGTGCCGATCTGGGCATCCTGTAGTCGGCGCAGTAGATCAGTAGTCCAAAGCAAGTCTCGGGCCTGTGTACGCGCTGTCACAATAGCCTCGTGGTAGCGCGCGCCCAGTTGCTCCGCTGTGCTCCGGGCGAGTGAGGTCTTACCGCAGCCGCTGGTACCGCGAACCAACAGCGGCCGGCCCGTTGCGAGAGCAACATTGACCGCCAGAACGATTTCCTCGGAGAACAGATAGACGCCTGCCGGTGCTACGTCGCCCGCGCCGGGGCTCGCTCCTTCGGGCAATACTTGCGGTGCGAGTGACTGCGGCGCGAAGATAGGTGTAAAGCTCTGCGTCATGGTGCTCAGTCTCCTGGCCGCAACAGGGTGCGCGCTGCCTCGTAATCGGTTCTGGCTGAGGATTCCCGACCCGCGAGAAGTTTCGGTTCGACCCGCCGCAACAGTGTCTCGGGCCAACCCGCCGCATCGGGTAGTTCCTTTCCTGACAGGAAGAGGAAGATGAGAAAAGGGAAGCGTTCCTGGAGCTTAGGTACGAGCTCCGCGGCGTCTCCCGGCAATCGCATCACAATGACGACCGGGCGACCCAGACTGTTGAGTTTCTGCAGCAACGCAGTGAGCTGACTATCCGGATCAGCACCGAAGTCATCGGCCAGCAGATTCGGCTGCAGCTCGGTCAGGAGGGCTGCCTGAATCTCGGTGGCGAGGTCTTCGAACGCGATCTCACCGCAAACGGCGGTGATCGGGACGACGCGCCACATGGTCTTGGGCGGCAGGCAGGTCGCGCGGCGTACATACATCTCCGCCGCGAAGCGCGTTTCCGCGTTGATCACGGCGCCCGGTCGCCGATCGACCAGCTTCGCGCATACGGCAATCCAGCGGGCCGCCGACAGATCTACCCAGCTCGGCGCAATAATCTCGAGGATCCGATCGACTGCACCGGGAGATTGGGTGCGCGTTGCCAGGTATTCCAGCGCGGCGAGTGCATCGGACAAGGGTGTTTGGAGCAGCGCTAATGCAAGACTATGCGCTTCGCTGCCTAGCGTCGTGAGCCTCGTGCAGTCGGTGCGGCAGCGGTGCACCGCCTCATCCAGGCATTCCGAATCCACTCCACGGAGTAAAACTTCAATCTGCTCCGCTAGCTCCTCCAGCGGTGTGCGGGAGACCGCGCGCAAATGCGACAGGCCAGCAACAATTTCCTGGCAGGTGTGTTCGACATCCGTATGTTGGATGACGTTGAGATCTACGAACCCGATGTCCCGAAACCTAGGATCAGCGCGCAAGTCATCGAGGGTGACACCGGGCAGCAGAATCGGCAGCAGAGTGAAAGTCGGATCGAGCACTTTCCGCCAAGAAAGAATGGCGCTTTCCCGCGGCACCCACACGCTCGCCGCTGTCAACGAATCGGGAGAGATGACGATAACCCCGGCGTGACAGACGCCGAGCCACGTATAGATCTCGTCCCGCCAAAGGGCTCCTGGCCCCAGCCGATCGAAGTCGATGAGGACTTCGAATCCTCTCTCGGCGAGCTGTCCCTTGATGCTCTCTAGGAGCGCCATGACCGCCAGCTCTCCGTTGCGGTGGCTTATGAAGACCCGTGGTGTGCGCGTAACCGTGCTCCCCTGTCCTTAGGGCTGGTATACCACCCGTCGCGCTATTGAGCCACCCACAACGTGCAGGCTCCCGGACGGCAGCCTGCGCGTGGGGCGTGTCCGCGCGCCGGGTTTCGGTTACTTCAAAGTTCGTGGCGCCGCTCCGCAAAAAGCCGGTAGGTCAGGCTCAGCGTGAGGTGGCTCATTTTGTGACGGACTGGTTGCCCTCGCACCTTTCGGGGGTGGCCAACACGTGTGTGGTCGCGCGGTCCACATTAGTAGCCGAATGATCGCAACCGCCGCCTGTCGCGATCCCATTCACCAAGACTCGGTCAATCGGCACCCTTGATCGACAATGTCCACTCATTGAAGTGAAGGCCCGCCATCTCTGGCGCGGGCGGGGCATTGTGGGCGGGGACCAGAGGAAGGATCGATGCAGTCGAGGCCTTTCTGCTTCACAGCGAAGCGCCACTCGCGCTCAACATATGGCGACTCTTTCGCATATCGAGACCAAAAGAGATAAAACACGTCTCTGGATGCTATCTCTTGCTCAATCCGCTTCTGCCAATCTTCGCCCGAACAAAACGAGGTCACGTCCGCAACGATATAGTCGACCAAGTTCAGCGGCACCGATTCGAGTACAGCCTCGGCAAGCTCCGCAACAACCTCGCCTGCGTTTGAGTGATGAATGTGATTAATCGATGATGCTTTTTTGATTGTGGCCGATTCATCGGTAATGGAAACTACAACGCCGACGTTCAAGCGACTACTTCTCCCCCTCCAGGCGCTGCAGGAGCTACTCTAATTTCTAGCTTGAGACCGTTCATCATAAATCTTAGTAGACCGTCGACACGCTTTGTTGGGACTTCCACGTTCGGTTGCTTCAGCGCGGTAGCCAGTTCGCGCCTGACTCAATCGGTGGGCCGCAATAACAGCTTCAAACGGTTCTTCCAACTCAGGCCGCCAGAACCCAGTACCGCCAGAACTACCCGTGCGCTTCCGAGTGCTTGGTCGATTGCTCGCTCAAAGTCGATTCCTGGCTGAATATGGTTATCGATGAAAATCTCAAATCCAGCCTTTTCGAGGTGTTGAAGTACGGACTCGGCCGCCCACCCATCGGTACGCCTGTAGTTGAGGAAGATGTCCGACATCCCCACGCCCGCGTTTCGTCGTTTTCCGATACCCCTGAACCGCCACTTTAAATGTTATCGCCTGCGGTTCGCAAATCTATCTCGACAGCGGTTCCCGCCGACCAACACAGAGATAGAGGTCGTTCCATGGTTCCTTAAAATGGCAGCGAATTCGGATCAAGCTCGCTAATGAATGAATATCGGCGACGCGAGATATACCGGAACATTGATGGCCACGCTGGCTCGCGCCGTCTTAGCACGGGCGTTCAGGTAATATCGAATTGTTTTATAGGGCATCGTCGATCTGCGCGGGCATACACTGATAGCAGTACCCCGCGCGGGAAACCGATCCCTTGAAGAGGAAGGGCGAGCAACGGCAAGGCAGGTGATCAACGCCAACGATGCCGTTCAGGTGCTGCTGTTGGTGTTGGTTAGAGTGCCGGAATCGCTTTCGATGTCAAAGGTCATATGGGAGCGCGGGACCTGTTGAAGTTGCTGTGGCCTCGAAGCGATGCCGAGGCGCCATTATACCGAACACGCTCAGGTGATCAGAACGGCCAGCTGCATCTATGTGATCTCGACACGCTCACGCCGCTGGCCACCCTGGAAGTTGCCGATGAGCCCATCCTGAGTCTCGCCGTCTCGCCCGATGGCAACCATCTCGCAATCGCGACGCTGGGGGATGTTTTCGAAATTCCACTCGATCATATTACTGCGTTGCAGGTCGCATGCTCCTCCGTCACACAGCAACTCGACATCGCCCTCCGGCAGGCAGACACTGGTCCCCGGCGATATCCCCACGGACGTGTCGACGTTGCAGCAGTCCGCTGACTCCTTTACGCACGCCGCTATTGTTTGCACAGCTCTGAGCGCATCGCGGGCTGGGGTAATAAGGGCTCGCGAGGCGGCGCAAACCAGGACGGCCAACGTGCGCATGCCGCTGCGATTAGAGATTTCGGCTGCCACTCCCAGAGTCTCAGAATACCCGGATTGATCCCGTCGAGCGTCATCAGCAAGTTACTTCCCTCGCCCATCCAGCTGACCTGCTGGATCGGGTTCTCAAAGGGAAGCATCGCAATTGCGTCGGCACGGGTAACGTCATAGACAGTCGCGGCACGATCCATACCGCCGGCAGCGAGCCAAAGTCCATCAGGAGAGAACGCCAGATCCCGGATCCGACCCACGCGTGAAAGCACGTGCAGATTGAAGCCGTCCGCTTCGTTCAAAAGCAACAGCGATCCCGAGTCAATTCCGGCGCCGTCGATGGCGAGAGCGAGGCTTCGTCCGTCACGCGAAAATGCGGCGTGTGCAGGTTGGCCTTCGGTGTCAAAAGGCTTGCATTGAAACGGCTCCGTCTGAGTACCGCACGTGAACCTGGCGACTGCGGAGCCGCCTCGCCACGAAGAAATGAGCTTTTCTCGCCATTGCTGCACGCGTGTATCGCGCCGTCTGCAAAGACATGCGCCGCCGCCTTCAGCACGAGAAAAGCCCACCAGTAACCGATTGCCTTCGCGATCGAGTGCCAAGGTGCTCACCGCACCGGGCACTTGCAGCGTTGCCTGTGTGTTGTCGAGCGAGTGAAACATGTTTACTTCGCCCTGCAGGTTTCCCACCGCAACAAACTCGCCCGAGGCCGCCAGCGCTTGCATATCTGTAAGATTGTGCACGAAGAGCAGCTTCCCGCCACGAATGTTGCGCAATCGGACAGTACCACTTCCTTGTGCGTCGCGAGTCGCAACCAAGGTTCCCGAACCTGCCGCATGAATCTCGAGTATCGGCGCCACATCGCCCGGTGAGTTGGGATTCTGAATCGTCGTCCCCTCGATGAGACGCCCCCTCGTGCCCACATCCGTCGGTTGTACGGAAAATGTCGGCGCCCGAGTGGATGCGCCAATTCGCAGAATCCAGCCTTTGTTTTCGCCGAGAGAAAGCGGCTCAACAAAAGAGGGGCTGTCTGGTAGTTTCGCCTGATCGACCACGCTGCCGTCTGCCGCACTCACCAGTTGGAGTCTCCGGGTATCACTCCAAGCGGTGACCCAGTTCCCCTTCGGTTCTGCCGAGGCCGAATCGATTCCGCCGAGGGTCCAGCGCTCTGGCCCTTCGGCGATGTCCCACATGTTGACGCGCCCATCGTCCGAGCCCGTAACAACGTGACGTAGATCTGCAGCGAACGCGACTGCACGCGTCATGGTCGGAAGTATCATCAATCGCAGAAGTGAGGCATTGGCAGCGGTAAGAATCCGAACGGTGGAGTCGTGGCTCGCGATTCCGACGAGAGTCCCATCTGTCGAATACGCGATCCCCGTGCGCGGGCGCTCGAACCGCGGCGCCTCGCGCAACCGACCGGTCGCATCGCGTGCCGTGGTCGCCGGACCGCGCGCAGGAACGTTGTACGACTCAGGGGTGCATGTCGCCGGATTGAAGAGGAGCCATCCGCCGTCGGCATCGGCGATCGCTAACTTGTCCAATGTCGGGTGCTGAGCGACCGCAAAAATCTCGCTGGAGTGTTTGACTGAGCGAGCCGGAGCACCCCAGTCTGCAAATCTGAGACAGTAGACACTCCCAAGGATGTCGGCGACGACCAGTTGTCCCGACAGAGGCTCGATCGCGATCCCGTTGATGCCCGCCTTATCACCGTCTGCATCTAGCAGAGCGTGAACACGAAGCGGCTGCCAATTTTCGAGCGCGGCAGTGTCCAAATCGAGCTCGGCGAGCGTGCCCTCAAATGAGCCGACAACGAGGTGCCGGCCGTCGGGCGTGAAGGCAATACCGCGGACGCGGCCCAGGTCGGAGTGTCCCATTCGCCGGGCCGTTAGACCGTTCTCGTCCCTTTCCCAACCGACCAGATCCACACCGCGCTGGGTTGCAATCGCGATCAGGGGCCGCGTCCGGTGCGGGAGTAGTGCGGTCGCTCTGCCGGACAATTTCACTCGCGTGAGCTCAGCATCGTCCGATGCATTCGCAAAATGCAGAATCCCGCTCCAACCGGACGAGGCAATGACGCGGTCGCTATCCAGAAAGGCAACCGCGTCCACTGCGTGTCCGGTTTCGTCGTGGACTCCGCCCCACACGTGCGTTGGCAGAAGTCGCAAGCTTCGTACTAGTGCGGCATAGCCTTGCGACGTTGGCTCGACTGCTACAGAGCTCGCGGCATAAGTGAGGGCATCCAAGGAGCGATTGTCCGAGGCCTCACTCCCGAGGCGAGCGACGAGTGCGAGACTCGAAGCGCGGGCGAGTCGCTCATTGTGATTCCGTTCATCCCGGGTAAAGCTGAGCTTCCCCAACAGCCCTGCGATAAAGATCGTGATACTTACCGCGATCAGAGCATCACGTCGTCGTTTTCGATGAAGCCCCGCACGCCAGCTAGCTATCAGATCGGTCGGGGCAACGCCTATCAACTCGGCCGCTATCCTGAGGCGTTGCTCCGGATATGGTCGGACTGCCTGAGCGCGGGGTGCGCGTCGACGCCAGCCCCGCAAATCCACCCAGGACCTCTTGTCGAGTCCTTCACTGAGCACCCGAGGAGGAAACGTGCCTTCACGGTCAACCATCGGATTGTCACCGTGGGTTAGTGCGATGATCAGGTCTTCGGGGTCGCGGTTGTCGAGCCACCAATCGAGCTCACGAGTGATCCATGGATGTAGTCGAGACTTTGGACCCACGAAAACGATACAACGACGAGCCCGTTTCATGTGCTCCGTAATGAGGTCGAAAACCGGATCGTCCACTTTCGCGGCAGCAGGGCCGCGATTGCCGGGGACCTTGAAGTCGCTTCCGTCGACGCAGAGTGAGAGCTTGGAACGATACTTCGATTCAACCAGGCGGTTGGTATCCAACGACTCGAGGAACGCCTCGACGTCCCGTACGAGGGCGCCATCTGGCTTCGTTGCGTAAGTTGCGAACGCGTCATACAGGAAGGGTGAAGCAGACATGTTCTAGGCCGAGCTGATGGCGCTACACCATTCGACTGCCGTATACGGGGTCGGTATCCCGCACCATGTTTTGCGCGAGCCGGTTGAATATCGCTGCAAAGCCTTTCTCATCGGGTTCCCCCGGCGCGAGGAGATGCCGCGCAGCGCTTTCCCCGAGCCGTCGATAGGCCTCGAATTGCGCCTCATCAAAAAATTGGTCAATAGTGCTTTGATGGGGAAACAGAGGATTCTCGCGCCGGTAATCCAGCACATAGCTCGACTCTGTACCCAGCATGGCGAGCTTTATGTAGAGCATCCAACCGAGTTCCTTTTTTTTGGCGTCGCCATCATGGATGCCGGGTGTGTAGTCAATCTTGACGAGCGAGCCATAGTTGCTGCTGTAGTTGTTGACCAGCTTGAAAGCGGTCGCGTCGAACTCGAGGCGATAGCCGAGATCGATGGCCACCAGCCGCTGTAAACGGTTGAGATCCGCACACACCATCTGAGCGTCCATGCCGCCATCGATACACACGATGAACTTCAACCGCCGGCGGATCAGCTCATACGCGGCCAGATTCTCGAGGTGCCCCCCGTCAGAGACATTTATGGCGCTCGATTTTTCACCGAGGAGTCCGAACATCTCACGGGTCACCTGTACGAAGGCGTTGGAAGCAATCCACGCCCAGGTCCCCGTTCGCCACCGTAACCAATATCCGAGCCGTACGTTGAAGATCGCCATCAGCGTGCGGTACTGGTGAAAGGTCTGCCAGCCCATGTTGGTGGAGGCGGCCGCTCCTGAGATGGCCATGGCGGTTGCAAGGTCCAAGTCGGGATTCATCCTGGCGAGTTGCGCAGTGGGCTGGTAATCGAGCAACGGCGAACCGCAGAATCCTTTGCTCATCAAAAAGAAATCGCCGCCGCGCCCCCGCAGCTCGGAAGCGGTCTCGGAGGTGAGATTCACCGTAGTGTTGATCAGGTGGTAAGGCAATGTCGGCGCAAGATCCTGCAAGGAAATCGGCTCCGTATCGCGCAAATAACACTTGGCCAACGAGTCACGGTAGTAACGGTGCAGACCCGTGAGATTGAGATTGATCGCGGCCGCCCAGAGAATCCATGCGAGCAGTCCTCCCCCCACTGTCCATTCGGCAGCGGTGATAGCGTGCTCCGGGCCGATCCCGAGGAACCGGACGGTCGCCAGATACACTACGGTGAACAGTACAACACCCGCCAAAATGAATAGGCGTGACAGCGCAGCGCGATGTCGCCACGCGACCCCCATGGCCTTCACAACGGCACCACCGGTGAGTGCCGTCACGACTGTTGTGAATGCAACACTCTTCAGTTCCCAGTGCGGCGTGGATGAGAGCAAGCCCAGTAACCACGGCGTCGCTACTGCAACCAGCAGTGCCATGGCACCGATAGATGCCCCGGCTGCAACATTGTCGAGCAGCGTGCGTGCGTGCTGCCACACCTGCGTGACAGGGCGCACCAGAAAGCAGACCCCGGCGACAATTCCTGCAACAGTGGCAAGCAGCAGCCACGGACTGATCAAATAATCAGATATCGAGACGTACTGGCTCGGTTCGAATGCACCAACGCGGCCTATCATGTGAATGATGAATGCCGCTACCACGGGAATCGCCGCGGTCAACAAAGTGGTCACCAGAACCCCGGAGATCAGCAGTCCGACGAGCTTCAGGCGCGCAAACGCCGCCGTGGGCAGCAGATACTTGCTGTTGTTACGCAGATGGCGCACCTGCTCGGAGTCAACCGATTTGCCGCCGAAGGTCTGCCGGAAGACTGCCGCACCATTGACATCACTCTCAGGATTGACTTTCGACGGCGCGAGCCGACTGCTCAAAAATGCGCCCAGGTAGCCGCCCCCTGAAACCGTGGAAAGATAGTCGAACTTCGGCAGCAATCCACGGTCGGCAAGCACTTGAACCACGCCGAGACAAAACGTGGCGGAACGAATTCCGCCGCCGGAGAGCGCCAGTCCGGTCCCATCCTGCGATGCTTCCGCGTCTGTCGGCCGCAACCCGCGCCGCTTGGCAACATGCGCGCGCTCGAATTCATTGATCTCCTTTAGCCTGTCGCGAAGACCGCTACGCTGTCCTTCGCACTCGATTCCCATCCGCACGTGCGCGCCCAGTGTTGGCATCGAGGGTGGCTGCGACAATCCCGCCGGAGGTTTGGCCACTCTCCCCAGGCTGAGTGACCTGAAGAGAGCAGCAAATTGCTTCAAGTCCGTCTGCAGCCATTTCAGCTCAGCCCGCACTCGCTCGCGCTGCACGGGGCCCGCAAATTGATTGTCGGAGCCCCGCAGACTATGCCACCGTGCAGTGTACGGGCGGATCGCGTCTATCATGGCGCAGGCGAGCATAAGAAACTCTTCGTCGCCCTGGCTTTGCTTCATCAGGGCACGGGTCGTTTCAAACAGGCTCACCACGCTATCAACCGCCTTCTCTTCGTTTCCGGACAGCGCGTGTAGACTCTGGGTGGCTGCCCGAGTAATCAACTCCACCCACAGCTGGTGAGCTGTCCTATGTTGCAACGGCGCTGAGGAAGAAGGTGTTTCGCGGACTACGGCTGCACGCGCTGCTGACTCTGCCCTCGAAGCGCATGCCTTCGCCAAGCCTCGCATGATCAGCGTCGTCGCTTGATCGATGTGCGGCGTGCGCGCAAGGATCACATTCTCTTCCTCGGTCAGGCCATTATTCAGATCCGAAGCGGTGAAACCGGCGAACTCTTCGATGTTGGCCCAACTGCGTGGCTCACTTGAAGGCGAGCTTAACCCGAGTGCTTCGCAGATGTCTCGAGCGCAGCCTCCGAACCCACCTAACACGTACAGTGGTTGCCTCGCGCGCAGAGACAGCAGCACCTCCTCACCAACACCCGGCATCACACCTTTGAATCGGGCTGTTTGGCCGCCGAGTACAATGCGGGCGTCCGTCTCCACCAGCATTCGCTCGCGCATCGAAGTGAGTCCTATCGCCCACTCCGCATTCGTGGATTCCTGGGATGCCATCGTTGAGCGTTGTTCCCAGTCGAGCGTGCGTCCGCTGGGGTCGAGGCACCGTAGGACGCCTGCGCCTTCGAGATCCTTTCTGAAGCCCTCGAGATTTTCCATCGATTCGCGAATGTGCACCGGCCAAGCCAAGTAGTTGCGCACCCGCAGTGCGCTGTTCCCTTCAGCATCGCGGCAATGTCTAGCCGCCAGTTCGAACAGGATGTTGGTGAAGCCACCGACGCGCAGATCACCTCCGTAGACGAGATGAGCTCCGAGCGCCAGAAGATAGCGTGCGACCTCCGCCGTTGCATCCTTCAGATGCTCATCGCTCAAGCCCAGTGACGCCATGTCAGGGCTGTTCGAGATCGAGATGGCGATTCGCAGACCTGCGAAAGGTTGCTCAGTGCTCATGGCGCGGCCAACCATGCATTCATGCTTCGCAATCGCACGCGAGGAGCCAGCCGCGCAAACAACTGCAGCTCGCCCTGGCTCAACGGCGGATCCGGATAAACAATCATCGGATCGGGGGCATCGGCAGCCACCGGCAGGCAACTCGTGAGCGAGATCAACTCTGGCTGCCGAGGCAGGAACACCACCTCGGGTCCCGCGAGCGCGCGTGCCAGCTCGACGCGACAGCGCCACAGAAAGTCCTTCAACACCTCATCCAACAGGCGGCCGATCACTATGTCGATTCGATTCAGCTGCTGCGGATCCATGCGCACGATCGGTACGTTACCCATGTAAGGGAAACCGCGTTCATCGAAGTCGCGCAGGCAGTTTGCAATGAGAAGGGGCCGGTTACCATGTTTCGCCATGATGATCTCCAGCTGGCACCAGTCGCGCGACGAGTAGGAGTCAGTGTGAACGGCGACAATTGCACTGCGCTTCAACTGAGCGAGCAGCACCTGCTGGAATCGAATGCCTGCCGGGATATCGTAAACGTCAAAGAAGCTCGCCAATCCGTGGCCTCTCTGCAGGTTATCCCGAATCGCATGCGCAATGCGCTCACCGTCCTCATCATGCTTGGAGTGGCTTATGAAGATTTGCACCTTCTGCAGAAACCGTTCAAGGGCGTCTTCCTCCTCCTGCGGATGTTTCAGATGCTCCAGGTGGTAACGCAGCATCCTGCACAGCTCGTAGGTTAGTTCCACAATCAGGCGACGCAGCCTCGGGACTTCGTTGTCGGGCCATTGATCCCACCGCAGCGCTTGCTCGCTGACACCAAGTTTGAGCGCGTCCTCATCGAGTGATACGGGAAACACGCGGGCCCGGAAGCCGGCCGCTTCAGTTCTCTCTGTGAGCTCATGGATATAGGCACACCAGCCAACGTCTTTCACGAGTTGCTGTTCGGCCAAAACGATGGCTGCAGTTGTTTCGGCCTCCTCGAGATCAATAGCGGAGGGCGGTCGGCCCTCGCTGCCACCGGACGAACGGAAAATCACACTCACGCCTGTCCCGCCCGCCACATTTGCGAAGAGCTTGCGACGAAAGTGATCACGCAAAGCTTCTGCCAGAGAGGCGCCCGTCGTATTGAGCGGATGCCAGATGACGTAGAGCACCAGAAAAGGCCGAGTCAAATCCGACATGTTAATGTTCCCTCGGCCCAGCTGCGAATTACCGCCGTCCCACGTTTTATTGTTCTGGCCAGCCCCTGTCTCCATGCTGCCCGGCAACTCGGCCTGTTGCAAGCCATCCGCCTGAGAACCGTTGTCGCCCTTTTTGGACGAGAATATTAAGCTCGACATTGGGCTCGCACACTCAGAACATCGACGGCAAATAAGAGCTGAGGCCCACGCTCATCGAGGCCATCCGCCGCGCGGCCACGCTGGGGGCATTGCATGTCCTCGGCTCGGATCTTCATCCGGAGTTGTCACGAGATCCGAGCTACACTGGAGGACGTGCGATGCCGGATCCGTTCGATACTTTGGAAGCGATGGTTCCAGCTGCCAACGTTGTCAGTCGGCCCTTCAAGTACGACATCTTTCTGTGCCACAACAGCTTGGACAAGCCGCTGGTCAAGCTGATCGCCGATGCGCTGCAGATCGAGGCCGGCATTCTCTTTTTTCTCGACGAATACTCGATCCCCGCCAGCGTGGAATTTTTCGAGTTCATTGAAGCTGAAATGCGGCAGTCAGCCACCTGTGGCAGATTGGCGACCGATTTCTTCTAATGATTTTCAAATGTCCGAGCAGAAGCGAGCGCGTGCGAACGGAAACGGGAGAGCGTACTCTGCTGAAATGATTGATGCCCGCTCACCCTCGCTGATGCTCGGTAACGAAAAATCCGGTCTGTCACGCCGGTGCACTCGGGACTCAACTTAGTGCCCCGAGCAAAACAGCGGCATCTCACCGTCGTCAATGTTAATCGACCAAGCTGCCGATTTCGCGGCTGTAATACCGCTTTACTCCTCGGCAGCCGGTGTCCTCGCATGCTTGTATGTGCAGCCCTTGGCGTTAGTCCTTCCTCACCAGAATTAATGTGCGGTATTTCTCTCGCGGATGACCCTTGCCACTTCCGCCAGAAGCACATCGAATTCCTGGCTGAAGTCGATCTGCGACGGTCCAGGTAACGATTCAACTTGCCTCATAGGTTGGTGGGCAGTCAAGTCTCCAATGATTCGCGCAGCGCCCTCCAACTTCTTGGCCATTTGCTTGAATGACTTGTGCGTCTTGGCGTCGCCACCGTAGTTGTTAGCTACCTCACTGAAGTTCGAGTGTCCCAGCGCGGGTGGGATATGATTGATTATAGTCCTAGCCAATAGTGCCACGGCCATGTAGCACTTATTTTCGTAACATGTGTTGATTTCCTCGCAGAGTCGAATAAGACGCTTAGCGTCTGGCTTATAACCAACTATAACTAGCCCTCGAAGTTCGTTGAGTCGCTCGCTGTCGACAAACGAATCTCTATCGACTAGGGCTTCGGCAGCCCTCTCTTTATGATGCCAATAGGTATTCGTGAGATCTTGGAAGCTGAATCGAGTGTTGCCCGCGTTTTTGTAAGCCTCAAGGTCGCGCTGCCAACACGCGCGCGAAAACCTGGACCTGAGTACCGCTTCCCGTTCTTTGACGGCAAAACGTAGGTTCGGACTTTCGACTCTATGGGTAATTGTCGACACCGATCCAACAGGGCCTTCACTCGCGGAGTTATTTTTACGTCGATAGATTGACCTGTGCGCCTGTTGTATTGACGGATGACCTCCTCATCGGGATAAATCTGCGCCCACGTCAGATTGAGAATCTCTCGTTGAGGTAAACCGGTGCACCATGTTAGTTCAGCCGCTAGCATGGTCTTCTCGTGTTTTCCGAGCGCTTTAAGTCGTTGGAACTCCTGCTCTGTGACTATCCTGTCGCGGGGCTTTGGGTTTCTTAGCTCCACTTCTTTTACGACGTTTGATTGTAGCCATTGCAGCTGCACCGCATAATTGAAGGCGGCGCGGAGACACCACAGACTTTTCGTCCGATGTGCATGTCCTTTACCCCCGGGAGCCTGATTCAAGTATTCGCGTAGTTCCTTGTACGTGATGCTTTCTGCGGCGCGCTTCCCAAACAAGCGGCTTAATACGGTCAGATGCCGTGCATAATCTTGCTGAGTCGCCTCGCTAAGATGCGGCAAGACGTCTTCTTTGTATTTATCAAGTATGGTATCAACTGGATGCAAAGTCTGTTCTCCCGTGCTGCATTTTAATTCCTGCGCAAAACGGTGGCGGCAAACGTTTGAAGGTAAGACGACCTCCCAACACGGTACTCGGCAAAATCATTCCACCGGATCGACGCCGAGCACACGGGCAACCATGATGAGATACGAGACTTCGATCTCGCGGCGGCGCGCTTCCATATCCGCGAGCACGTCATCGACCAGCTCTTCTTTTGTTTCGGAGTCCGAAGCGATCGCTGTAACCCTCTGCGAGTCCACGGAGTTCTCCACCAAGTAGAATACGGTATCAGCGCTCATCGCGGATCATTCAGGCGAATCGACCCCTCTGTGCCGAGGCTGCCGCCAGCTCATCAATGGTCTTGGTTGCAGAGTGCAACACCACCTTGCTTGCCGGAATGGGACTGAAGCGTTGCACCTGGTCCTTACTAACCTAGTGCCAAATGGGAAGAAGGACCATGCGGCTCTGGCGCACTTGGCGGTTGATCAACGCTTCGAGTTCCGCAGTCGGCATGCCTTCTTCATATAGTTGACCGATGCGACGACAAGGGCGAACCGCGGCTCGCCCCACACCTGGCGCTCACCAACGAGGGTAGAACAGATTGATTGAGTATCTCCGGCGCATCACTCTTCGCGGGCGGTAATTCGGGTCGGGAGACGCTCGGTGCGCGAAGTGAGAAGAAGGAAGGAGTGACGCCGCATCTGTGACAAATTCCGTGACAAACTTGTCGGAAGATCTGTGACAAACGGTACCGGCGGAAGAATAAAACTGAGGAAAATCAATGGTCGGGGTGACAGGATTTGAACCTGCGACACCTACGTCCCGAACGTAGTGCTCTACCAGGCTGAGCTACACCCCGACATGGACACCCGGCGCCCAAGCGAGCCGGGGAGGCGACGCGGGTAGCGGGGGCCGCGAAGTGTACTGAAGGCCCCCCTCCGCAGCAACGCAAATCTGGCCTTCAGGTGGTGTGCGCGACCGCAAACCGCGCAAGCGCCGCCAGCCCGGTTCGATACGGAGTATCCGGCAATGCATCCAGCGCTTTCAGCGCGCGCTCGGACTCGTTCTGCGCCAGCCGGGCGGCATAGTCCAGTCCGCCGGTGGACTCGATAGCCGCCACAATGGGTTCCAGTTGGGCGAGCCCGCCGTTCTCGATGGCGAGCCGGATGGCCGCCTTCTGGGATTCATCGCCATGCCGCAGAGCATGGATCAGAGGCAGCGTCGGCTTACCCTCCGCGAGATCATCACCGAGGTTCTTGCCGCGCTCGGCGGGATTGGAGCGATAGTCGAGCACATCGTCCATGAGTTGGTATGCAGTGCCAAGGTGTTTGCCGTACGCAGCCAATGCCTGCACGACATTGTTCGGCGCGCCCGCCAGGACCGCGGCAACCTCCGCGCCGGCCTGAAATAACTTGGCCGTCTTGCGATGGATCACTTCGAGGTATCGCTGCTCTGTTGTGTCAGGATCATGCGCGTTCATCAACTGCAGGACTTCGCCCTCAGCGATGACGTTGGTGGCCTCGGCCATGATTTCCATGACACGTTGGTTGGTCAGGGCAGCCATCATCTGGAACGCGCGCGAGTAGACGAAGTCACCCACGAGAACGCTGGCCTGGTTGCCAAACACTTCATTGGCGGTGTCACGTCCCCGCCGCATTGACGAACCGTCCACGACATCATCGTGCAGCAGCGTGGCGGTATGAATGAATTCAATGAATGCTGCCGCTTCTACGGCGGCAAGTCCTTCGTGCCCGCAGGCCCTGCCAGCCAGGACGACGAGGAGGGGGCGCAAGCGCTTTCCGCCACCCGCGATGATGTGGTCCGCAACCTGGTCGACCAGGGGGACGGCGCTCTTGAGCCTCGCCCGGATGACGCGGTTGACGGATTCGAGATCCGATTGAACGAGCGCCCGGATTTCTTCGAGGGTCATCGTTCCTGGGAACAGAGTGTCACGGGCAGCATTCATAATGAGCCACACATCCTAGCCGATGCAGGGGGTGGCGAGAATGGCGAAGGTGGCAGACCATGCAGCTAAGTGCTGGTGTAAGCTGAGGAAAAGGACGTTTGACCCGCCAGGCCCGCGCCAGTAGAATGCGCGGCCTTCTTTAGACCCCATTCCAGTTTCCCTAATCACTATGTACGCAGTCATCGCCACCGGCGGAAAGCAATATCGTGTCTCCAAGGACGGCCTTCTCCGTGTCGAGAAGCTCGACGCCGAGCCGGGCGCCACCGTCGAATTCGGTGAGGTGCTGCTCGTGGGCGAGGGCGCCGAAGTGAAGCTGGGCAAGCCCCTTCTAAAGGGCGGCAAGGTGGTGGCTACCGTGGTCCGCCACGGCAAGTCAGCCAAGGTCAGCATCGTGAAGTTCCGCCGCCGCAAGCACTACCTGCGGCAGGGCACCCACCGGCAGTTCTTCACCGAGGTTAAGGTCACGGACATCAGCGCAGGCTGAGCCGTCCGATCTGATCGATCGCCCGGCATCGGGCGTTATGAACAAAGTCTTTTAGGATTTAGCACTCATGGCACACAAAAAAGCTGGCGGTAGTACCCGCAACGGTCGTGACTCCCACTCAAAGCGGCTGGGCGTAAAGCGCTTCGGCGGTGAGCACGTTCTGGCAGGCAACATCCTGATTCGTCAGCGTGGCACGCCGGTGCGCGCGGGTGCCAATGTGGGCACCGGAGTGGATCACACCCTGTTCGCCAAGGTCTCGGGCGTGGTGAAGTTCTCGAAGCGCGGCGCCGAGCAGCGCATGTACGTTCACGTCGTACCGGAAGCCGCAGCAGCCGAGACCCACTGAGGTCTGGCGCTAGCCGCAGCGATCATCGAAAACCCCGGCGCAATGCCGGGGTTTTCGTTTGCGCCGGCGTTGGCCGGGCGGTTCATGTCCTGTCCTGGCGCTTGCCGGGAAATTAAACGGTAAAGTCAGCGCACTATGAAATTCGTCGATGAGGCAAAACTGAGGGTCCAGGCCGGCAACGGCGGTCGCGGCAGCACCAGCTTCCGCCGCGAAAAGTTCGTTCCCCTGGGAGGGCCCGACGGTGGTGACGGCGGTGATGGCGGGAACGTTTATCTGCGTGCCGTCTCGGGCATCAATACCCTGGCCGATTTCCGCATCGAAAAGACGTACCGTGCCGAGCACGGCGAAAACGGCTCCAGTAATGATTGCTTCGGAAAAGGTGGCTCGGACACCTACGTCCCGGTACCGATCGGGACCATTGTCAGGGACTCGGAAACCCATGAACTGTTGGGTGACCTGACCCGCCACGACGATACCCTCCTGGTCGCCCGTGGCGGTAAGGGGGGCTGGGGCAACCTGAAATTCAAGTCCAGCACCAACCGTTCGCCCCGCCAGTTCGGACCGGGCCTTCCCGGCGAGAAGCGCGTTTTAGAGCTGGAAATGAAAGTTATTGCGGACGTGGGCCTGCTGGGTCTGCCGAACGCAGGCAAATCCACACTGATTCGCGCGGTCTCCGCGGCACGCCCGAAGGTCGCTGACTATCCGTTCACTACCCTGTACCCGAATCTCGGCGTGGTGGACGTGGGCCAGCATCGCAGCTTCGTGATGGCGGACATCCCCGGGCTGATTGAGGGCGCGGCGGAGGGCGCGGGCCTGGGAATCCGGTTCCTGAAGCACCTTCAGCGGACCAAGGTCCTGCTGCACCTGGTGGATATCGCACCGTTGGACCCCGACGCCGATCCGGTCAAGGACGCCCGCTCGATCGTGGCCGAGCTGAAGAAATTCGATAAGGAGCTGGCTGCCAAGCCACGCTGGCTGGTGCTCAACAAGCGCGACCTGATGCCGGATGAAGAAGCGGAAAAACGGGCGCGCCAGATCGTCCGCAGCCTACGTTTCCGTGGGCCGCATTTTCTCATCTCCGGCGCAACCGGCCGGGGGACGAAGGATCTGGCCGAAGCCGTTATGAGCTTTTTGGAGGAGCAGCGGGAGCGCGAGGGCCGCGCTCACGAATCGTCTGCAGAAGAAACTCACGACGCGCAGCCGGCTTCAACTTGAAGCCCCTGGGTGCGGCCGGTACTGCGTTTGTGACGGCAATCCTGCCGTCTTTGACGATAGCGTTCATCGCTGCCTCACTGCATGGCGCGGATACGAGCAGCCAGTCGGCTCTTGTGACGCGCGGCTTTATTGCGGTGGATGATCTGCTTGTTCACGAGGGTGTCGATAACCGGTACAGCTTCCTTGTAAGAAGCCGTGGCCGTGTCCTTATTTCCACCAGCAATGGCTGTCGTGACGCTGCGGACTGCGGTACGCATGCGTGACCGCAATGCAACGTTACGGGCGCGGTGCTTTTCAGCTTGGCGAGCAGCCTTCTCGGCGGACTTGGTATTAGCCACGAAATCTCCGTCTGGAACGATATCCCCTGAAATCGCGGGGGGCGGTAGTCTGCTGATACGACCTCCGCTTGTCAACGCGGTATACTTTGGCGCTTTACCGTCAATGACTTAAGCCACTATGGAGCTCATTCGCGGTCCCTCGAACCTGCGCGACCGCCATCGGGGCTGTGTCGTGACGATCGGCACGTTCGACGGGATACATCTCGGGCATCAGGCCCTGTTGCAGCGCTTATGTGAACACGCGGCGCGGCAGTCCCGTCCGGCCATGTTGCTCACGTTCGAGCCCATGCCGCGCGAGTATCTGAAGCCTCAAAGCCCGCCGGCGCGACTGACGTCCTGGCGCGAGCGCTGGCACATATTGGGCGACTGCGGAGTCGACTATATGTGTGTGCTGCGTTTCGACGAGCGGTTGCGTAACCTGTCAGGGAAGGACTTCGCAACGCTGCTCGCGCAGCAGCTGCACGCGCATCAGATTGTTGTCGGCCACGACTTCCGGTTTGGACGCAATGGCGAGGCGACGGCTGAAAGTCTGGCCGCCCACGGCACCGCGCTCGGATATGCAGTTGATGTTGTTGAGCCTGTTTTGCTCGAAGGCGTGCGTATCAGCAGCAGTGGTGTGCGTGAGGCGCTGGCGCGAAGTGATTTTGCACTCGCTCGCTCCTGGCTGGGGCGACCGTATTCGATGACTGGACGGGTAGTCCAGGGCAATCAACTGGGCCGCAAGTTGGGCTTCCCGACCGCGAACCTGCGGACGGGCCGGCGGCGTGTGCCGGTGGCCGGTATTTTCGCGATTCGCGTGCACGGTGTGGCCGCCGAACCGCTGCCAGGCGTTGCAAGCCTGGGAACGCGCCCCACCATTGATGGAGGCGGCGAGATGTTGCTGGAGGCACACTTGTTCGATTTCACCGGCAACCTGTACGGCCGCGAAATCGAAGTGGAATTCGTATCAAAGCTGCGCGACGAGGAGCATTTCGCAAACCTCGACGCGCTCGTAGTACAGATGAATGAGGATGCGGCGAGCGCACGTAGGATATTGGCAATATGAAGCCGCCATCTCGACGGCGCGGAACGCGCCGCTGCAATTCGGGGTCGCTTCGACCCCGTTGAACCCCCGGCCGCAGGCCGTGAATAGATTTTGACAAACAATGGCTGAAGAATCAGAGAACCGCTACAAATCGACCATCAACCTGCCCCAGACGGACTTCCCCATGAAGGCCAACCTGGCGCAGCGCGAGCCCGCGCAGGTAAAAGCTTGGGATGATCAAAGGATCTACGCACGGCAACGTGAAATCGCACGCGGCCGTCCGCGTTTCGTCCTGCACGATGGTCCGCCGTATGCCAACGGCGAGATTCACATTGGCCACGCCGTCAACAAGGTCCTGAAGGACATCATCGTCAAGTCGCGTTCACTCGACGGCTTCGATTCCCCCTACATTCCCGGTTGGGACTGCCACGGCCTGCCCATTGAGCTGCAGGTCGAAAAGAAGCACGGCCGTCCGGGCGGAAAGCTCGATGCGAGCGCGTTTCGCAGCGCCTGCCGCGCCTACGCGCAGGAGCAGATCGAGCTGCAGCGCAAGGACTTCAAACGGTTGGGCGTGCTGGGTGATTGGGACAACCCCTATCTGACGATGGACCCGCACTATGAGGCCCAACAACTCAGGGCCTTCGGCAAGATCATCGCCAACGGACACCTGTACAAGGGTGTAAAGCCCGTGCACTGGTGTTTGAAGTGTCGTTCTGCTCTCGCCGAAGCAGAAGTGGAGTACGAGGAGCACACCTCACAGGCAATCGACGTCTACTTCCAGGTTGTCGACAACCACGATCTGGAGAAGCGTGTTGATTTGAGTGCCGGAAAGCTCAAAAGCTCTCCGGTCGATGTCGTCATCTGGACGACGACTGCCTGGACACTGCCAGCTAACCAGGCCGTCACATTGGGACCAGAGTTCAAGTACGTCCTCGTGGAAGCAACGAAGGACGGCGAGCCACATCGCCTGATCCTGGCGACCGAGCTCCTCCAAACCTGCCTGCAGCGTTACAAAATGACGTTGAAGGAAACGTTGGCAGAATTCACCGGCGCGAAGTTGGAAGGCCTGAAGCTGCAGCATCCCTTCCAGGATCGACAGGTCCCCGTCATCGTCGGCGATCACGTGACTCTGGATACAGGCACGGGGGCGGTACACACAGCACCAGGTCACGGTCTCGACGACTTCATCGTCGGCCGCAAGTACAACCTCCCAGTCTCCAACCCAGTTGGCAACGACGGCCGCTTCCTTCCTGACACCCCGTTGTTTGCGGGGCTCGACGTAGAAGCAGCCGTTGGTCCCATCATTGAGGTTCTGAAGGAGCGTGGACGCCTCGCGCACCACGTGTCCTATCGCCACAGCTATCCGCATTGCTGGCGCCACAAGACGCCGCTGATCTTCCGCGCGACTCCGCAATGGTTTATCAGCATGGACCAGAACCAGCTCCGTGCGCATACCTTGCGTGACATCAGGAAGGTCCAGTGGACTCCTGCGTGGGGCGAGCAACGCATCACCGGCATGATCGAGAATCGTCCCGACTGGTGCATCTCGCGCCAGCGAACCTGGGGTGTGCCGATCCCGCTGTTTGTTCACAAACAAACAGGCGCTCTGCACCCGCGGACACAGGAGCTCATCGAGCTCGCGGCCGCTCGTGTAGAAGCGTCAGGAATCGATGCATGGTTCTCTCTCGATCCAGCGGCGCTGCTGCACCAGGAAGCGGACGACTACGACAAGGTCACTGACGTCATGGACGTGTGGGCCGACTCGGGAATGTCGTTCGAGTGCGTGGGCACTGCGCGTCCGGAAGTGAAGGCGCCTGTCGAGCTGTATCTCGAGGGCTCTGATCAGCATCGCGGCTGGTTCCACAGCTCGATCCTGCTGTCCGAGGCTCTTTACGAGCGCGCTCCCTATAAAGCGGTGCTCACTCACGGTTTCACCGTGGATGAGAAGGGCCGCAAGATGTCGAAGTCCCTCGGAAATGTCATTCCGCCCCAGAAGGTGGCTGACAGCCTGGGGGCGGATGTGTTGCGACTGTGGGTGGCGGCGACGGATTACGCCAACGAAATCGCCGTGTCCGATGAGATTCTAAAACGGATGGCCGAATCCTATCGGCGTATGCGCAACACCGTGCGTTTCCTGCTGGGCAACCTCGATAGCGGCTTCGATCCGAAACGCGATTCAGTGGCAACGGCCGACATGGTGGCGCTGGATCGCTGGGCGCTCGAGCGAACCCGCGAGCTGCAGAAAGACATCCTGGACGCCTACCGGCAGTTCCAGTTTCACGTCATCTACCAGAAGGTCCACAACTTCTGCATCGTGGACCTCGGTGGCCTGTATCTGGATGTGTTGAAGGATCGGATGTACACAACGCCGAAAGACAGTCATGCGCGCAAGTCTGCGCAGACGGCGGTGTATCACATCGCGGAAAGCATGGTGCGCTGGCTCGCGCCGATTCTGTCGTTCACGGCGGAGGAGATCTGGAAGTTTCTGCCGGGCGAGCGGCCGGAGTCTGTTTTCCTGAGCACCTGGCATATCACGCCGGAAACGCCTCGTGACAACATCGATTGGCCGGCGTTGATCCACATGCGTGGTGATATCCAGCGCGAGTTGGAGCGGGTCCGTAGTGAGGGCGCGATTGGCTCGCCTCTGGATGCCGAAGTGGATGTCTACGCTGAACCGGGCGACTTCGCGCGTTTCAATGCGCTGGGCCACGAACTGCGTTTTCTGCTGATCACCTCGGATGCGCGGGTTCATCAGGTCGACGAGTTGCCTGAGGGCACAGTTCATACAACACATGGACCGCTGCATGGAGCTCAGCCTCCGCGTGTTTCCTTCAAGGTAACGCCAACGAAGGCCGTGAAGTGTGTGCGTTGCTGGCAGCGTCGACCTGACGTGGGCTCGAACGCCGCCCACCCTGAAATCTGCAGCCGATGTGTCACGAACGTGGATGGGCCGGGCGAGAACCGGCAGTTTGCATGAGCACCCGACCCAGTGGCTGGATCTGGCTTCCGCTGACGGTGGCCATGATTGCGATCGACCAGTTAACGAAGCTCTGGATCGTTCATCACTTTGCGTTGTACGAGCGCTTTTACGTATTGCCGGTTCTGGACATCACGCTGGCGTACAACAAGGGCGCGGCGTTCAGCTTCCTGGAAGATCAGTCAGGCTGGCAGCGCTGGCTTTTCACCGGCCTGGCCGTTGCGGTAGGTATCGGCATCCTGGGCTGGATGAAGCGCCTGAACGGCCGCATACAGTGGTTACTGTGCTGCGCGCTGTCACTGATCCTGGCCGGAGCGCTCGGAAATGTGATCGACCGCCTGAGGATTGGTCACGTGGTCGATTTCATCCTGGTGCACTGGAATAATAGTCTGTTCCCGGCATTCAACGTCGCGGATTCGGCGATTACTGTCGGGGCCGTGTTTCTGCTGTATGACGCCTGGCGGGAAAGCCATGGCGCGAAGAGGGCGAATGTATGAAAGTTCTTCTGGCCAACCCACGTGGATTCTGTGCGGGCGTCGATCGGGCCATCGACATCGTGGAGCGCGCAATCGAGCTCTTCGGACGGCCGATCTATGTTCGGCACGAAGTC
>Ga0207703_10001046_pt1 | contig 26355 bp, 25 predicted proteins | sample KBSSwiS12_FD_184304 | JGI IMG/M metagenome (GOLD analysis project Ga0207703, IMG submission 184304) | Switchgrass rhizosphere microbial communities from Kellogg Biological Station, Michigan, USA - KBS Switchgrass S1-2 (SPAdes) (version 2) | ecosystem: Host-associated > Plants > Roots >...
CCGATCTTCGACACGCCCTGGCCGTACATGATGTCGAACTCGACCTGCTTGAACGGCGGCGCGACCTTGTTCTTGACGACCTTCACCCGCGTGGTGTTGCCGATGATTTCCTCACGGTCCTTGATCTGGCCGGTGCGGCGGATGTCGAGGCGGACCGAGGCGTAGAATTTCAGCGCATTGCCGCCCGTCGTCGTCTCCGGGTTGCCGTACATCACGCCGATCTTCATGCGGAGCTGGTTGATGAAGATCACCATGCAGCGCGAACGGCTGATCGAGCCGGTGAGCTTGCGCAGCGATTGCGACATCAGCCGGGCCTGAAGGCCGACATGGCTGTCGCCCATCTCGCCCTCGATCTCGGCACGCGGCACCAGAGCCGCGACCGAATCGACCACCAGCACGTCGATCGCATTGGAGCGGACCAGCGTGTCGACGATCTCGAGCGCCTGCTCGCCGGTGTCGGGCTGCGAGACGATCAGCTCGTCGATATTGACGCCCAGTTTCTTGGCATAGACCGGATCGAGCGCATGCTCGGCATCGACGAACGCCGCAGTGCCGCCAGTCTTCTGCGCTTCGGCGATGACGTGCAACGCAAGCGTCGTCTTGCCCGAGCTTTCCGGACCGTAAATCTCGATCACCCGGCCGCGCGGCAGGCCGCCGACGCCGAGCGCGATATCGAGCCCGAGCGAGCCGGTCGAGATCGCCTCGACCTGCATCGTCTCCTTCGAGCCGAGCCGCATCGCGCTGCCCTTGCCGAAAGCGCGATCGATCTGCGCGAGTGCTGCCTCGAGTGCCTTGGCGCGCTCGCCTGAAGCTTTCTCGTTCGCCTTGTCTGTGGATGCTGCCATTTTGCTGTCGATGACCTTCAAAGAAACCGCCATTGGAGCCTCCGTCGCTAGACTGTTCACGTCACGCGTTCAATGCGTGTTGGAAGCTTCGTATATGGTTTGTTCCTCAAGAACAAGTGGGGAACGATCTTTTTTTGTTCCGCTGTTCCTCTAAGCCGGGAAAACCGGGCTGCCGGGCGGCGCCTGCCCGGGCTCGATCACATAGATCATCGCGCCGTGCTCCGTGCAGCCGAGTGCGGCTGAGGGCGGATCCTCATAGGAGCGGTCATAATCGGGGATGATCCCGTACCAGACGGGCGGATCGATCGCGAAGCGCGCGCGCAGTGCCGGCTCGTCGATCACGCATGTGGCATGAACGATATGGCCGAGCTGGAGCTTCACCGCGATCCCAGCGCGGCGCATCGCCTGCTCCACGGGCGCGAGATGCGCGCAGGTGACAGAGCCGCCTGGCTCGAGATCATAGGCGATCTGGGCATCGGACCAGCTCTCGCCGCGTTCGATCCTGCCGGCATAATCGCTGAGGATCGGATCGTTGCGCATTTCGATCAATCGCAGCCGTTGCTCTTCCCGCCAGTCCTCATGCCTGCGCCGTGCCGCATGCCGCGACCCCGAGCGCTGGCCAGGGCGACGCGCACCTTGCGCGAAATGGTACAGGGCGTAGGCGATCGTCGCTGCAAAGATGCCCATCGCAGGCAGGTGATAAAGGTCGATCGCCCCCGGCATCGCATCATGATGAAGCGTAAACCCGGCCCACAGCATTACCACGAAGCCGCTCGCGACCGCCGCCATCGCCACCAGCAGGCCGACCAGCGGATCAGCCCCGCCAGGTGCGCGCGGCGCGGAAATGCCGGCCGTGGCCGGCGCCCCCTCCCCAACCGATGCGCCAGCTACCGCCCACAAGGCATAGCCGCCGAGCAAGGTGCCGATCGGGAAACCGAAGAGCAGCAGCACCGACACGATCATGACGGGTATCCGCGCCCATGTCTTGCCGCGCAACAGCCCCAGCCCACCGATCGTCGCCGGCAACAGATACCCGGCCGCGACAAAGGCGAAAATGAAGCCGATCCAGGCAAGTGCCTCGCCACTGCGCGGGTCGGTATCCAGCGCGAGCCCGATGCAAAGGACGGTCCCGATCGCGAGACCGAGCCCGCCCAGGATCAGATAGATCCAGGCGACGACCAGAAGCGGCGTTGAGAGGCGAGTCCGTGCGGCCATTGTTGCGGGATCGTAACCGATCGGCGATCAGCCGCAAACGGCCAGTTCGCAGGCCGGAATTCCGGCTTGCCCCCCCGCCCGAGCCGGGCGATGAAGCGGGCATGACCGATCACGACTTCATCACCGGCCTGCCCAAGGCCGAGCTCCACCTCCATATCGAGGGCAGTCTCGAGCCCGAACTGATGTTCGCATTGGCGAAGCGCAACAATGTCGCCATCCCGTTCGAGAGCGTCGAGGATGTGCGGGCGGCCTATGCTTTCTCCAACCTGCAGGATTTCCTCGATATCTATTATGCGGGCGCCAACGTGCTTCAGACTCGCGACGATTTCCGGGAGCTGGCGGTCGCCTATTTCGACCGGGCGGCGGCGGATGGCGTGGTCCATGCCGAGATCTTCTTCGATCCGCAGACCCATACCGATCGCGGTATCGCAATGGGGGTGGTGGTCGAAGGGCTGCTTGAGGGCATGGCCGAGGCCAAGGCGAAGCACGGGCTGACATCGAAGCTGATCCTCTGCTTCCTGCGCCATCTCGACGAGGATGCCGCGTTCGCCACACTCGCGGCGGCCGAACCCTGGCTCGACCGGATCGCCGGGGTTGGCCTCGATTCGTCCGAGCTCGGCCATCCACCGGAGAAATTCGCCCGGGTGTTCGCGGCGGCGCGGGCGAAGGGCCTGCGGCTGGTCGCACATGCCGGCGAGGAAGGCCCGCCGGATTATGTCCATCAGGCGCTCGACCTTCTCGACATCGATCGACTCGACCATGGCAATCGCAGCCTCGAAGACCCGGTGCTGACCGCTCGCCTGGCCCGGACCGGAATGACGCTGACGGTTTGCCCGCTTTCCAACCTCAAGCTCTGCGTCGTCAGCGACATGGCCGAGCATCCGATCGACCGCATGCTCAAGGCAGGCCTGCGGGCGACGATCAACTCGGACGACCCGGCCTATTTCGGTGGCTATATCGCCGATAATTATCGCGCTGCCGCGACAGGACGCGGGCTCGATCGCGACGATCTGGCGCTGCTGGCGCGCAACAGCTTCCTCGGATCGTTCCTGCCCGATGATGTGGTGGCGGCGCATCTCGAAACGCTCGACACTTATCTGGAGGCCAATCGATGACCGTCTTCGCCGACATCACCCACGAGGAATTCGTCGCCGCCGTCCACGCCCTGGCGTTGCAGCTTGCCGATGACGCGTGGAAGCCGAACTTCATCATCGGTATCGGACGCGGCGGGCTCGCACCTTCAGTGTATCTCAGCCACGCGACCGGGCTGCCGATGCTGTCGGTGGATTATTCCTCGCAAGTGAAGGATTTCGCCGACGAACCCCTGGTGAAGCTCGCGCGGCGCACCCAGCACGGCGAACACCTGCTGTTCCTCGACGACATCAATGATTCGGGCAGGACGATCACGCATCTGCGCGGGGCGCTGCGGGCGGCGGATGCGGTGCCCGACCGCATCCGCTTTGCGACACTGATCGACAATGCGAGTTCAGCGGAAAGGGTCGATTATCGTGCACGCACGATCGACCGGACGTTCAACAAGGACTGGTTCGTGTTCCCCTGGGAAGCCGTCGCGCCCGCACAATCGCTGATCGAGGATGCAGCGGCGGTGCCGGAACGGATTGCCTGAGCCGATGCGGAGACCGCTCTACGCCCTCGCCTTGCTGATCGTACCTATGGCGGCACATGCTCAGGAGGATTACCCGCGCGCCGCCTATATCGGGCCGATGCGCGAGGAGGTCGGCGGGTACAGGGGCGAGCCAGACCTGAAGCAGAAGGAGGAATGCTGGAAACGCCCCTGCCTCGTCATCGTCAATGCCAGCAAGGCGGTGCGGATCGTCGAGTTGCGCCTCAACGCTGGCGAACATGACAAAAAGGGCAGGATCGCCTGGAGCGACAATTTGCTCGGCTCACGTGGCGTCGTCTTCCCGAAGAATTTTCTCTGGTGGTACAAGCCCGAGAAGATGAACTGTAAGATCAGCGTCAAGCTGGTGATCAGAGAAAATGCCGTGCACCCGAATGATATGACGGGCGACTTCGATCTGTGCGGACCCCAGGGGCCTGGCATCTTCGTGCTACGCGATCCCGATGATCCCTCAGCGCCGCCGCTCCGCCAAGGCACGGTTCATGTCGAGAGTCCGGCCAGCGCACCGGCAGCGCCGGCCAGCCGCTGATCAGAGCCCGTCCAGTATCTTCGCTACTGCGTCCATCGTGAACGGCTTGGCCAGGGTCGGGCGGCTGCGATAAGGCTCGGCGATGCTGTCCTGCGAGCCGCCGGTCGCAAAGACGAAGGGCACGCCCTTTGCGGCAAGCACGTCGGCGATCGGCCAGCTCTGCTCGCCGCCGCGCAGATTGACGTCGAGGATCGCCGCATCGACTCCGCCCGCCTCGATCAGCGCGAGCGCGTCGGCGACTGTGTCCGCGGTGCCGGCCAGCTGCTTGTCGAGGACGTCGAGGAAATCCTCGAGCATCATTGCGATCAGAGGTTCGTCCTCAACGATCAGGATGCGATTTGGGGCGGTCATTCCGGTTTCTTAATCCGCGCTTCGCTCCAGCGCCAAATCATTTCGCATTCAGAACCGCATGCGCCGCCTCGGCAAGCTGCTGGACGGAAAAGGGCTTGGCGAGGAAAGCGACATTGTCGAGATCGATCGAGCGGCGCAGTTGCTCTTCCGCGTAACCCGACATGAACAGGATCGGCAGGTCGGGATAGCGCACCCGTACCTGACGGACCATTGTCGGCCCGTCCATCACCGGCATGACGACATCCGAGATCAGCAGATCGGGCCGCGGGTTCTTCGTCAGCAGATCGAGCGCGACTTCGCCATTTTCGGCGGTCAGCACGGTATAGCCCTGGCGTGTCAGCGCACGCTCGGCGACGGCGCGAACCATGTCCTCGTCCTCGACGAGCATGATCGTGCCGGTGCCCCAGAGGTCAGTCGGTTTCTCTTTCGAGAGTGCCGGCAGCGAGGCGGGCTTGGCCTGCTGGGGCGCGGCATGGACCGGCAGATAGATGGTGAAGACCGCCCCGCCATCCCTGTTCTCGGCGAAGATATAGCCGCCCGACTGCTTGACGATGCCATAGACGGTCGAGAGGCCGAGCCCGGTCCCCTTGCCGATTTCCTTGGTAGTGAAGAAGGGCTCGAAAATCTTGGTGATGATGTCGGGCGGAATGCCGCCGCCGGTATCGGCGATCTCGAGCGCGACATAGTCGCCGATCGGCAGGATGTCCGATCCCATGCGCCGCACCGCCGCCGCGGTGACCGCCATGGTCTGGATCGAGAGCGTGCCGCCGCCGCGCGGGTCCTTCGCCAGCATCGCATCGCGCGCATTGACCGCCAGATTGACGACGACCTGCTCGAGCTGGCCCGGATCGGCACGGACCGGTCCGAGATTGCGGCCATGCTTGACGGTGAGCGTCACGGTTTCGCCGAGCAGCCGCTTCAGCAGTGCCGAGACTTCGGAGATGACGTCGGGAAGCTGCAGGATCTGCGGCACCAGGGTCTGCTGGCGCGAAAAGGCGAGCAGCTGGCGGGTCAGGCTCGCGGCGCGGTTCGAATTGGCGCGGATCTGCTGGATGTCGTCATAATCGCTGTCGCCGGGCGAATGGCGCATCAGCATCAGGTCGCAGTGCCCGATGATCGCGGTCAGGATATTGTTGAAATCATGCGCGACGCCGCCGGCGAGCTGGCCGACCGCCTGCATCTTGGTCGCCTGCGCCACCTCGCGCTTGAGCCGGGTTTCCTCGCTATTGTCCTTGAGGCTGAGCAACACCGCAGCATCGCCCAGGCCACGCGCGCCGGCGATCGACAGCGCCACCGGCTCCTCTGGATTATCCTTGAGGCGAACGGCGAGATCCATCGAATGGGTGGCGCCATTGGCAAAGCGGCGGACAGCGTCAGCGACGACGCCCTTATCCTCCTTGACCAGCAGGTCACCCGGATAAAGCGGCGGCGCGGCGGGATCGACCTGCGCCGCGCGCGCGAACGCGTCGTTCATCTGGAGGAAACGGCCGTCGCGATCGACCAGCGCGATACCAAAGGGCATCAGCGACACGAGGCTTCGCACATGGGCGGCAGCGCTTGCGCCGATCGCCGGCTCGCTGGCGCCCCCTTCCTCGTCGAGCAGGGCGACCAACATCGGCGCGTCCTCCCCGTCGAGGAACGGGATCTGCAGGACACGGAGCGGTGCGCCCGTAAGCCCTTCGCGTTCGAAGCGGACCAGGCCGTGGCTGTCGGTGATCAGGAAGCGCGCAAAGTCGCGGCCCTGCACCGCGCCCTCCTCATGCCCCATCGCCCTGGCGCGGAGCACGCGGTTGGCGGCGCGGATACGGCCGTCGGGGCCGATCAACGCAGCCATGATCCCGGCGGCGGCGAGCTTGTCTCCGCTCGGCCCCGCGATCACATTCTCGACGCTGGCGGCAAGATCGAGCCCCTCGGCGCCGCGGAAGCGCCAGACCAGCAAATCGTCATCCGCCCCTGCCCGCTCGATCTCGGCTCTGATCGGAGTGCCGCGCGCGAGCAGGCGGTCGACCGAAGCCGAGCCGTCGCGCCAGGCTGCGCGGCCGGCGGTGCTGAGGTCTGCGACACCGGCATCGTCGATCGGCAGTGCCGGCGGGGTCGGGAAGCCGGTGAACAGGCTTTCATAGCGGCCATTGGCGCAGACGAGGCGGCCAGCGCGATCGGTGATCGCGACTGCCTCCGGGCTGCTTGCCGCGAGCGTGCGGGCGACGCTCCAGTCCGGCTCCGGGGCCTCTTCGCGGGCGGGCGGGAAGAGGCGCCTGAAGATGATCAGCCCGGCGGCGATCATCAGTGCCGTCGCAAAGAAGCCGCCCGCGATGGCAAGGCTGCGCGTGACGGCTAGGATGATCAGCGCCGCGGTGAGCCCGCACCCGCCCGCGACCAGCGCGGCACCCCGCGCTGGGCTGAGAGTCGCGGCGCGTGGAGCGGGCAGACTGGCCATCCGCTTCTCATGAAGCGCGCGGGCGTCGCGTCAAGGGGTTAGCGTGCGGATGCGTATTCTTCGCCATCTCCCAGGACAGACGGCCGCAAGCCAGCAGGCGCGCAGACCCTCAACCGTCATGCCGGACTTGTTCCGGCATCCATGTCTCCGCAAGCGCTTCAGCTGTTGCGTTTGCGGGACCATGGACCCCGGAACAAGTCCGGGGTGACGGTCAAAATCGCGGAAGCCCTACCAGATCCGGACCCGCTGCTCAGGCGTCAGATACAGCTTGTCGGTCGGCTTTGGCTCGAACGCTGCATACCAGGGATCGAGGTTACGGACGATCCACGCGCGCTGCTGTGACGGCGCATGCGGATCAGTCAGCAGCCGGTTGCGCATGTCCGCCTCGCGGTAGCTGCGCCGCCACACCTGCGCCCAGCCGAGATAGAAGCGCTGATCGCCGGTATAACCGTCGATCACCGGTGCCGGCTTGCCGCCCAGCGAAGCGTGGTACGCATCATAGGCTGCGCTGAGGCCCGCAAGATCGGCGGTGTTCTCGCCGAGCGTCAGTTCACCCTTGAGATGCGTGCCCGGCAGCGGCTCATAGGCATTATATTCAGCGACCAGTGCGCCGGTGCGCTGCTTGAAGGCGGCGACGTCAGCTGGCGTCCACCAGTCCGTGAGCTGGCCGTGAAGATCGAACTTCGCGCCCTGATCGTCGAAATGATGGCTCATCTCATGCCCGATCACCGCGCCGATGCCGCCATAATTGACCGCGGGATCGGCATTGGGATCGAAGAAGGGCGGCTGGAGGATCGCCGCCGGGAAGGTGATCGCGACCAGGGTCGGGTTGGCCTGGGCGTTCACCGTCATCGGGTTCATGCCCCACTCCCAGCGATAGATCGGCTTGCCGAGCTTGCCGATATTGTAGTTGTGCGCCCATTGGTTCGCCCGCACCGCGTTGCCGAACGCATCGCCCGGCACGATCTTCAGCGCCGTATAGTCGCGCCACTGCGAGGGATAGCCGATCCGCGGCGTGAAGGCGGCAAGCTTGGCGTGCGCCTTGACCTTGGTTTCGGCGCTCATCCAGTCGAGCCTGTCGATCCGCGCGTTCATGGCCGCGATGATGTTCTTCACCAACGCGTCGGCCGCCGCCTTGGTCTCGGGCGGGAAATATTTGGCGACATAGAGTTTGCTGACATCGTCGTTGAGGATGCGGCTGGTATAGTCGACCGCGCGCTTCCAGCGGTCCTGCTGCTGCGGCGTGCCCGAGATGACGGTGCCGAACATGGCGAAACGCTCATTGTCGAACGCCGCGGGCAGCACGGCCGCGAAGTCGTCGAGCGAGCGGATCAGCAATTGATCGCGCAACACGTCGATCGGCGCCTTGTCGATCAGCGCGGCGATGCCGGTGACCGCACTCGGCTGGCCGATGATGACGCTATCGACCGGCGTGCCAATGCCCTTGAAATAGGTCGCGAAATCGAAGCCGGGCGCGCTCCCGGCAAGGGCCGCCACCGTCATCTTGTTATAGGTCGCGTTCGCGTCGCGATTCTGGGTGTTGGTCCAGCTCACCCTGGCGATCTCGGTCTCGAAATCGACGATCGCCCTGGCCCGCGCCTCGGCGTTCGGCTCGCCGGCAAGGGCGAACATCTTCGCGATATGCGCCTGATAGGCGGTCTTGGCCGCGTCGAGCTTCGGGTTGACGTTCAGATAATAATCGCGGTCTGGCAGGCCGAGCCCGTCCTGATCCATCTCGAGCGCATAATGTTCGGGGTCCTTGGCGTCCTGCGTGACGCCGGAATCGAACGGCCCCGCGACGCCGATCTTCGCGGCATCAGCCACCAGGGCGGCATAGTCCGCCTTGCTCGTCACGCCCTTGATGCGATCGAGCCAGGGCTTGATCGGGGCGAGGCCCTTCGCCTCGATCGTGGCGGTGTCGAGATAGGCGGCATAAGCCGCGCCGATCTTCGACTTCGGATCGGCGCGCTGCGCTTCGAGAATGCCGTGCGTGCGGGTCCGCGACAGGTCCTGCAGCGCGTCGAACGCGCCGTAATTGGCCTTGTCGGCGGGGATCGGCGTGTTCTTCGCCCAGGTGCCGTTCACATAGCTGTAGAAGTCGTCGCCCGGGGCGATGCTCTTGTCCATGCCGGCCTCGTCGACACCGAAGTCGCCGAAGGTTGGCTTGGGAGCGGCGGGCGGAGATACGGCTGGCGCGCCGGCCTCGGCAGCGGCGTGGGCGGCGTAACCCGTCAGGATGGTGGCGGACAATAGCAGGGCGGCAAGCGAGCGGTTCATGAGCGACTCCGATTTTCGGGATTACCGCGTGTTCTACCGTCGCAATACGCTGCGTCAAACTGGTATCAGTTGCGACGGTTTCGCCACTTGTCGCCTGCCCGCCACCGCCAGATCAGGTTGGTCGCGACATAGCCGGTCACGGAGAGGGTGACCGCCATCACCGCAAGCCCGACAATCGTCGCCGGCCCACCCTGCGCGACGATCCAGTGCAGCAAGCCTTCATTGGCCCTGACATTGGTGGCGATCGGGTGGCCGGGCACCTCATGATCGAGCCGCAGGACCCAGTGGCCGATGCGATAGGCGGTCGCCATGATCGGCAGGAAGGTGACCGGATTGTTGACCAGCGTCGTCCCGACCGCGACCGGCACATTCGCGCGCAGCGGCAGGGAGAAGATCGCCGCCAGCACCATATGGGGAAAGGGAAACAGGATGCCGGCGAAAAGGCCGAGCGCGACGCCGCGCGGCACCGAACGGCGGTTGAAGCGCCACAGGGCGGGCGCGAGGATGCGGTGCGCGACCGGGCGCAGGAAGCGGCTTGCCTCGATCGTCTCGCGGGTCGGGACATGGCTCAGCGCCCATGTCCGACTGCGCGCGAACCAGCCTTGCGGTTTGGCTTGTTCAGCCGCGGCCATCAATCAACCCCTGTCCCGCATCAGCCTGGCCTTGTCGCGCTGCCAGTCGCGTTCCTTGATCGATTCGCGCTTGTCATGCGCCTTCTTGCCCTTGGCCAGCGCAAGCTCGACCTTCGCCCTGCCCTTCGAGTTGAAATAGATCATCAGCGGGACGAGTGTCATGCCATCGCGCGCGACCGCGCCGTGCATCCGCTTGATCTCGCGCTCGTGGAGCAGCAATTTGCGCGCCCGCTTCGGCTCATGGTTGAAGCGGTTGCCATGGCTGAACTCGGGCAGGTTCGAATTGACCAGCCATACCTGGCCGTCCTTCACTTCGGCATAGCTCTCCGCGATCGAGCCCTGGCCGGCGCGAAGCGACTTCACTTCGGTGCCGGTGAGCGCGATCCCGGCCTCATAGACGGTGTCGATCGCATAATCGAACTTCGCGCGCCGGTTCTCGGCGACGATCTTGGTTTTCTCGAAGATGGGCGGTTTCGGACGGGCCATAAGACCGGGCGATGTAGGCGCGAGGGACGCGGAAGGGAAGTCGCTCGACGGCCTCAGCTTTCCCATCGCCATTTTTGCCAGGCGCGAAACGCGAATGCCATCAGGAAGGCGGCGCCGCCGACCAGCCATAACCGATACCATCCATGGAACAGGTCGTGCTTCAGAGCCGCGCCCCCGACGACCAGACATGTGACGCAGGCACCCGCGCTGAGCTGCCCCCAGCTGATTTTCGAAAGTATTGCGCGCCGCGCCTCGTCATGATCGAGTTCACGGGCGATTGGCGTTCGCCCGCTGAAACTTTTTGTCGAGCTGGTCCACGCCCTTCTGAATCCGACGACAGACACTCCGACAACGAAAGCCAGCCCGCACCCCTCTGCGAGATAGCTCCATCTTTCCGATATCTGGACCGCAACCGTCACCGACAGGATGAGAATGAAGATCGTCCCGGCAAGTATCGCCCAACACAGTCGTGTGGCTTTACGGACGAACGCCTCGATCGCCGCATCTCTCTCCGCCTCGCTGACAGGAATTGCCGGTCCGCGCTGGTATCGCCGATAGACGAGGCGCGAGCCAAGCATCTGAAACTGGCCGGCGAAACTCTCCCGCGTCGTCGCCAAAGTCGAGTCGAACAACATGTTTACAAGAGCCCGGCCGTTTCCAGCGCCGCATCCACAGCGCGCTGGCTCGCCTCGCCGGGCCAGGTCATCGGCAAGCGCAGCGTCCTGGGGAAATCGCTCCTCACCCGGCTCAGCGCGTACTTGACCGGACCCGGCGAGGCGTCGGTGAACAGGGCGACATGCAGCGGGAAGAGACGGTCCTGATAGTCGAGCGCCTTCGCATAATCGCCCGCCAGACACGCCGCCTGGAATTCAGCGCACAGCCTGGGCGCCACATTGGCGGTGACCGAGATACAGCCCCTGCCCCCGGTTGCGTTGAAGGCGAGCGCCATGTCGTCATTGCCCGAGATCTGGCAGAAATCCGTGCCGCATGCCGCGCGCTGGGCGGAGACGCGCTGGACAATGCCGGTCGCGTCCTTGACGCCGATAATGCTCGGGAACGCCTTGGCCAGCTTCCCCATCGTCTCGACATGGATGTCGGTCACGGTACGGCCGGGGACATTGTAGAGGATGATCGGCAGGTCGCAGCTGTTCGCCACCGCCTCGAAATGACGGAAGATGCCCTCCTGGTTGGGGCGGTTGTAATAAGGCGGCACCATCAGCGCCGCGTCGGCGCCAGCGTCCTTCGAGGCCTTGATGTTCTGGATCGCCACACGGGTGTCGTTCGACCCCGCGCCGGCGATCACCGGCACCCTGCCCTTTGTCTGATCGACGCAGACGCGGACGGCATGGAAATGCTCCTCGGCGCTCATGGTCGCGGCCTCGCCGGTGGTGCCCATCGGCACCAGCGCGGCCGAGCCTTCGGCGATCTGCCACTCGATGAAATCGCGATAGGCGGTTTCGGCGAACGACCCGTCCTCGTTGAACGGCGTGACGAGCGCCGGGATCGATCCCGAAAACATGGCTAATATGCTCCTGCGCGACACAAATCTCGTCGCATTTCGTTATTTTGAACGGGACAGATACGTTTGCGTGGCATATCCTGTCCATATGATACCGTCCTTGATCAAAACGGGTGTCCTTGTTGCCGGCGTTTCGGGGCTCGCCGTAACGTCCAGTATCGCACAGGATCAGCTCGGCTGGGGCCGCGCGCAGCAGGCGCTGCAGGGGTCGGCCGCAGCCAACAGCGCGCTCTCCTCGACCATCTCCGAATGGAGGTCGCTGCAGGAAACTTCGTCTTACCCCTTCGAGACCTATGCACGTTTCCTGCTGGCGCATCCGGGCTGGCCGAGCGAGATGAGCCTGCGCCGCAGCGCGGAGAATGCGCTGTCCGGCCCCAATTGGTCGCCCTCGACCGCGACCGCCTATTTCCGTCGCTTCCCGCCGCTGACCGCGATCGGCAAGGCACGCTTCGCCGAGGCGCTGTCGGCGACGGGTTCGCTAGCCGAGGCCAATCTCGCGGCGGAGAAAGCCTGGACCGCGGGAACACTCCCGGCCAGCGACGAGGCGAGGCTGCTCGGCAGTTTCTCGAGCGCGCTGACCCCGGCCGACCATGACGCGCGGATGGACATGCTGTTGTGGCAGAATGCGATCCAGTCGTCCCAGCGTCAGCTCGCCCTGACCAGCCCGGCCAGGCGCCCGCTGTTCGAGGCGCGGATCGCGTTCCGCACCAACGCCGCCAACGCCTCCGATCTCGCGGCTGCCACCTCCTCGCTCGGCGCCGGCGATCCCGGCTATCTCGCTGACCGCGCCGCCTGGTTCCGCGCCAATGGCGCTGCAACCAGCGCGCGGAGCCTGCTCGCACACCGTCAGGCACTGACCTCCCTGCCGGGCGATGTGGACCGCTGGTTCGACGTGCTGCTGACCAATGCCCGCGGTGCCGCCACCGACGGACAATATGAAGCCGCCTTCGACATCGCGAAACAGGTCGATGACGCCTATCCGCCAGGCACCGACGTTTCGATCCAGCCCTTTCCAGAGCGCGACAATTATACCAGCCTGATGTGGTTTGCGGGGCAGACCGCGATGAAGCAGCTCGGCCGGCCTTCGGACGCGATCGGCATGTTCGTACGCTATGCCGGCGGATCGAAGACGCCGACGACCCAGTCAAAAGGCATGTACTGGGCCGGGCGCGCGGCCGAGGCAGCCGGGCGGCGGGACGAGGCGAACGGCTATTACAGCCGCGCCGCCGGTTTCCGCGACCTGTTCTACGGCCAGCTCGCGATGGAACGGCTCGGCCTGCCGCTCACGCCGCCGGGCGATCCGCTGATGAAGCCGGTCGATCCGGCGGTGCGCACCGCCTTCTACAATCGCGAGACGGTGCGGGCCGCGCAGTATCTCGGCACGTCGGGCGACTGGCAGGGCCAGACCGCGTTCGTCCGCCAGATCGCGATCGACGCCAAGACCGACAGCGACCATGTGCTGGCGACAGAGCTTTCGCGCAGCCTCGGCCGGCCCGATCTCGGCGTGATGGTCGGGCGAAGCGCGCTGCAGAATGGGCTCAGCGAATACAGCACGGTCGGCTTTCCGAATGTCCGCGTGCCGGCCGCGAGCGACGACAGCTGGACGATGATCCACGCGATCGCGCGGCAGGAGAGCCAGTTCGACCGCGCCGCCGTCAGCCATGCCGGCGCGCGCGGGCTGATGCAGCTGATGCCGGGCACCGCCCGCGATGTCTCGACCAAGATGGGCCTGGGCTACAACCCCGGCGCGCTGACCACCGATACCGATTACAACATCATGGTCGGTTCGAACTATTTCCAGCACATCTACAATCTCTATGCGAGCTATCCGCTGGCGGTGGCTGCCTACAATGCCGGGCCGGGCAATGTGAACAAATGGCTGCGGGCGAACGGCGATCCGCGTTCCGGCGGTATCGACATGGTCGACTGGATCGAGGCGATCCCGATCTATGAGACCAAGAACTATGTCCAGCGCGTGCTCGAAAATGCGGTGGTCTATGACCTGATGAACCCGCAGCATTCGCGCTCGCAGGGCGCGAACCGGCTGAGCTGGTATCTGGGGAAAAGCCGGCCGGGCTGACGGCGGATATTTGCCATCCAACACGGATATTTGCGGCGATTATGCGAGTCCCTCTCGGTATCGTCGCGGAAGGTGTTGTGGCTGCCACGATTCTTCCGGTTTTTCAGCAACTTGCTCTACGATGTGAAAATCTCCCCTCGTTTGAGGCGTCGTGGTATCCGCTAATATTCAGTACGAACGCGCCGTGTCTTCAGGCTAATACTGCTCGTTGATGCAACCGATTCGGTCGGCGTAGCCGGCCGCGCGGCATTTTTGCGACCCCACGTATCGATTGAAAATTCAGGTGGCGACCGGTTTTCAGAGCACAATATCGCCCGCGCCAGCCAGATTTTCGTATATTTTCAGATGACGTCGCCGCGCGATTTGACCGAGGCGCGATGAGATGTTGGAAGCCAAGTATAGAGTTTTGAGAATCGTTTGATTATTGCTCTATTTTACTTCTCCGACCTAGGGCGGGGCCCAGTTGGAATGGCAGATGTAACGACGCGCAACGCCAATCGCCGGTGTCCCCCAACTGTATCCCGGCCTTCGCCGGGAAAGGGCAAGTGGAAGGACGGTGGGAGGCGCACTCCGCCCCCGTCCACCGGTGGCACCGCGGGGTCTTCATGATCTCGACAGTTAGAAAGAGCGGAGCCAGACGCGCATGGTAGCGGCGGGGCAGGACGATAACAGCGATTGCGTGCATTTGAATCGCATCGGGCGAAGGGGGTTGACGAGCTAAGTGTTATATACGAGTAATACAGTAGGTGGCAGCGCGTGACGGTGCGCGGCCGTCAACAATAATGGGCGGTGAGGAAATGGTCGTCATGTTGCACAAGGTTCTTGCTCTCGCCGCTCTGCTTGCCGCCACCGATGGCGCTGCCGGAGCCCAGCCGGCCGCGCCCACCGCGACGATCGACAGCGGAAAGCTGGCGGGAAGGGAAGCGGACGGGATGATGGCGTTCCTCGGCATCCCCTATGCCGCCCCGCCCACAGGCGACCTGCGCTGGCGGGCGCCGCAGCCGGTGAAAGCCTGGCAGGGCATGCGCCAGGCGACTGAATTCGGCCCGGTCTGCCGCCAGACCGCCGAGTGGGTGAAGATGCCGCAAAGCGAGGATTGCCTGACGCTCAACGTCTGGGCGCCCGCGAAGAAGGCAGGCAAGCCGCTTTCCGTCATGGTCTGGATTCACGGCGGTGGACTGACCAGCGGCTATGGCAGCGAATGGGGGCCGGAGGGCGGCAAGAGCCTTGTGCGAAAGGGCGTGATCCTCGTCTCGATCAATTACCGGATCGGCGTGTTCGGCTTCTTCGCCCATCCCGAGCTTTCAGCGGAAGCCCCCGACCATGCCGGCGGGAACCAGGGCTTCCGGGACCAGATCGCAGCGCTGCAATGGGTCAAACGCAACATCGCCGCTTTTGGCGGTGACCCTCATAATGTCACCATCGCGGGCGAATCGGCGGGCGGATCCTCGGTAGCCGCGCTGACGGTTTCTCCCCTGGCCGCGGGGCTTTTCCAACGCGCCATCGCGGAGAGCGGCGTGGTCGGCCCGCTGCCGCCCCGGGAGGCAGCGGAGAAGCCGGCAATTGCGCTGGGTGAAGCGCTCAAGGCGCCGCACCTTGCCGATTTGCGCAGGCTGAGTGCCGATGATCTGCTCAAGCAGAAATGGCAGCCGATACCCGATGTCGACGGCGCGGTTTTCACCGAACAGCCGCAGCGAAGCTTCGCGGCGGGGCATCAGAACAAGGTGCCGCTGCTGCTCGGCTGGAATGCCGATGAAGGGGTGGACCTCGCGCCGGATACCTTCGGCACAAAGGATATCACCGCGGCCAATTACGAAAGCCTGTTGCACAGGCCCTTCGGCCCGCAAGTGCCGCCCATCATATTGACGCTCTATCCGGGGAAGACCGATACCGAGGCGAAGGCATCGGCGCAACGCCTGGTCACCGACATGATCGGGCTGTCGCATTTCGGCTGGGCCACCATGCAGCAGAAAACCAACACCCAGCCGGTCTATCTCTATTTCTACACCCACTCGCCCGCGGAGGCGCTGCCGGATAATCCCTGCACTTATGGCTGCAAGGCCGGGCATACTGCGGAAATCCGCTTTGCCTTTGGCCAATTGTGGCGCGACTCCCGCCCGTGGAACAAGGATGACCTGGCGCTGGAGGAACAGATGCTCGGCTATTGGACCGACTTCGCCAAAACCGGCGACCCCAATGGCGGAGCGCGGCCGAAATGGCCGGTGTTCGATGGCACGCCGGCCACGGTGCAAAGACTCGGCAGTGCGGCGGAGATCAAGGAACGCGGCAATTTCATGGATTTCCGGCCTTATCTCGCCATGCTGCCGCAATAAGCCAAAGCGCATGTGGGGGCGTTCCCCGCCTTTCGCCGGCGCGGGCAATCCGGCATGATGCATCGGCCATGGACCGACCGAACTATATCACCCCTGCCGGCTATTCGGCACTCAGCCGCGAATATGGCGCGCTGCTCGGCGACGAGCGGCCGAAGCTGGTCGAGGTGATTTCCTGGGCGGCGGGCAATGGCGACCGGTCCGAGAATGGCGATTACATCTATGGCCGCAAACGCCTGCGCGAGATCGACCGGCGGCTCGGCTGGCTGGCGAAACGGATGAAGGCAGCGGTGGTGATCGACCCCGCCGCCCAGCCCGACCGTGCGCGGGTGTGGTTCGGCGCGACCGTCACCATCGCCGACGAGGATGATGTCGAGCGGGTGCTGACCCTGGTCGGCGATGACGAGGCCGATGCCGGCGCGGGCCGGATCGGCTGGAGTGCCCCCTTCTCCCGTGCCTTGCGGGGCGCCGCGGTGGGTGACCTGCGTCGGGTGATATTGCCGGCGGGCGAGCGTGAATATGAGGTGATAGGGATCAGCTATCCGGAAGCCTGAGGGGACCGCACCCACCCCCGGTCGTTCAGTTAGAGCATCCCGCTAAAAGCTTTGTGCGTTAAATCCGAGACGCCGGCGAGTTCGGCCTGCTCCTTTTCTTTCTTCCCCGGCGAAGGCCGGGGCCCAGTTGGAAAGGCTGGTGTGATCGCACGCAACAGCCGCCACGATCGTCCCCCAACTAGACCCCGGCCTTCGCCGGGGAAGTGACGAGGAATTCGACCCAGGTCGGATTTGGTACACGCTGCTCTCGACATAAGCAGCGGTGGGCAGCGCAGGTTTTCCGCTCTAGGACCTGGACATGGCCAGACGTTCAAAACATGATCCCTATGGAGAGTTGAACCGCGAGGAGGAGGCTCCCGCCCCGCCGACACTCTGCTGGCTGTGTGGCCGGCCCACCGGCAAGACCATAGTCTGGCACCATCCCGTGCCCAAGAGCCGGGGCGGGCGGGACGTTGTGCCCATGCACCCGATCTGCCAGCAGACGCTGACCGCGAATTTCACCAATTCCGAGCTGCAGCGCCATGGGATGGATGTGGATGCCCTGCTGGCCAACCCCAATATCCGCAAATTCGTCGATTGGGTGGCGAAAAAGGACCCGGATTTCACGGCCGGCACGACCAAGAAGCAGCGCTGATCCGGCTAGAGCAGCGTGCGCTAAATCTGACCTGCTGCGCACCCTCATTACTTCCCAGCGAAGAGGTCCGGGTCGGATCGTCACCCGGACGATCCTTGAGCATGCGGGGAATGTTCAACCCGGAACTGGGCCCAGTTGGGGAAGGCTGGCAATGGGCGTTGTCGCGCATCATATCCGCCATCCCGACTGGGCCCCAGCCTTCGCTGGGGAAGGCAGGAATAAGAGGCGGGTAACGCGCCTCCTGGTTCGCATTTAACGCGTTCCGCTCTTGCCTGCGGCCTTGCCTCGTTATCGACGGCGCTTCTTCGGGTAGACGGGCGTGACGCGCTCCTCCGCCGTCAGCTGCTGCCAGCGGTTGAAGCGCTCCACTGTCAGCGTTCCCTCGGCAATCGCCGCCCGAACCGCGCAGCCGGGCTCGTTGCCATGCGCGCAGTCCGAAAAGCGGCAGCTTTCCGCCGCCAGCAGGAAGTCGTCGAAAATCTCCGCGACCCCGTCGGCCGCATCGGACAGTTGCAATTCGCGCATGCCGGGCGTGTCGAGCAGCCAGCCGCCCCGCTCCAGCCGATGCATTTCGCGCACGGTGGTCGTGTGGCGCCCGGTATCGTCGCTCGCGCGGATTGCCTGGGTGGCGATGCTGTCCGAGCCGCGCAAGGTGTTGACGAGGGTCGATTTCCCGACGCCTGAGGACCCCAGCAGCGCAACGGTCTTGCCCGGGCCGCACCAGGCGGCGAGGCGGGCTGCGCTGGCGGGATCGCGGCCGTTGACGGTTTCGACCCGCAAGCCGGGCTCGATCGCGCGCGCCGCTGCCGCGAAACCCTCCGGCGTGTCGGTCAGGTCGGTTTTGGTGAGAACCACGACCGGGTTCACGCCGACGTCACGGGCGAGCACCAGATAACGCTCGAGCCGCGCGACGCTGAAATCCTGGTTGCAGGAGGCGACGATGAACAAGGTGTCGATATTGGCGGCGATCATCTGCTCCTTGCGCGGATCGCCCGGTGCTCGCCGCTTGAACAGGTTCATCCGGCTGAGGACGCGGGTCGGCAGCTGTGTGGCGTCGTCGACCAGCAGCCAGTCGCCGACCGTCGGGTGATCGTCCGAGGGCAAGGCGCCCGGAATATAGGGTGTGATCGCATGCTGGAACCCGGCGCCCGCGACCGCGATCTGGCCGCGATGAACGGCCATGACGCGGACGGGATGGCATGATTGCGCCTCCTCGGCCGAAAGCTGTTCGCTGAAAAACCCGGTCCAGCCGAGCTCTTTCAAAGACTCGTCAGTCGATTTCATGGGGCTGCGGCTTTCCTTCCGGCCCGGCAAGCGCGTTCCCCGCGTTGGGCATGTGCCGGGCTCCGCTAGCACGCTGCATCGCGAGTTACTAACGACGGTCGGGTTTCGCCCATGGCGGCCGCCCGCAGCGTTGCTGAACTGCCCGACCTGGCCAGCGGAGATTGGCGCTCGCCCCCCAAGCGTTTAGGCTCGGCGCATGAAACCACCCTCGCAAAGCGTTGGTCTTGGCGGCGACGGAGATGAAATCGCCGCCATCGGGGAAGTCGAAAAGGCGTTCGGCGTGACGCTGGACTATGGCAGCGCTCATGAGTGGCGCACCGCTGGAGATGTTTACGCCGCTCTGCTCAGGGAGCTTCCAGCCGGGGCGGCGGATCAGCCGGACACGTGGCGTCGCTTTGCCATAGCGATCTGCGAGGAAACCGGCACATTTCCGTCCAGCATCGGCCCGGAGAGCGCGTTGCTGGCGGAACCGGGCATCTGGGTGCACGTGGCCAATGCCTCGGCCCTGTTCTGGTCCGTTATCGCGATCGTCGCCATTGTCGGGCTCGGCTGGCTGCTGATCAGAGGCGGCTAGCGAAAATCTCAGTGCGGGATCCGGCGCAACGCTTCGTCCATCGCGCGCAACTTGTCTTCGCGCAGCACGCGGCCCGCTTTGGCCGCCGCCTGGCTGAACCACAGCGCGGAACGTCCCACGCGGTACGGTGCCCAGCGCACCAGGCCCGGGCCGTTCGGGTCACCCGTGCGGGCGAAGTTGACCCAATAGCGCTGGATCGCGGCTTCCAGCGCCAGGTCGGCGGCGGGCCATTTGTCCTCCGAAGCGTCATCGCCCCAGACATAGCGCAGCTCGTCCGAATGAACCGCACCGCTGGTCCGGGTGCCGTTGGGTCCCGGTGGCGGATTGTCGAACTGGTAGACAAAGGTTGCGGGCGACGTCTTTGCCAGCCGGGATTCAGCCAGGCTCCAGCTACGCCAGGCAAATCCGAAATCACTTCCCAGATCGACCGCGGCGCGGAATGCGCCGGCATCGCTGTCGGCGGGATAGAGGCGCAGAAAATCCGGCGCCAGGCTGCCGAACTGTTTGATGTTGGCGAGATATTCGGCGCGCGTCACGGGGCCGATGAAACGGGCGGCTTCGTTGCTGTTCCAACCGAGCAGCACCGGGACGCCCGCATCCCGCCTTGCACGCCAGGCGGAGGTGATGTCGGCCGGGATGATTTTTCCGTCGATCGTCGGGCCCTGGCTGATTCCCGGTATGTCGCGGCTGAGGAAAGCGGACGCAGGCATAGCCCGCAATGCGGCGAGGCTATCGGCGCGGAGCGCGGTGGCGGCGGCCTGCCCGGCCTTTTCCGCATGGGCCAGGTCCGGGCTCTCGCCCATGCCCGGTACATTCAGGGCCGAGCCGCTTTCGAAGATCGCCTTGTGGAACAACCCGCGCGCGAGGGGCGAGACCGTCAGCAGCATGGCCGAGCCGCCGCCGGCCGACTGGCCGAAGATCGTCACATTGCCCGGGTTGCCACCGAAACGGGCAATGTTGGCGCGCACCCATTTGAGCGCTGCGATCTGATCGAGAAGGCCGTAATTGCCCGAGCTGTGCAGCGGCGATTCGGCGGTAAGCGCCGGGTGCGCGAGGAAGCCGAGTGCACCGAGACGATAGTTGATCGCGACGATCACGGCACCGTGACGGGCAAGTTTCGTCCCGTCATATTGGGAGCCCGCGCCGGCGGTGTAGCCGCCGCCATGGAACCACACCATCACCGGCAGATGCGCGGCAGGCCTGACGCTCGGCGTCCAGACGCCGAGCGTCAGGCAATCCTCGCTCGTGTGATCGAGGGCATGGCCTGCCCAATCAACCGGAGACTGAATGCAGACCGGCCCGGACGCATCCGCCGCTCGCACGCCGCTCCAGGCCTTGGGCGCGGCCGGAGCCTTCCAGCGAAGCGGCCCGATCGGCGCCGCGGCATAAGGAATATTGCGAAACGCGGCGACCCCGTCGCGGGACGTGCCGGCCAATGCTCCCTGTGCGATCCGGACGGTCGGCGCCGCGGAAAGCGGTGAGCCGAGACACAGGAGGAGCAACAGGAGACGCGCCGGGGTTTTCATGGCTTGATCCTGGATTCGGGGCGTGATCGTTCGCAACGTGGTGATTTATTGATATAAGTCAGCAATACACGGGTCAGCGGCAAACCACCAGACCCTTGCGCTTCGAAACATGAGCGCATGGCCGAACGCAAGCTTTCGGTCAGTTCGCCGGGGGATCCAGCCACTACAGCCGCTTTCTCGATTCCAGAACTAGCGTGATCGCGCTGGCCGTCGCCGGATTCTATGACGGCAAGCTTGCCCATTCGTCACCCATCCTGAACGTTGCCGCTCCCACGCGCGCCGAGGCGGGCAAGCCAGTTGAAATCACCGTATCCGCGCAGAATTGGGGCGTCGCCATTCCGGCGGGCCAGCTTAACCTGGAGATCCGCGCCGCGCCTTTCGGCCCCGACAATCATGTGAACCAGCAGAGTTCCGCAGTGGCGAACTGGCCCAGCGGCCGTACAGTCTCGCGGACCTTTTCGTGGACCCCGCCCGCGCCCGGCGAATATCGCCTGTATATCGGCGCCTTCAATAAGGACTGGTCGGTGATGCATGCGTGGAAAAATGGGGCAGCGACCATCGAAATACATTGACGTGCCGCGGGTATCGAGACGCTCCTGACCCCACCCTGACCTTGGTGCGCGCGCCAGCCCTCAGGACCAGGAAAGCTGATCCTTGGGCAGCCGCCCGCTCGGATCGTAGACGATCACCTGGTGCGGCAGGTCGGGGCCCCAGCGCCAGAGCACGAGATTATTGTTATCCGCGGTCGCGCCGGGCACGAAGCTCGGCACGAGAATGCCGCTATGGCCCGCCTTTTTGAGCCGGTCGACGACCAGCCACGAGAGCGCGTCCCGGCCTGCCCGCAGGTCAATCAGCCAGCTGCAGTCGAGCTCGTCCCACGTTACGCCGTGCGTGGCGCGCCCGGCATCGTCGCGCAGATCGGCAATGCCCTCGCAATCCACGTCATATTCGCACATCGTCAGCGGCCGGAGCCGATGGCTGAACCCTTGCGTGCATTCTCCGATTGAGGTCATCACGTCGAGCGAGAGATACAGGGTCGGTGCGCCCTTGCGATTGAAGCGCCCTCCCGTGAACGCAGCACCCGCGCCGGAAATCGGCGAGAAGGACCAGGCCGGATCATGGCCGCGATAACAGCGTCCGACGAATCTCACGCCAGCGCCCCCACGCCCGGACGAGCCTCAGGCAAAGCCGCCGAGCGCCATATGGTCCAGATAGTCGCGCACGGCGCCCGCCTGGCCCGACTTGACCAGTGCTTCGGACGTCCGCCCGTCGAGCGCGGGGATCGGCTGCGAGCGATACCACGCCATCGCCTGCGCCTCGCCGCCGGCCCATTCGCGGATGCGGCTGATGATCTCCAGCATCTCGGTGACGCGCGTCTGGGTCCGCGGCGACGCCTTGCGATCGGTCTTCGAGATGGTCGCGGTGGCAAGGCCGGCGGTTTCGGCCAGCTGCCCTTTGGTCATGCGGAACATGGTGGCGACGCGGTCGACATCGATCATGCCGGCCTTGTCCATGAAGTGCGTCACGAAGCCACCGTTAAGGGCTAGCGAAAAGGGCTTCCCGGCTGAGCTTGCCGTCGCCAAGCCCCCGTCGGCGCCCTGCACGCGGATCGACCCACCCCTGCCCACCTTAGGCTTCGCGCTGGCCATGTCCCATTCTCCGTCCGAATTCTGGACATTAAATAGGACATCAGCGCAGCGAATTCAAGAGATATGCAAGTCGGCTGGCTGGCCAGCATAGCATGCGCCCGCCTCACCAACGGGCCTAGCTTCTGTCTGGACGCACTCTATGGGCAAGGGCAGACCATGTTGGAGCGAGCGATGAGCAATCCGTCAAAGCCATGGGATGGCGACCTGGTCCGGACATGGCTGGAGCGCCGGCTCGCCGCATCGAAGCTCGATCAGGCGGCGGCGGACAGGCGCGGATATGAGGCGCGGGACGAGTATGACATGGCGGCAGCCGAGGAGTGGGTCTGCTGTGCGCTTCTGGCCGCCGATTGCACGAACGATCAGGCCGCATTCGCGGGGCGCCTCAAGGGGTTGATCGGGGAGGAAGAGTATCGGGTGACGGGCATCCATGACGATATCCGCTTCGAGCGGCATGTTCGCGGCCAGCTCCGCAAACTGGCCAAGATGACCAAGGCGAATGAGGGGTTCGAGAAGACGATGCGCTATCAGTGAAGGCGGCGCCTTGATTGACGCCGCCCGCGCGCCGTGAAACTCTTGCGCTGCCATAATGAGAGGATGTCTCCATGCCGATCCCCGCCATCTGGTCTGCGAAGCTGCTCAGCATCCTCCGCATCGTCGTGGGTCTCGCCTTTCTCGACCATGGCATCTCCAAATTCTTCGGCATTCCGCCCTTCCCCGGGCAGATGACCCCTTTGCTGACCGTGGCCGGCGGGCTCGAAGTGGTCGGTGGCGCACTGATCCTGATCGGGTTGTTCACCCGCCCGGTGGCGTTCGTCCTGTCGGGGTTTTGCGCGGTCGCCTATTTCATGGTCCATGTCCCGCTAGGCTTCTTCCCGTTGGCGAATGGCGGCGAGCCGGCGATGCTCTATTGCTTCATCTTCCTGTACTTCTCCGCGGCGGGCGGCGGCGTGTGGAGCGCGGATGCTTCGCGCGGTGCGCCGTGAGCGATCCGCTTTCCACAGGCAATGTCGCGCTGCTGATCGATGCCGACAATGCCTCGCACTCGGCGATCGAGCCTGTGCTGACTGCGCTGGGCGATCTCGGCACGGTCAATGTGCGCCGCGTCTATGGCAACTGGAGCAAACCGGCGCTGAAAGGCTGGGAGGCGGTCGCCTTGCGCTATGCGCTCGAGCCGCAGCAGCAGTTCGACCTGACCAAGGGCAAGAACGCGACCGACATGAAGATGACGATCGACGCGATGGACCTGCTTGCGAGCGGACGCATCACCGGGTTCGGCATCATGTCGTCGGACAGCGATTTCATGCCGCTCGCCACCCGCATCCGCCGGGACGGGTTGCCGGTCTATGGCTTCGGCAGCGCCAAGGCACCCGAGGGTTTTCGCGAAGCCTGCAATCGTTTCATCGACGTCGAAACGCTGATCTCACGCGCCCCGAAATCCGAGCAGCCCATTGTTGAGCCCGGCAAACGCACTGCAATAGACCCTGAGGTCGTCGCGATGCTGATCGATGCCTATGGGGCATCGAAACATGATGCCAAAGGCTTTGCGTCGTTGAGTGAGGTAGGCCAGCGGGCGAGCAATCGATCGAGTTTCGACGCGCGGAGCTACGGCTATTCGCGCCTGTCCGACCTGGTCGAAGCAGTGCCCGGCTTCACCGTTGACCGGCGTGAAGGCGGGCCGTTCGTCCTTCACAAGAATAAGCGCAACGATTCAACCCGATAACGGGGCATCTCTCGACGGAATCTACGTTGAACGCGATAGAAGCCTGCGGGCGCGTCATCCCGTCCCTCAGCGCCATGTCAGACCCGGCCCCGGGCCCAGCTCTCGATCCTCCCCTGCCAGTAAACCTCCTCCCGTCCATCGATCTCCCAGGCGACTTCGCCGGCGAAGGGAATCCACCGGCCCTGGTGGAGCCGATAGTCCGAGAAGCGGCCGCGCCAGGGCGTCGGCAATATCGGGTCGATCGCCGAGCGCGGGCGGTCGGGCGCGAACGCCGTTGCGATCCGCCCGGCGCTGTCCAGGCCAAGCGAAATTTCGACGGCCGATGCGCCCTCGCCGGCCCCGACAATGATGTCGTGCGCGCCTCCCTCCCGCCACCGCAGGGCGGTATTGGCAAGGATGGCATCAGGCGCCCAGGCAAGTTCGGCGATGTAGCGCATCAATTCGCCGCGTGTGAGCGCGGCTGTATGCGGCATCCGGACCATCGGGATGAATCCCAGCGCCCTGACGTCGAGACGACCGACGCCCTGATCAAGCGCATCGCAGACGGATATCAGTCCCAGGGGCCCAAATCTGGCGCGCCAGGCAAAGGCGCAGGCGCGCGTCTCGATCGATTGGCGGGCGGTAAAGGACATCCACGCGTCCTTTCCGAGCGCGCGTTTCATCCTGCCGGTCTGGGTAAGGGCAACGGTCGATCCATCGGGCGCGGCCTGCGCGCCGAGCCGGGTCGCCAGATCAAGGACGAAGGACGGGAGGTCGCCGCGCTGGGGTGGAGGCATGTCGGGCATTCTTCGGTCCTTTCGTCAGGGCATCATCGCCCAGCGAATTGCGGTGAGGAGGACAGCGCCTCCAAACAGAGGCCCGAAAATCGGCTTGGTCCGGCCGGCCAGCCATGCCGGTAACTGTGACGCCGAATCAGCGCCAGAACCGCCTGGCGTCGACCAGCGCCTCATGGGCTTCGCCGGCCGCGTCCAGCATCTTCCTTCTGCTGGCGGGGAAGCGCAAGGCCGGCCCGCCGGGCTGGTCGGCGATGTCCAGGCTGTTCAATATGGCGGGCGCCGCCACGAGATCGTTGAGCGCGCCGAGTTCGTCCTGCAACGCCTCCAGCGCGGAAATGAATCGCTTGTACCGGCGGCGCTCGCGCTTGCGATCGAACAAGGCTGTGAAGAACTCAGCAGCATAGCGCAGCTTCTTGGTGTTCTTGCGGAGCGTGTGACGTGCCTGATCATCCCCTTTGGCCAGATCACGACCCTGCTTCTTCACCTTGCGGCGCAGACGATCGAGCGCATCGCCGGCAAAGGCGCGCGCCGGCTTGTCGCGGATGTCCGCGACATCCGCCGTGCCCAGCCACGCGCCGTTCGAGCTCCATTCCGAGAGATCGAGCATGAGGCCGCGGGCGCGACGCGATGCGAGGATCCGGTCCACACGGGCATAGAGCCTGCGCCGCTCTGTCTCGAGCCGATGGCGAAGCTTGCCGGGCGGCGTATGCGCGATCATGGCGTCGACGCTGCGCGCTTCGCCGAGCTCCCGCGCAAGCCGGCGCAGCGCCTTGCGCAGCCTGGCGCCGACATCGTCATCGGACAAAGGCTTGAAGATGGACAGAGCCGAGCGCAGCCGGCGCAGCGCCACGCGTGCCTGGTGCAGCGCCTCTGGCGCGTGCCCGTCGAGGAACAGGTCTTCGTTCTGCCGGAACTGCCGCAGACAGGTCTGCACGATGTGTTGAAAGGCGCGCGCCGCCGTCATGTCGTGGTCCAGTTCGACCCGCCCGGCGCCACATGCCTCCGCGATCGGATCGAGCAGGGCATAGCCGCGCTGCGACTTGGTCAGAACGGCAAGGCGCATGGGTGCGACGGCGTCGAGCTTGCGGGCGAAGGCGAACAGCGCGGCGGGCTCGCCGCTTTTCAACTCGAGCTCGACCTCGCAAATGGGCGATCGGCGATCGCCGGCGATCACCTCGCCCCGATCGAGGACCAGCTCGATATCGGCACCGCCTTCCTGGATATGCCAGGTGCGCCGCTCGACATTGACCTCGAAGACCGGCGCGATCTCGTCGGCCAGCTTGCCGAGGAGTGCA
>Ga0207703_10001049_pt1 | contig 26337 bp, 18 predicted proteins | sample KBSSwiS12_FD_184304 | JGI IMG/M metagenome (GOLD analysis project Ga0207703, IMG submission 184304) | Switchgrass rhizosphere microbial communities from Kellogg Biological Station, Michigan, USA - KBS Switchgrass S1-2 (SPAdes) (version 2) | ecosystem: Host-associated > Plants > Roots >...
TTCAGCCAGGTGACCGATGCCGAGATGCTCGACCCGATCCTTTACTGGGTGTTCCCCAACATTCAGATCTGGGGCGGCTTCCTCGCGAACATCGTCTACCGCTTCCGGCCGGATGGCAACAATCCCGACGGCTGCATCTTCGACATCATCCTGCTGCAGCGCGACACGCCGGGCCAACCCAAGCCAAAGGGTGTTCCCATCCACTGCCTGACCGATGCCGAGCCTTTCGCCGCGGCGGCTGAACTCGGTGTGTTGGGTGGCGTGTTCGACCAAGACATGGACAACCTCCCGCATGTCCAGACCGGCATGCATGCCGCGCGCGCGAACGGCCGCAATGGCATGTTGTTCGGCAGCTATCAGGAAAGCCGCATCGTTCACATGCACAACCTGATCGATCGCTATATCGCAAAGGGCACCGTCAAGAACACTTGAGGCATGACGCCCGGATCTGCCCCGGACCGTGTTCCTGGCCTCCATCGCTGCGCCAAGCGAGCCCGACGATCCCCGTCGATCGGATGTCCATCTTGGCCGTGAGCAAGCTCACGAGACCGCATACGTTGACGCAGACTGATCAGAACACCCTAAAATCCTGCTTGCAGACGGGGCGGGCCATACGTTTTTTACGCGCCATGCCCCGGCGCGCAAAGAAGCGGTGAAGCCCGGCGACACGGCCGGGCCGACCTCGGCCAAGGCAATGCGCAATTCTTCAAGCGAGATGTCCTTGCGCGCTTCCCACAGGGCCAAAATATCGGCTGCTCGCTCCTCCACCCGCCGAGATCACCACCCCCTGATCAGCGAAGACGACAATGATATGAAGAGGGCCCCGATCGGGGCCCTCTTCATATCATCATCCCCGCATCAACAATGGCCTGCTTTTACTCCGCCGCGCTGGCCTGGAATCGGACCGCCGTTGACATTGCCCGCACTTTCCCCTTCGATGCAGTATCCGATGCTTATCGCGCTCAAGCGCAAGGCGCGAATTTCGGTAAGATTGTTATTTCATTGATCCCGCCGCCACCCGCGCTTGATGGTATTCTGAGCTGATCGTTTGAGGACGCCGAACAGCCGGGTTAATCCTCTGCCCGTGGTCTCTCGCAACGGGCCTTCCAAACGACGTGCCGGCGAACCTCCCACGACCTCCACGCGATCTGCGAACGCGCCCTGGTTGCGATTATCCGCGTCCTCGCAGCGAGGTTTGCTTGCGCAAAGGCAGGCTTGAATGGGCCGGTGGCCCACCGGCCTATCTAAAAGAGCAGCATCCAACACTTTTGTGATGGGCTAATTTTCTACGAAAGTGGTTCCAGGTCGCCATGAGCGACGAATACCCGCTCACAGCCAGAGAGCATCGATAGAAGAGGGAGGGGATAATGACAGAATGATAGCCCGCGCCGTGCGTGCGCTGAAATGATCGTCCTACAGCTTCGTTACAATCAGCAAGGAAAATGCCCGCGGGCAGTCGGAACGCGATCTTTCCACATAGTGGGGAGGTCCTTGTGGCGCCGGTCCTAATCTCGCGGAAGCCAGTGCTCTCCGTATTGCATCGATTCAAACTGGACATCAGTTCGTATTAAGCAAAAAGAGGAGGTGAGGATGACAAAAGAAATACGAACTCTTTTTCTTTGCGGAGTCGCCGCATCGGTTATGGTCATACCGCAACCGGTTTATGCCCAGACGCAAACCGCCACTGCAGCAGGCGTGGATAATAGTAGCGAAGCAGCGCCAGATATTATTGTTACGGGTTCGCGATTGAAGAACGATGCGTATTCGTCTCCAACGCCCGTAACGGCCGCGTCCGTGGAGGACCTCGCTAAGAGCGCACCAACAAACATCCCGGATGCATTGAACCAGCTGCCCCAGTTCACCTCATCTTCGAGCCCGAAAAACAATCAACAATCAAATGCCAATGTCCCGAACCACGGCAATGTACTGAATCTTCGTGGTATTGGAGGAATTAGGACACTAATCCTAATGGATGGCGTGCGCGTCCCACCGACAACGTATATCGGTACTGTCGACGCGGACGTGATACCGCAACTCCTCGTCAAGCAGGTAGACGTTGTGACCGCGGGCGCCTCCGCTGCTTATGGATCGGATGCCGTAGCAGGTGTCGTGAACTTCGTCCTTGACAACAATCTCGTTGGAGTGAGGGGCGTTGTTCAACAGGGGATTTCATCCCGGGGCGACAATGTCAACTTTCGGGCTGGAATCGCGGGGGGATGGAAAATCACCGATCAACTTCATGTCTTGTTCAGCATCGAACATTTCAAGAGTGACGGGTTGCTGAGATCGGATCGCCCAGACAATAATCATCTTGCCGTTGGTTCAACGGGCGTCGGGCCGGCTGGCAGCGCCACCAATCCTCTGATCTTTGCAGAAAACACGCGGACTAACATATTTACGCTCGGTGGTTTGGTGCTCAGCGGTCCGTTTGCTGGAACGAGTTTTACCGGTCCCGGACAATTCGGGCCGGTAAACCCCGGTACTCCTACGGGCACGGCCGGTATATTTACCGGCGGAGGCTTCGGCTATTTTCCGCAGAGCACGCAACTACTTGCCGCGCTACAGACAGATCAAGCCTTTGCTAAGATCAGCTACGATGTTACCGAAAACATTACGGCTTATGTGCAGGCATTCGGCTCGCGCAGCAAGGTGGATTACAATACCACTCCCCCTTTAATCTTGTTTTCTCCGCCTACTACGATCTTCAGTGGGAATGCCTTCCTTCCGGCCGCACTCCAGCAGCAACTCACCAATACCGGAACACCGGGATTCGCATTTAACCGGATTTTCGCCGATCTCGGCGCTACGCCGACACACGAGCAAACAAATTTCTATGACGTCTCGGCTGGCTTCAAGGGAAAAATCGGATCGCGATTCAGCTGGAATGTCGATTTCACGCATGGCGAGGCCGTTCACAAGGTCGTCCAGGAGAACAACGTCGAACTGCGCAACATGGCCGCCGCCGTGGATGCCGTCGATGCGGGATCATTCGCCGGAGGAGCCCCTAACGGCAACATCGTCTGCCGCGTGACGCTAACCAATCCTGGACTTTATCCCGGCTGTGTTCCTTTCAATCCTTTTGGTGAAGGTGCGGCCTCGGCTGCTGCAGCCGATTATGTGCTCAATGCGTCTAGCTATCGCGCGCGAAACACGCAGGACGCCGTGGCCGCAAGCATCCAGGGCGATGTGGCGACCCTCTGGGCGGGCCCGCTGTCCTTTGCCGCCGGTGTCGAATATCGTCGTCAAACGCTTGATCTGACGTCGAACGCCGATCCAGCTGTCCCACTGCCGACTACGGGTTTGCGCGGCATTGGTTCCACCGCGGCCAGATTTTTCCTGACGAACGTCGGATCGGCCCATGGCAAGAACAATGTCAAAGAAGCGTTTATTGAGGTGGGCCTTCCCGTTCTCAGGGATCTGCCGTTCGTCAAACTGCTCGACTTCAACGCGGCCGGACGCCTTACAGATTACAGCACCAGCGGCAGCGTCAAGACTTGGAAGGTCGGTGGGACTTGGACGCCAATAGACGGCCTTCGCTTCCGCATCACGCGATCTCGGGATATCAGAGCGCCAACGCTCTACGACCTCTTCGCAGGCGAACAATTCAATCGCGCCCTGGTGAACGATCCGCTTACCGGGCTCTCGAATGGGGCGATCATCCAAGGGGGAGGAAATGCAAATCTGAAACCGGAAATCGGCGACACGTTCACGACAGGCGCTGTATTCCAGCCCAGGTTCATGCCGAATTTGTCAATCGCGATAGACTATTTCGACCTGAAGGTGAGTGGCGCGATCTCCACTCTGTCTGCGAACAATATTCTGCAGCTATGCTTCAACAGCAATAACACATCCTCGCTTTGCGGCCTGATCACGCGCCCTTTTCCGACGAGCAATACAACGGCCGCCAATTTCCCTACAGCGGTTCGAGCGGTTGGCGTGAACGCCGCCAGGATGCGTACGACCGGCGTCGACATCGATGCGAGCTATCGTACTAGGCTTGGGGCAGGGCAGCTAGGGTTGCGGCTCTTCGCCACATATACGCAACGGTTTCAGGTTCAACCCACGGTCGACAGTCCACTCGTGGATTATGCCGGCTATTCAGATGCGCTTCCCACGGGAAGCGGAGCTGGCGGGGGAATCCCGAAGTTCAGAGCGACAGCAAGTGCAAACTACGAGATTGGCGGATACAATGTTTTTGTCCAGGAGCAGATGATTGGGCGGATAAAATTCGGGCCGACCTTGGTCTACGCGGTGAAGCCCATTGAACCGGTATTTTACACCAGCCTAACCGTCTCTAAAACGATACCGGTCGGTTCTGGGAATGTGGAAGCATTCGGCACCGTAAACAACCTGTTTGATCGAAAGCCGCCTCTAGCCCCGATGAGTGGGGCTATCGGGCAGGCCTTCTATCCCACGCTGGTTAGTATCTACGATGTTGCCGGACGCTCATTTACAGCCGGTCTTCGCTTGAAATTTTGACATAATCAGAAGGAGATTCACAATGGGTAACAGATTCATTTTGGCGGCCACTGGTTTGTTGGGCTTGTGCGCGGCGAACGGTACTGCGGCCATGGCGGCGGACTCGCCTGCCTTCATCTGGACGAGCGTCGAGCCAGTGGTCGACGTCACGAAGAAGTTGGAATGTGGCGTCAAGCTGAGGACGAAGAAAGAGAGGATTGCTTTCAATTTGCGATGGGCACAATATTACTATCAAGGTTTTGTGGAAGGCGCAAAGCGTAACGTGGCTTTAACGCCCGATTACTATGGGTGCACCGCGAACGAGATGACCGCATCGGGCTCGGGTTACCCGCATGTGATAGACCCCAATCAAAACAAGCCGCCGAGAAATGTACATCGGTCGAAGGAGCTGGAAGGAACCGGTGCACCCAATTTCTGGACGTTGGAGATGCGGGCTTATTGGTGCGAATTGAGCGATTTCCAAGCGGTCCCGGGTACTTTCCGCGCCTATCCATCCGAAGACGGCGTGTTCTGGTTTCAGTGGTTTCGCGGCCATACCAAGGAAGGGAAGGAAATCGCGTTCTGGGAGACCGACTATGGTCGAATCAACGATGAAGGGAAGATGACGCACTTCGAATATTGGGATGAGCAGAGGGGGATAGACGAACTGGTGCGCGCCACCTTCGGCATCTCGCACGAGGAAATGAGGGATAGCAAGAACCCGGGTAAGTACTTGGAGTTGCTGAGGGCCAAGTCGATGAACAAGTGTGCGAAGTAAGCGATCATTTGGTCGCGCTGTTGAAGTTCCAGGGCGGCGTCTTCGTAGGAGTGGCACCTGAGAAGTCTTGCGATGAACGTCAACCAACATTTTTTTCGTGCCGAAGCACTTAGAGCGTGCTGCGAATAGGTGGAATCCGGCTATTCGCAAAAAAGCACGCGACCACAAAGAATCTGGAGCGAGCCGCGTTTCCGTCGAAACGCGGCTCGCTCTAGTCGCTAACGGCGCAACGACGGCGGAACAGAGTTGATAGCACGAGCAGGGCCAATGCCTGAAACACACCATAGATTTTTGGGCTTCCACATGACGGAGCTGGGTGCCTTCGGTCCTTTTAGGCCCCGCCTGAGTGGAATTGCCCGAAGAAGTAGGTCTGGACTGGCGGGAGCTCATCCTGCGGATGTCTCGGAGGTAAAGCATGAAGGAAACCAGGGAAATGACGGCACGCCGGATCGTGGCTTCATGCGTCGCTCTGATGTTGGGGGCATCGCCGCTGGCTGCGGCGGAGCGGTACCGTGTCCTTGCTTATACGATAGCGCCGGGGGATTTGGGCCACCCGTCGACCGCCACCGCCCAGAAGGTTCTGCCGCACTGGGGCAAAAAGCGGGGTATCACGATCGATTTTGCGACCGAGCCGAGTGTGTTCAACGCAAAGAATCTTTCCCGGTACAAGGCTGTGGTGTTTGTCAGCGTTGAAGGCCAGAAATTGTCTGGCGATCAGCGGAAGGCATTTGAAGACTATATACGGCGCGGCGGCGGTTTCGTGGGCATACACGCTGCCGCTGGCCTCGGGCGCGAAGCGGAGTGGCCATTCTACTACGGGCTGCTGGGTCGCGTCCAGTTTGTCGCGCACACGCCTGCCTATCTCTGGTCGACGCCGCCGCTCGCGCCGGGTCAGGTGCCCATAGGCAAGACGCCGGTGACGTTTCGTGGCCCGCTGGACCAGGCCCCCTCCGATGCGGAACCGGGCGAGTTCTGGCACATGCCCGGTGCTGCCGCGCTGAGCTGGACACCTGGCCGTCTGGTCGTAGAGGATGCGCGGTCCGAAGCGACGAAAACTCTCCGAACGGGCATGCGTGTCGAAGAATGGTACGGGTTTGACGACAACCCCCGCTCACGCGTCCATGTCCTGGCGTCGGTGGATGAGAATAGCTATGTGCCGGTGGGCTCGTCGATGGGAGCCGATCATCCCATCGCATGGTGCCATGAATATCAAGGCGGTCGCGCTGTGTACACCGCGCTGGGCCATCGTCGAGAGACATGGGCGGACGATGCGGGCTTCGAAGGCCATGTCATGGGCGCGATCGAGATGGCGGCCGGTGCAGCGCCTTTCAACTGTAAAGTGAACAATCCGCCACCGCCTGCCGCGCCTCGCATATGGCACTTCCATGCGGTGAGTCCGTCCACCCCCGCCGATGGGGGCTCTCATTCTGCTTCGCCATCACGGGGCCGCTGAAAATGGGAATGGATCAACCGGCGCGCCGTTCCAGGAAATCGGTCATGGTCGCCTTGTTGACGCTGTCCTTGGTTGGAACGATGGATCACGCTGGCGCGGCCAGGGCGGGCCAGGGACCCGACGCCCATAGGTGGGCCACGGCTGGCGGAGATCAGGGGTTCAGTCGCTTTTCGCCAGCCGCACAAGTGACGCCCGCGAATGTCAATCAGTTGCAGCCCGTCTGGAAATTTACGACAGCCGGCTTGCATGGCCGCTGGTCAGCAACGCCGATCGTGGTCAACGGCACGATGTTCGCCGCTCTGCCCGACGGCAGCGCCGTTGCGCTGGATCCCGAAACCGGAAAGCTTATGTGGACCTTCAAGGAGCCAGGGTCCCGGGGCAGCGTGCGGGGGATCTCCTATTGGCCAGGCGATGCCACGCATGGTCCTCGCCTCATCCACATAACCGGCTCGCATATCTACGCTCTGGACCCTGAAACCGGCAAACCGGTACCGGGTTTCGGGGGTGATGGCGGCTTTGTCGACATCGGCAAGCTCCAGCCTGAAAAATTTCGCAATCCGCCGGCGCAGTTCACCTCGCCACCGCTCATATACGACAATCTGCTGATCGTCGGGGGGTCGACGAACCCTTATCAGTTCGCGAATAATGGCCCCCGGAGCGATCCGCACGCCTTCGACATCGTGACCGGCAAGCTCGTCTGGACATTCCATCTGGTGCCCGAAAAGGGCGAACCCAATGCGGGGGCGTGGGGCTCCGACTGGAAAGACCGGACCGGGCCAAGTTCCTGGGGTCTGTTCACGGCGGATGCGGGCCTAGGCATGGTCTATATACCCGTGGGTAACGCGTCGAACGTCTATCTGGGCATGGACCGGCCGGGAAGCGATCTCTACTCTGCATCGATCGTGGCCCTCGATGCGAAGACCGGAAAATATCGCTGGCATTATCAGGTAACGCATCACGACATCTTCGATTATGATCTGGCGGCGCCACCGACCGTGCTTGACCTTAATGTCAAGGGACGAAAGGTCCCGGCGCTAATCGTCGTCGGTAAGACCGGCATGATGTTCATTCTGGATCGCCGTACCGGAAAGCCGATCTTTGGCGCGGAGGAACGCCCGGTCCCGGCAAGTTCGATACCAGGCGAGCATGCCTCACCCACGCAACCGTTTCCGCTCAAACCGCCGCCACTGGCGAAGCTCGGCATGTCCCGTTCGGATATCAGCACAGTAACGCCCGAATCCAATCGCTATTGCAACGCGATCTGGGACAAGGAAGGGATGCAGGATACTCCAATGTACGGCCCTCCAAAACTGAACGGGGCGACATTGTTCATGCCGTCGAATGGCGGCGGCGCGGGCGGCGTCTGGGGAGGCGTATCGACGAACCCGCAGACCGGCATGATCTACGTCAACACGACGAACTATCCATCGTTCCAGCGCACCGTTGCCGATCCTTCCAGTCCGACCGGCTACAAGATCATTGGAGCCTATACCCCGTTTTTCGACCAATATAGATTGCCCTGCAACAACCCGCCATGGGGTGAACTGATCGCAATCAACGGCAACTCCGGCGATATCGTCTGGCGCCGCCCCCTGGGCGAAAGTGAGGTGTTAGGCGAGCTTGGAAAATATACTGGCGCGTTCAATGTTGGAGCGACGCTGGCCACCGGCGGCGGATTGATCTTCGCGACCGGCATGCTTTTCGATCCCGCGATCCGCGCTTACGACAGTCGTAGCGGAGAGCAGTTATGGAGTGCGCGCCTGTCGGGTTACGCTGGCGCGCCGGCGATGACCTACATCGGTAAAAGCGGTCGGCAATATGTCGTCACCTCGATGAGCTTGTCGCCCCTGGGGGCATTTCCGGATGCGGAAACGGCGCTGGTGGCATTTGCCCTTCCGCGTCCCGGCGACGTCCCGGTACAATGGAAACCCGCCCCCAAGGCGGAACTTGCCAAAGGCGCCGTCGGCCCGACGACCGGGTCTACCACGCCGCAGCTGGAGGGCGCGCGTACTGAGGTACCAAATGTGCCCCTGCCTACCCGCATCGAGGATTTTGCCGCTGCCCCCGGCAAAAAGGACTTCGTGGAAATGTGCACTGCCTGTCATTCGGTAACGACGGTCGCGTCGAGGCGCCGGACAAGATCTGAATGGTCTGCCGTCATCGGCCTCATGCGGGCGCGCGGGGCTCCGGGCGATGATGCAAAAGCCGCGAGCGTACTCAATTATCTTGCCACCGTGCTGGGTCTCGAAAATCCGAAGTGACAAGTGACACTACTCGCACGATCGGCACGGCGAGCATCCAAGAGCGCATCTCGCGTCCTGGTCAGGGATCCTGCAGGCCGACGCCTAAGGCGGTTACGGTGAGCTATATGCTCCCGGTCGCGTCCCTGCGCTCGTGCTCGAGGCCGGCTGCTTTGCCCACGCGAGGCGCAAGTTCTTCTAGCTGGCCGACGTCGCCAGCGCGGCCCGCAAGAAGAGCTGCGGCGAGCACGCAGGCGCGATCTACCCGATCGCGCTGGAAGCCGTGCAGCGGATCGATGCCCTGTTCGATGTCGAGCGCGCCATCAATGGGAAGGGAATCAGCAAATTCACAACGTGAAATCACGGGATGGGACAAATGAACAGGAAATTGATCTGCGCAGTCTTGCCGGTAGGCCTGGGCCTCCTGCTCGCCGGTTGCTCGGCTCCGACGGCGGGTGGAACCGATCAGGCACAGCCTTCGCAGAAAGATAACGCCCGTTTGGCGGACAACTCGTCCGGAAATGATTGGGCGGGATACGGCAGGACCTACGGTGAGCAACACTTCAGCCCCTTGAACCAGATCAGCGCCCAAACAGTCGACCGACTGGGGCTCGCCTGGTTCATGGACCTGCCGGCGGGCAACACCGCCACCATTCCGGTCGAGGTAGATGGCGTTCTCTATCTCTCATACGGACTTGGAGTGGTTCGCGCGGTCGACGTCAGGACCGGCAAGCAGCTGTGGGAGCATGACACCAAGGCCGGCGAACGAGCGGGACAAAGGTTGCGCCAAGGCTGGGGGATTCGGGGCGTCGGTTACTGGAACGGAAAGGTCTACACCGGGACGCCGGACGGCCGGCTGGTCGCGCTGGACGCCAAGACGGGCACGCAAGTCTGGTCCGTGCAAACTTTCGACGATGACGGGCGCTTCATCACCGGCGCGCCAAGGTTGTTCGACGGCAAAGTGATCATCGGACACGGTGGCGCGGATTCGGCTTCGATCCGGGCCTACGTGACCACATATGACGCGGAGACCGGCAAGCAACTGTGGCGCTTCTTCATTGTCCCCGGAGACCCTGCCAAGGGCTTCGAGGACAAGACCCAGGAAATGGCTGCCAAGACCTGGTCGGGAGAATGGTGGAAATACGGCGGCGGCGGCACGGCGTGGAATTCATTCACCTACGACGCTGAGACCGACACGATCCTAATCGGAACGGGCAACGGGGCGCCGTGGAATCAGAAGATCCGGAGCGCGGGCAAGGGCGACAACCTGTTCCTGTGCTCGATCGTCGCGCTCGACGCTAAGACAGGCGCGTACAAGTGGCATTACCAAGTGAATCCGGGGGAGACTTGGGATTATAACGCTGCGATGGATATCCAGCTGGCCGATCTGAAAATCGCCGGCCAGATGCGCAAGGTGGCGATTACGGCTCCCAAGAACGGCTTCCTCTACGTGATCGACCGAACCAACGGCAAGTTGATCTCGGCAAGCCCTTTTGCAAAGGTTACGTGGGCAACCCGGATCGACATCGAGACCGGACGCCCCGTCGAAGTTGCCGCTGCGCGCATGCCCGATGGAAAGCCATTCGAACTCTGGCCCAGCGGCCGCGGTGCCCATAGCTGGATGCCCATGGCATTCAGCCCTCAGTCTGGTCTTGCCTATATACCGAAGCTTGAGGCGGGCGTGATCTACTCGACCGGAGGCATTGACCCGAAAAAATGGGTGCGAGCGCCCGGGCACTCCTCTGACCCGGGTTTCAACGTCCTGTTCGATCTGGACAACCCACTACAAAATACCAGTGCCCTGCTGGCCTGGGATCCAGTTACGCAAAAGAAAGCCTGGGAAGTAAAGACCCTAGGTGGTTTCAATGGTGGTGTGCTGGCCACCGGTGGCAACCTGGTGTTCCAGGGGCAGGTCAATGGTCGCTTCAGCGCCTATTCCGCCGACCATGGCAAGGAACTATGGCATTTCGACGCCCAGAATGCTGTGCTGAGCGCCCCCATCAGTTATTCGGTCGACGGCAGGCAATACGTCAGCGTCGTCGTAGGCATGAATACCAGTGCCGGCGCCATCGCCAACGCTCTAGGGGGCGCAACGTTCGACTACTGGACCCAGAAGCGCCGCATCCTCACTTTTGCACTGGACGCGAAGGCATCACTTCCGGCAGCGCCACCGCCGTTTCGCATCAAGCCCATTGCCGACCCCGGCTACAAACCTGACGCTTCGCTCGCCGCCAAGGGCGCAATGGTCGTGGGCCGTCGTTGCATCCAGTGCCACGGCCTGGGCCTGGTCGCTGCTGGCATCGCCCCCGACTTGCGCGCCTCCGCCGTGCCGCAGGATGCCGAAGCGTTCCGCTCCGTGGTCCAGCAGGGCGCGCTGGTCGCCAACGGCATGCCGCGATTCGATGACTTGAGCGAAGATGAGTTGAACGCGGCGCGCCAATTCATTCGCAGTCAGGCCGCGGACCTGCGCGCGGGTAGGGGGCCGGGCAAATTGAGGCTCTGAAATACGCAAAGCCTGCTCAATCGGCCGAAAGGCCGGCAGAGCGACTTCCGGGCCAACTACGGCGCACAAATCCGGTGCAATCGGGCTGGCGGGCGAGCATCAACGGCCTGGCCCGCGCGATGCTGCGCGGTGTGGCTGGATTGCCTGTTCGCGCGCTTCGACGACGCGCTACACGGGGCGGGTTATCTGGCGATGGGAGGTGACGAGCGCGGCCGCGCACAACAGCAGGCCGTTCGAAGAGCTGCTCGATCCGAGGAACACAGCGTCACCAGCCTGGGCCGACACCGCCTATCGCTCGAAGCGCAACGAAGTCGCGATGGCGAAGCGCGGGCTTGTCTCCCAGGTCCATTTCCGCAAACCGAAGAACAAGGACCTGCCGGCGCATCATGCCCGCGCCAATGCCGCAAGGTCACCGGTGCGTTCGGCCATCGAGCACGTCCCTTCGACTTCGCTCAGGACAGGCTTTGCCGGACAAAAGCACCGCATGAAGCTGTTCGTGCGCACCATCGCATCGCGCGCGCCGAGGTGAAGATCGGCATGGTCAACCTCGCCTACAACGTCAACCGCCTCACCTGGCTCGAAGCCCGAGCTGCGTCCGCTTGACCGGAAGGACGCCCGATCAGGCTCCCCGAGCGCCTTCGAAACCGCCAATCACCCGTTGACCACGCCGCCAAACGCTCGATCCGGCACGGGCTGCCTGCGCCTCCACTTTCAAAACCCCGTTCTTCGAGGTGTCCGATTGCACGCACCGCCGGATTGTCTAGGGAAAGCGTGAAGGTCGGCCTGCGTGTCGTCCGTCCTGGCGCACTGAGTCGCTGCGTCGCGGAGCGCGACCCTTCGAAACGGCCCTTCGCCCGGATCACCTCGGTCATTCGTCCGCGGCAGTCGCGTCCTGACGAAAGCTTTCCCGTAACGTACTGGTTTCTCTTTAAAATAACCTGCTCGGCGGTGCCTCGAATTGGGGCGTCGTTTTGCTAAAGTGTTGGCCATCGCTCCCTCAGGAGGCTCTCCCTGCAATAATAATGATGCTGACGTATGGCACTTGGCTACGCTCAAGCGCGGCCAAGCTTATGCCTACTTGCCTCCAAAAATGCAGCCTTCTCTAAACCAGAAAATGGCCGCCATCTCCGAACGCGGAAACAGCGGCCAATCAGGTCAGAACTTGGCGGAGAGTTGAAGCGTAATCTTTCGCCCCTCGCTCATTTGCTGGTAATAGTCATCTCCAGTAGCCGACAGGAACGGACGTCCAGATGCGTTATTTACAAAGCGCTTGCCGCTGAGGTTTGTGCCAATCAAAGAGATCTCCAACCCTTTTTCAGGAATGCTCAGAGAAGCGGCCAGGTCGGCGATAGCATATGCGGGTTGAATGACGTTCACAGTGGTGTTAATTACCGGTGCATTATTAGCGTAGAACTTGCCGCTATATTTAAGATTTCCGGTTAATCCGAACTCGATACCAGGCCGAACGGGCTCGCGGAGGTCGAACCCGATATTGCCCGAGAAATGAGGCGCACGGGCAACATCGCGACCGTTAAAATCGTAAGGATTCGTAGGGTCCGGAATGAAGGATTTGGTGAACTTCGAATCAAGCAGCGACGCCGCTCCAAACACCCTCAACCCTTGGACTGGCGTTCTCCAGGACGACTCGACCTCAATGCCCTTCGTAGTGACCTGACCCGCATTGGTCGTATTGAACTGAATTGTACTGGAGTTGAAGGCTTGAACCTGCAGATTGGTAAATACATAGTAGAACCCCGTGACATTCAGGGTGATCTTACGATCATCAAGCTGGGACTTCAGGCCGATCTCTCCGCCCTTCGCCGTTTCTGGTTTATACACCACAGAATTGATTGCGGCGGCGCGAGCAGCGGGATTGGAGCTGAGAAAACCATTCAGGCTCGCAGTGCCCAGAACGCTGTTGTCAATACCGCCAGACTTGAAGCCTTGCTTGTACGAGGCATAGACATTCACATCCGGCGTGAAACTGTACCGCAATGTGGCTTCGGGCGAGAAACTATTGCTTTTGTAACGGATCGGCCCGGAATCGAAGCCGGACGAAACGAAGGCCCCACTGGCAGCCAGGGCGGCGTGTACATAAGGCAGTTTGATAGTCGCTACCTTGCTTTCGGAAGTCCACCGGACACCGCCAGACAGTTGCAACTTGTCTGTTGCATCAAAGGTAAAGCTGGCAAACGGGGAGTAGGCATTGGCCGTCGTCGGCACCTGTTTGTAATAGTCTGATGTAAAACCCGTTGCTGCATCGGGGCCTGCAACCAGCGCAATATTCGCAGCATCCTGAGCCGTATTGAACTGAATCGATCTATGTTCGTAAAGACCGCCGATCTGGATATTGAATGGTCCGTTAAAATGACTGGCAAGACGCAATTCCTCGGTGAATTGCTTAAGGCCATTGAAGGCAGGCCCAAGCCCAACACCAAAGGACTGCCCGGCAGCGACGCCCTGAAAGACCGGAGAGCCATTGGAAACGCCACCGAACGAGAACTCGTCGAAGGCGTTTGAATCCTGTTCCAGATAGCCTGTCGTGCTGGTCAGGGTGAAGTCATGGCTGACATCCCAATCCATCCGGAGTCGCGTGAAATAGATATCCAACTTGTTGTAGGGCGACCCACCATTTAGGGACTGACCACCAGCCCCCTTCACGGTCAGAGGCGGAGCGGCATCGGGGAGGAAGAAGTTATTGCCCGTATAACCATTGCACGAATAGCCTGCCGGAATCGATACCGCGCCACCAAACAGCCGTATAGGTTCAGCGACACCATTGGCCCCGCAGCTGACGCGCAAGTACCCATCGGTAGAATCTTGCGAAAGGTTGAGGTATTTAAACTTCAGATTTGCGCGGAACGTGCTTGATGGCTTCCAATTCAGCGTGCCCTGAATGTTGAAGTCGCGCTCTCCCTTGTCAGGCTTTATGACCCCTGGGACGACATCGTGCATTTGCTGTGCAATATTCGTATAGTTGGCAGCAAGACGGACACCCAAATGGTCCGTGAGCGGGCCGGAAATATAGCCGGACGCGGAATAGCCGCGCTGCACGAACTCATCAGAGAGCTTGACCTGGCCTTCCCACATTGCGGTAGGTTCGGCCGTCTTGACCGAAAGGACGCCGGCCGTGGCGCTCTTACCAAAGTAGAGCGACTGCGGACCTTTGAGCACTTCCACCTGGGCTACGTCGAAAACCCCACCCTGGAGAAGGCGCATGGAGCTTGCCGTAACACCGTCGAAATCAAGCGCCACCGCCGAATCAAAGGCCGCCGAGATGCTCGACGAACCAACGCCGCGCAGGCTGGCCGAAGCCCCTGAACCTGAGCTGCCGAGCGTGATCGAGAGCGAGGGAACCTGCGTTGCCAACGATGCGATCTGAGTTTGGTTATAACGATCGAGATCTTTGCCCGGAACCGCAGTGATCGACACCGGAACCTTTTGCAGGCTTTCCGACTGCAAACGCGCAGTCACGATGATCTCACCGATCGTGTCTGGCGCCGCCTGAGCGCCGCCCTGCTGTTGCGCAAGGGCGGGCGCAGAAACCGCCTGCGCATATGCCGGAGCCGCCTCGATCATCAACAACGTAGAGACTGCGCAACCAGTGAATAGAATCCACCGGAAACTCTTCTGACGCCCGGTGGACGTGTCTTGGCAAACTGTCATTATCCCCTCCCTCTGCTATCAATGCTCTCTGCTCTCTCGCTGTGAGCGGGCATTTGTCGCTCATGGCGATCGCTTTCGGAGACAATTAGCCTGTCACAAAAGTGTTGGATGCTGCTCTTTTAGATAGGCCGGTGAGCCACCTGCACATTCAAGCCTGCTTTGCGCAAGCGAACCTCGCCGCGAGGACGCAAAGCCCCGGAGGATGATCGCAACCAGGGCGCGTTCGCAGATCGCGTGCAGGTCGTGGGCCGACTTGGACAGTGCTGGCGGAACGAATGCCGAACACGGCTGACTGATATATGAGCTATTGAAATACCACATTCGGGATTTGGCGCGCGAAAATGTGTGGTGCTAAATAATGCGGTTATAATGCTGATGTTGCTTGACTCATTCCGGCCGGTTGGGGTGATAATTCGGGCATGTTCGTGCGCGAGAAGACCGTCAAGGGCTACCCGTGCTTGCGTGGTCGCCGACCGCGGCATGATCAGCGCCGACACCATCGCCACGCTCGAAAAGCAGGGCATGGAATACATTCTGGGCGCGCGCGAGCGCACCAGCAGTGCGATCCGCGACATCGTGCGATGATACCGCACCGATGGTGCCGCTCGTGCTCGATCGGCAGCGCGGTGAGACACGGCTCTGGGTCAAAGAGGTCAAGGTTGGGAAAGACCGCTACATCGTCAATCTCAACGAGGCCGAGTCGGAGAAGGACAAGGTTGACCGCCAGGCAATTATCGACGGTCTCCAGTCACAGCTGAGAAGGGCGACAAGGCGCTGGTCGGCAACTCGGCTTACCGGCGCTACATCAAGACCAGCGGCAAAAGCTTCGAGATCGATCTGGGCAAGCTGGCCGACGAGGCCCGCTTCGACGGCATCACCGTGCTGCGCACCAATGCCAGGGTTACACCGCTCCAGGCCGTCATCCGCTATCGCGATCTGCTCCAGGTTGAATCCCTGTTCCGAGCCGCCAAGGCGAGCTTTGACATCCGGCCGATCTTCCATCAATCCGACGCTGCCATCCGCGGGCATGTGTTTTGTTCGTTCCTCGCCCTCGTCCTGGCCAAGGAACTGACCCGCCTGTGCGAGGCCAAGGGCCTCAAGCCTGAATCGCAGCCGCTGCTCAACGATCTCGATCGCCTCCAGCAGGCCACAATCGAAAAGGACGGCAAGGCCATTACCGTCCCATGCCAACCGTCGGTATGGTAGGGTCGGTGTTCCAGGCAACAGGCGTCGCAATCCCGGCCAATATCCGCGAGCAAGCCGCCTAAACCGATATCTCAGCAAGCGCCAAACGCGGTGCTAAGGATCTCGCGCTCCCCTATATCGCGTTGAATACACCTATTTTTATGAAAGTCGGTGTTCAAGTCGGGCATGAGATCAATTCGGGCGCAGACGCTCCCACACCAGCTTCGACTGAGCAAGCACTCACCCTGGTGATGCACATTTGCTTGCCCGGTTTCACTCGGCCCCAGGCACAAGACTGCAGCGGATTATGATCAGCAGTAGCGGATAACTTCCCTCAGCCCCAAAACAGCTCCCTTCAAGGCCCGGGGTCTTTCACCGGGCAATTCGGATACCGGCCGCCTCGCGATCCCAAGTGCCCGCACTATTCCCACGTTCGCGAAGAACCTGCTTTTGTATTTTGTTGGTCGGGGTCAGCGGCATCGACTCGATCACTTCGAGATAACGGGGCACCATGAAATGAGGCATCCTATGTGTCAGGAACTCAATCAACTTCACGGGATCGAATTCTGCGCCGGCCTGCAGTTGTATGTAAGCTTTAACGTCGTCCTCGCCATGCGCCGAGGGATACGCAATTACTGCAGCCGCAAGCACTCCCTCGTGCGCCAAGATTTCCGCTTCGACTTCTTGGGCCGAGATGTTCTCACCACGTCGCCTGATTGCATCCTTCAAACGACAAAGAAAAAAGAATTCGCCCTCCGCGTTTTGAATGAAGCCATCTCCCGTGTGGAACCAGCCGTTCCGCCATGCCGTCGCCGAGGCCTGGGGGTCATTGAGATATCCGCCATTCAAGGTCCATGGTGAGGTCGAACGGACGACCAGTTGCCCGAGTTGCCCATGCGGAACTTCATAATCGTTTTCATCAACTACCCTACATTCAAACGGCGGCTTCACCCGGCCGCAGTAGTTCTTGGGAAGTGTCCCATCGATCACAAACCCCCCTCCATCAATAGGAGTGGCAATTTCTGTCATATTGTAGGCTGTAGCCACGCTTACGCCGAACCGTTTACGAAAATGATCGATGTTCGCGGGGATAGGTGCCGTCATTATATATCGAAGCGGGATATGCGCGTCGTCCGGACTTTCGGGCACGCTGAGAAGAAAATTTGCCATTGCTTCAAGAACGACCGTAATCGTGCAACCAAAACGCTTGATGTCTGGAAGAAAATCCTTGGTCGAAAATGAGCTGCGAAGAACTATGCTGCCGCCGACTAACGCCATGAGATAGATGGGCATTTGACCGCTGACATGGAACAAAGGAAGAGCAGAGTAATGACAATCATCTGAAGATAGACCATGCTGCAGTGGATTGCGGGAGGTTTCATACAGTTGAGCCCAGTAGACTATCACCCCTTTGGACGCCCCCGTTGTTCCCGAAGTGTATGTTATACTGGCGACATCGTGGCCCTGGGGGAGTTGAAGGTCCGCCTCATAGCAATTATCGGCGAAAAACGCATCGAGTCCTACCACGGGCCAGTCGGAACTGGGCGGATCATTACTCAGTACAACTATCTTTTCGACTTTGGTTTTATTGAGATCGATACCAGCCAAACGTTCGGCAAGCACCGCATCGGTCACGATCAGCCGTGCTCCAGAGTTCTCAAGAACATGTTGCAGAATGGCGCCGCGATATCCAGTGTTGATGGGCACTTGCCGGGCCCGCAACAAACTGCTGCCCATCCAAGCGAAAAATGCTTCCGGCGAAGTCGGCAGGAGGATCGCCACCGGATCCTCCTGTGAAACATTAAGAGCAGCGAGAGCCTGGGCCCATCGCTTACACTCTTCCCATATTTGGAAATATGTGAAGATCTTTCCATCCGTGGTGCGCAAGAAGATGTGATCCGGCATCTCGCTGGCGCGGCGACGTAGAATGTTCGGCAAGACGAGTTCCTGGTCGAACATATTAACGCCCCTTCCAAACCGGCGACCGCTTCTGCATGAATGCCAAAGGCCCCTCCATCGCGTCCTCGGAACACATAGCGGCAATGGTTGCAGGGAAACGTTCTTCGGAATTATCTAGGCCGGGGAAAGGGCGAAGCGTTTCGGGCGCGTTGGTAGCCCCGAAATGCGCAATTTCCTTTGCTGCGCGATGCGACAACGGTGCAGTTTTGCAGATTTTGTCGGCCCATCGCTTGGCTGCCTCCAGCACCTCTCCCTCGACAACCACTTCATTGATCAGACCCCAATATTGCGCTTCTACCGCACCGATTAGTTCGCCGGTGAGTATCATGCCCATGGCAATATTGTGCGGAATCTTCCGAACCAACCATGCGACCCCGCCGCCCGCTGCTATATAGCCGACGCGGCCTTCGACGAGCCCCAGCTTCGCGTGTTCCACAGCGAGCATAACATCGCAGTTGAGCGCGATCTCCAATCCTCCGCCGACCGCAGTTCCGTTGAGCGCGGCGATCATCGGTTTGCGAGTAATCCGATGGGTCATGCCGCCGAAGCCGCCACGAGGCAGAAGATCGCGGAATGCAGCCACCTGCGCCTCCCGTCCATGAGTAGCAGTCCAGCCGAGATCATCACCGCTGCAGAACGAGCGGTCCCCCTCCCCGGTCAGGATTGCAACCCAGGACTCGGGGTCTGATTCGAAATCATCCAGTGCAGTGCACATTTCCAGGCATGCGGGCGGGTGCAGCGCATTTAGAACTTCAGGCCGCCTTATTGTGATAGTCGAAACGTGGCCCTCACGTTCAACTTGAATGAAATCAAAGCTTTGAGTCATCGGATTTTTCCTCAACCCCGTTCAGCCGGTGACATCCGTCGGATGCCCCGTCATCATTCGGCTGCCAGGCAGCCGTCGAATCGGAAGCAGAGTGCTCACCTGGCGCTTTATTGTGCAGCAGCGGGTTTGCTACAGGAGGGTACGACAAGTTTCACCCGCCGATTTTGTCAGTTGCAGGTCGCATCTTGTTAACTATCCCGGAGAAATGGGGTTGTCCTGCCCGATTGGACGGTTCGCTTCGCTGTTCTGACTGTAATGGTGCGTGATGACGAACAACTCGACCCGGCATGAATTCCGAGTGGGCTATGCTACAGCACCGTGTCGCGTTGCACTCACCGGTGAGCAGATTGAACGTCTGGAACGGGCCTTGGAGGCGTTCGAGAAGCCCTTCCTTCCGGGAGCTCTCGCCGCAGTAAATATCGAACCGTTCGTTAACATCCCCGTCAGCCGTTTACCGCCTGGAGCTGCACGAGCGGTCACGTCTTCGGCAACCTGGGTCTTTGGCGCGCCAATTGAAATTGGTGATCCGCTCGTCGTGCAGACCGGCGTCGTAGGGCATAGAATATCGGGGGGGCGAGAATTCGTCGACTTAGAGACGGCGGCCAAATTAGAATCTGGGGCATCTGTTCTCTCAGTAAGCGTCTCACTCTCTTGGAAACTTAGACAGGAACTGGACTCTGTGTTTGACAGGCAATCAAAGCCCCGATCGAACGAGGATGTTCAAGATTCACGCAGTTTGACATGGTCGTCTCCTCTCAAAAGGTCCGCGGTAGCTGCTCTGTTCGAAGCTCGCCCGGATTTGGAAATGAATCCGCACGCATCGCAGGAAGCGGCGCGAATATATGGCTTCCCGTCCTTGCTTGTGTCGGCTCCCCATCTCGGATGCCTAATCATGGCCGGTTTCTTCAACGGTGTCCCTCAACCAGGGACTGAAGTTAGTTTGCACTTTCTCAAGCCGGTGCTTGCTGGCGATGAAATTGCGCTCGAAAGGTCGGTTTTGGATGAACGCCGAGACACAGTACGCCTTTGGTCACGCAGTCACAATGTAGCATCTTTGTGTGTCAAAGGCACCGTCACAAGAAATGGCATATAGCACTTGCGAACTGTCCGCGCGATTGATTCACCGGGGATGTATACGCTCTGTTTAAAGCGCGAATGGAACCGGAACAGGAGAGTTTATGGAGCTGACAGACCTCGATGAAAGCCTGATGCATCAGGCAGCGGTGCCGTTTCAGCAGACCATTGTCAGCGATCATCGCTTCTTCGACCGGATGTTTCTTGGCGGCCACTGTGCAGAAAATATCAAAGTGATTTCCGGCATGGCCGCCTACAAGAACATGAACGTCTTTGATGGCTTCCTTTGTCTCCAGAAAGATGGCCGTCAGCACAATTTTCGGTTGAGCCGCCCATTCCTGCCGGAGGCAGGGCGGCTTTCCGTCGGTCCGCTCAGCCTCGAGATCGTGAAGCCGCTGGAACAGATCAGGATGACTCTGGCTTCCGGCAGCAGCTACGGTCATGCGGCCGACCTGCTGTTTACGGGCATCGTTCCCGTACACCAGGAGGCTCCCCATGTCCGCAGGGTTAATGGACGGCTGGAGCAGGACTACCGGCGCTTCGACCAGATTGGCAGGCTCGATGGCTGGATCGAGATCGAAGGCGAAAGGATTGAGGTCGACAACTGGTTCAGTGTCCGCGATCATAGCTGGGGTGTCCGGCCAGGCGTTGGCGGATACGAACCCGTCACGGCGCCTCCGCCGGCCGAGTTGAAGGATCCGGCTGTCGCGGGGGAGTTGTTTATCTGGCTCGCCTTTCACGCCGGGGAAACGAGCGGCCAGTTCCAGCAATTCGAGGATGGGAACGGCGCCGTGCGCATGACCGATGGTCGCATCCGACGCGGCGACACCGAGGTCGCTGTGCGCAGCATTGCTCACGACATTGAATTCATTCCCGGCACACGGGTGTTCAGCCGGGCGCGGTTATCGGTCGGTCTCGCCGATGGCGAACAGCTCGATATCGAAGCCGAGGCGCTGCTCAGTCCCTGGTGCTACAAGGGCTCCGGTTATGATCACGGCTGGGACGATGAACGGGGCCTTGGCTTTTATCGCGGCGCACGATTGGAAGCCGACTTTTACGATGTCAGCCATCCCGAAAACGTCGTGTTGCCTGATGGCCGTGTCATTCAGCCCTGGCACCGCGAACAACCGGTCCGCCTTACGGTCAACGGAATAGCAGGCCTTGGTCATCTGCCAATCATCAATGCCGGGGTGATCCGAGGCTATGGCCTAGACAAGCCATCCTGCAACCAGCGGACTGATGACCAATGCTGAGCGGAGCCCTTATCCCTGATAATAATCGCATAGCTGACTATTTCAGCAGGAAACTCGGCGCCGATTGCAAGACGCTTTCCGTCAAGCAGAGCTTCCCAGGAATTTCACGCCAAACATGGCTGCTTAAAATGGAGGTGAGCGGCGAGGAGCAGGGCTTCGTACTTCGCTTCGATCCCCCGTGGGGGGCGTCAGTTCCGCAATCGCTGAAACACGAGTGGCTGGTCTATTCCCATCTCTGGCGGACCGCCATCCCGGTTGCTGAGGCGCTCTGGTACGAAGATGGTCAGGACTTTCTCGGTGGGTTGCCACTCATGGTGCGCAGATTCGTGGATGGCAGCCCCGGAATACCCGGTTTGGCGGAAAACAGTGCGCAGGGACGGAAACTGAGGCGGCGTGTTGCCGACGAACATGTCGAACAGCTTGCGCGTCTCCATCTGCTGGATTGGAAAGCGCATGGCTTTGGGGATTTTCTCAATCCTCCCGAAGCGCCGGGGCAAAGTTTCCGCAAGGAATTCGATTATTGGAGCCGCTTCTGGCGGACAAACAAGACCGCGCCCTTCCCTGTTATCAGCGAGGCGCTTTACTGGCTTGAGGACAATATCCCCCAGGACACACCGCGTATTTCCCTCGTCAAGGGGAACAACGGCGTTGGCGAGGAAATCTGGTCACCCGATGGCCGGATCGTCGCTTTTTCCGACTTTGAACTCGCGACACTGGGCGATAGCGCCATGGATCTCGCCTTTTCTCAAGGCACGCTGGAGCTTTGCAATTTCGACGCGAGCATCCGCTATTATGAACAATGCGTCGGCCATAGCGTCTCGCCCGAGCGTCTTGCATTTGCAGGGTTCTGGATCAAGTTCAAGGCGATCGCCTGCCTCAACTGCTGCCTTATGCGAGGCTTTCTGGCTCGGAACGATCCGCGGCTGGCACCTGCAGCCTTCGAGCTAACCAGCGCTAAGGCCTACGAGCACCAGCTTGCAGCGGCCATGGGCCGGAACATCGTCGAGGCATGGGCCGAGGTTTCTGGCCGTGAGCGGGGTAGCTACGCAAGCCTGGGAGGTCAGTCGTGATCCTTTCACTCCCCGATCTGCTCTCGCGCATTTCTGATCGACTTGCCGAGGACGTCCTGCCCGCATTGACGACCGCCGGATGGCCAGCCAGCCATGTACGCAGTACCCTTGTGCTGCTCGCCTACGCGCAGTCTTTGCTCGTAAACGGTCCATCATTTCTGGTACATGAGATTGCGGCGATACGAGTGCTTCTGGCCGAAGGCAAGGCGGTGCTGGAGGACAACGGATTTCAACAATCACTTATTGACGATATAGCCGAGGTCACCGCGGAATCCGATTTAATAACGATATCGAATCTCGACGACCTTCAAGCTATTTTCAGTCAACACCAGGCGTTGCTAGCCGATTTGATCGAACTTGGTCACAGTGCCCCAGCCGCCGTCTGGCCGCAGACACTTCGCACGCACATCGATTGCTATTTGAAGGATTATGCAAAGCGGGAGAAGGTTCTGTTTGGAGAAGTGATTGCGATGTCACCGCTCTAGAGTTTCTCCGCATTACGTCGAGTCGGAAAAACTCCAGGCGGGTGCAGGCAGGGATTGTTGGTTTGGTGCCGAGCGGCCGACTTCATGCGGCAAAGGAGACGCCATTGCAACTGACGCCAAATTCCTACCTGCGCAGGGGTTCCCTAGAAACCAGCGGCAGCGATGTTTTGCTTCGATAGCAGGTCCGGCCCCCAGACGTCTTGGAACTCACCGAACCACTCGCCACCATTCCATTCGACCATGGTCATCCAGGCAAATTGGTGCGGGTTAGCTTCCATGGCGAAATGGTTGCGTGCCACTCCCGTGGCATCAAGCGTCCTTCCGTGTTCATCGCGTGCATTCACGCGTACCTTTTCTATGCGGCCAGGCAAACCATCAGTTCGGTCGATGCTTACGTCAACGATTCGTCCTCTGACACCACCGCGATCGATATAGCCAATCAACCCTGGTGGATCATGCTCGATCAGATTTATAACAAGAAAACCCGAGTCCTTTGCGATGCCATAGAAGTAGTTCGCTCGCGTTCCACGCTTCCAGTCACCGCGTGGTCCCCAAGAGCGGTCACGCATTCCAAAGGCGTCCACCTCGATCCGCGTCTCCCCCAGCTTGATCCAACCCGTAACGTGCATGGGATGATCGATATGACCAGCATAAACGCTGCCTGAAGGTGTACCATGAATATCCGCTGCACCTTCATACACAAGATCGGCGGAAAAAAGCCCCGGGTCCTCGTACGTTACGCGATACCGCTTTAAAGGCTCAAGAATTTCGTAGGCCAGCCCTTCGATACAGAACTTGTTCCCTTGGAAACCCGGCAATGGCAAATGCCAGTGCGGCCGCCAATATGGGATTGACGACGGAACATCCCCGTTCGGGCCATAAACCGCCACAAGCAAAGCTGCAACGCCGAGATTGGCCCGAATGACCGGATAGAATTGCAGCGAGAGGCTGTGTTCAGGGATATCGAGCGAAAACCAATAAGTTTCAGTGTACCACCTGTCTCCGTCGATCGGCTGATGCAAATAGTCGTCCTGCGGATTCCTGCTCATATAATTCTCCGGTTTACAACTGGTGCAGTGGCGCCAGAGCCGCGTCTTTAAAGAGGGTATTCGGTTCGATCCGCCGCAGCCCGTTCTGCAGAAGCGTCTGAAGTACCCTCTCCTCCCGCCCCTCGGCCGCTCCGCGAGCGATCCAGTCACGAAATTCTCGATGCTCGTCCTCGGGCTCAATCCTACGCCCGATCAGCGCGGACACCGCATTCGCGTTCTGCGCCGCGATCGAGGGGCCCAGCCGGGTCACATCGAGAGCCTGCCGCGCCATCATTCCTACGTATCCGACCTGGGCGTCATCCTGGGGGAGGCGGATGCGCATCAGATCGACAAGCGCGCTGATCTGCTCGCTCGTGTCACTTTCCCGCGCCTCCAACTTCACCTCTGCATCCGGAAGCGCCAGACCCGCATACATCATCATCGCGCGCGGCATGGTCACATGCAGCAGATCGATAAGGTTGAGGTAGATGAAACGGTCCTGGTCTTTCGACCCGCCATCCAGCGCCGACAAGCAAGACACCAGGTAGACGTACATCGCCATGATCCGGTACCAGGCGATGCGCGGACGGCTCGCCGCAAACCCGCTCTGTTTTTCCCACAGCGCGATCTGCGCCTCGAGATCGCCGATATCGCCAGCGAGTTGAAGATGATGGCCGCGAAACGACAGCCAGCCGAGATCGTCCATCGGATCGCCGATATGCACGAATTCCCAGTCGAGCAGGCCGGTCACCTTCCCGCTTTCATGCATGAAGTTGGCCGGTCCGGGGTCGCCATGACAGACGGAGAGGCGGGTCGCGTCGGTCGGGGCGGTACGCGCCATCCATTGCGCGGCAAACTCGGCAAGGGGGGAGGGCCTCCGCACCTTGCTGCGGTAGATGCGCGTCCATAACGCGAGCCAGTGCTGCGCCGCCCGAGATGCGCTTTCGGGAGGGTCTAGCGCAGCGAAACCGGACGAAATGTCAACCCGGTGCAATTCAGCGAGTGCGCCGATGTAATCATCCATGATCGTGTGCCGGATCTCGGTCGGCGCTGAAGCGAGATCGGGGGATCCGGGGACCCAGGACATCAGGAACGCATTGTGGGTTTCGCCCAGAAGCGTGGGAATTCGCACGTCGGAACCGGCGAGCGCACGATAGGCGGCTGCCTCGCGTGCCAGGTCGAGAGGCGTATCGGACATCGTGCCGTCACCACCATCCACTCGCAACACGCACCGTCCACGCTGCGCTTCGATCAGATAGGTGATCCGCGAGGAGCCGGCTTCGGGACGCCGAATGCTCGTGATCGCGCCGACCTCTCGCTCCACGAACGCTTGTAGATCCTTATCCAGCTCCATTCCGGTCCGCCCTGTTCTGAAGTATTGTCCGGGGTTTCAGCAGCGCGCGTAGCCGCCTTCGACCACCTAAGCATGACGCGTTGCCGACAAACGGCAACTGGCGAATCTGACAGCGGCCCTGCACCCGTCCATTGCCGCGCTGATCGCCGATGATGGTCCCATCATCCCCCGACGTGATCGTCGCGTGCTGGCATCCACCAAACCGACGAATTTGTTTCTATTCCGCGTCGGAGAGTAAATGTGTCAATGGCGGGTAGACCTTGCTAAACGCAACGCGCGCTTCGGTCTCGACTGGGGCGGCGCGTTCCTGGATGTCCACGATCCCAACCGTCACAATGCGGAATGAATGGAAATGACGAAAGCAGTCCGCGAGGGGACGTGGCAAGCTACCAAGAGCGAGAACACCCGCAAGGCGATCATGGACGCCACCATCCGCTGCTATGTCAGCTACGGGTTCACCGAGACGACCGTCGCCAAGATCGCCGAGGCGGCCGGGCTGTCGCGCGGGGCGCTGATGCACCATTTCGAGTCGCGACATGACATCATCCGGGCCTCGGTCCATCATCTCGTCGACCAGCGGATGAATGAATATGAGCACCTTGTCTCGGCGGCGGCGACCGACGGCGGCACCACCGTCACGCGTGAAAATCTGCGCATCACCATGTATGCCCTGTGGGAATTCTTCCATCTGCCGAGTCACACGGCCTATCAGGAGTTGATGCTCGCAGGTCGCGCCAATGCGGAACTGGGCGGTATCATGACCCGCGCGCAGCTGGAGCTTGATCAGCGGATCGGTGATTCAATCCGCTCGATGTTCCCCGCTTGGGGAACCGCGAGACAATTCGTCAACTTATCACCGACCTCACCTTCTTCGCCTTTCAGGGCATGGCGATCAGCAGTCTCTCCAGCCCGGACGATCGCAGGGCGAAGGACCTGATCGATTTCCTGATCGCAGAGATACTGCGCACGTACCGCTCATATAAACGCTGAGTTGCGCGCGTATGG
>Ga0207703_10001050_pt1 | contig 26333 bp, 21 predicted proteins | sample KBSSwiS12_FD_184304 | JGI IMG/M metagenome (GOLD analysis project Ga0207703, IMG submission 184304) | Switchgrass rhizosphere microbial communities from Kellogg Biological Station, Michigan, USA - KBS Switchgrass S1-2 (SPAdes) (version 2) | ecosystem: Host-associated > Plants > Roots >...
GTTGACGCGGGAGTTAGCGCCCAACCCCCTACCGATCGAGATTCAGCGTCTAACATCGGAAGACGCGGACGCAATGGTCGCCCTGACAGACGTTGCTTTCCCCGGCTTCTTTCGAAGCCACACGTATGAGATGGGGACTTACTACGGTGCGTGGTTGGACTCGCGCGAGCAGAGTGGGCAACTCATTTCGATGGCGGGCGAACGAATCACGATGGATGGATACACGGAGATCAGCGGCGTCTGCACGCATCCTGATCATCGAGGGAAAGGACTCGCAGCGAGTCTCATTGCGCGCGTAGCGCAGGATCATGTGGAGCAGGGCATCGTGTCTTTTCTCCACGTTGCCGCTAACAATACCAACGCTATTGAGCTCTACCGACGACTGGGCTTCGTTGAGACTCGCAGGGTGGTGTTGACGCGAATAGCCCGCCCGGGGCCGGAGCTGGGGTCAACCTAGCGAAGCTGGCTGTCCTTACTGCCGCGGCGGTTGTAACCGCTGAACACGGCTTCTTCTTTGTCTTCCGCTTCCTGGCAAGTGATGCAAAGCCGCACGCCAGGCATCGCCTTCTGGCGTGCCTCGGGGATGCTGTTGCCACAATCGGCGCAGTGGCTCAGCGAGGGACCTTGCGACAGACGGCTCTTCGCACGGTCAATCGCATCCTTCACCGTCGCGTCAATCTGCTCCTGTACCGCACCTTCGCCTGCCCAACCCGTCGCCATTCCGGTCCTCTCCGACTATCGAATCTCCTTCCTTAATAATTGCCACGGGTCCCGATTGCAAGTGACCGCAGGGCGGCCAAGCTATCGTGAAAGGGCCCCCGCGCGGCGGTCCCACACCCCCGGCCCGCGGGGCCCCCCGGCACAGTTTCTGCTAACCGCCCAGGATGGACACCAAACCACCCCCAGACGCCCGGCCGCCCGAGCCACCTCCGATCAAGGACCCGAATCCCCCGGAGGCTGAAGTCCAGAAGCCTCCCGCAGAGGTTCCGAAGGTGGGCTCGCGGGACGCCCCCGGGGGATAGATTCGCTTCGAGCTGCGCGCCCTCCACGGTGGATCCGTTCAAGCTATCGCCGAGGCGGAGCTGAGATAATCTGCGCGGATGTTGTCCACCATCCAGCTCTTTGTCGGCCTGCTGGTCGTCATCTGCGTAGTCGCCTTCATTGCGGTCCGCCTGAAGGTCCCCGCGTCCATTCTCCTCGTGCTCTGTGGAGTGGCGCTCGGCCTTCCATCGGCGGTCCCCAACGTCGAGCTCTCGCCCGAAGTGGTGCTGCTGCTGGTGTTGCCGCCGATCATTTATTCGGCGTCGGTCGCCATGAGTTGGCACGAATTCAAATCCAACCTGAGACCCATCTCGCTGTTGGCAATCGGTTGCGTCGTGTTCACCGCCACCGCGGTCGCGGCGGCCGCGCATTACTGGATGGGGTTCAGCTGGCAGTTGGGCTTCGTACTCGGCGCAATCGTTTCGCCGCCGGACGCGGTGGCGCCTTTGTCGATCGCGAGGCGGTTGCATCTGCCCCGGCGGATAGTCGTGATTCTGGAAGGCGAGGGTCTGGCCAACGATGCAACTGCCTTGATCCTGTATCGCTTCGCGGTCGCCGCGGTGCTGGGAGGTACTTTCTCGCTCTCCCACGCGATCGGCGAGTTTGTCGCCATCCTGATCGGCGAGCTGATGTGGGGACTGGTTGTTGGTTGGGCCATGTTGCGACTGCGCCGTTGGGTGGGCGATCCCCGCGTGGAGATCATGCTCTCGGTGTTGACTCCATTTCTGGCGTACTGGCCCCCCGAGCTGCTGGGCGGATCGGGAGTGCTGGCGACGGTGACCACCGGCCTTTACATCAGTTGGAATGGTCTGCGCCTCATCAGCGCGCCCACGCGCCTGCAGGGAATATTTTTCTGGAACTTCCTGATCTACCTCATCGAGGGTCTGATATTTCTCCTCACGGGCCTGCAGGCCCACGCGCTCGTTGCCGGGCTCAAAACCCATGCGCTTTCAGAGTTGGCGATATCCGGTGCCCTCGTCAGCGCGGTTGTCATCGTCACGCGCTTCATCTGGATGTATCCAGCCACCTATCTGCCGCGCCTGTTGAGCCGTTCGATAAGGGCACGTGATCCTTCACCACCGTGGCAGTGGCCGACCATACTTGCCTTCACCGGTGTCAGAGGCATCGTGTCATTGGCGGCCGCACTGGCGATTCCACTCACGGCTGCGGATGGCTCGCCGTTCCCGCAACGCGATTGGATCGTCGTGCTTGCTTTCATAGTGGTTCTCGTCACCTTGGTGGGCCAGGGCCTGACATTACCCTGGGTCGTGCGCGCACTCGGGCTGGCCAATGCGGGACTGCGCGAGTTGCAAGCTCAGCGAGTGCAGGAATTTCAGACGCGGGAGGAGGCCATCGAGGCCGCGGGTCAACGGCTCGATAAATTGGAGGCCGATCCCGATGTACCCGCCGACATCATTGCGCGTTTGCGGGCGCATCAGCGCTATCGCATGGAGCAGGTCAGGATGCGCAACTGTGGTGACGATGAGGAGCGCAGGCACGTTGCCCGGGGCGATGAGTTTGAGATGGAGTTGATCGCCGCCGAGCGCGATCTCATTAATGGTAAATACCGCAACGGTTTCCTCGAGGACGAGACCCGCCGTCGCCTCGAGCACGAGCTGGATTTGCGCGATGCTCAACTGGCCAGTGTGCGGAACGATGAATCCTGGAGCTGATGAGCTGCGGCTACGGGACACCTGCGCCTGATTTAGGCAGCCCGCCCGCCCAAGATAGGGGATCCTCCCGATCCGCGCATGCGCCCCGGCCCCTAGTCTGTGTGCACCCGGAATGACCCGGGCATACACACAGAGGAACTTTTCATGCGCTTCCAGATTGGTGTTTCGTGTCTCATTGTTGCTGGACTGTCCGGTCCGCTGACAGCCCGAGCCCTCACTCTCTCCGCACCGGAGAACGATGGCGTGCGCAGCCGCGTCGTCCGCTTCGCCGACCTGGATCTCCAATCCCGCGAGGGCATCCGGGTCTTGTACTCACGGATCAGGTCCGCGGCGCAGACGGTCTGTGAGCCGGCTTACTTCATGGTTGGACAGAGCAACATAGGTCAGTGGCGCTGCCAGCAACGAGCGATTGAACAGGCCGTCGCGGCCGTCCGCTCGACGTCGTTGACCGCCTTTCAGATGTCGCTGACCGCCCGAACGGAACACGCTCTCGACCGCTGATGCGAGCCTGTTATCCTTCGGTCTTTGGCCGAAGGATAAACCAGGATGTTGCCTGCGCATCGTGCGGTTCTGCTTGCCGCCTGTCTGATCACCCCGTTCGTTTCACTGTCACAGGCGGCTCAAACACCGGGCCCCACGTCGCTCCCCAAAACGCCCATCACGCACGAAAAGCTGTGGCTGATGAAGCGGGTGGGCAAGCCCGATGTCAGTCCGGACGGAAAATGGGCTGTTTTCCCGGTTCTGGAGCCCTCCTACGAGCCTGACAAGGAACTGAGCGATCTGTGGCTCGTAGCTACGGACGGAAGCTCGCCGCCGCGCCGCCTCACCCACACGCGGGAGTCCGAGGGTAGCGTCAGCTGGTCTCCCGACAGCCAGTCGATTGCGTTCACAACCAAACGTGAAGGTGATGAAGCCGAGCAGATATACCTTCTCGAGCTTTCTTTGGGCGGCGAGGCCCGTCGGCTCACCAATGTGTCCACCGGTGCGTCCAATCCACAATGGCGCCCGGATGGCAAGGCGATTCTGTTTGAGTCGTCGGTGTTTCCAAATGCACTCGACGATGAGGCCAACAAGAAGATTGCGGCCGATCGCAAGGCACTCAAATACAACGTCCATGCCTACGAGCACTTCCCGGTCCGCTACTGGAACCGGTGGCTCGACGACAAGCAGCCGACGATCATGGTGCAGTCGCTGCAGGAGGGCTCCACGCCCAAGGACATTCTCTCGTCCACGGCGTTCGCGAAAACCACCGGCTTCTCAGGCGTGCAAGGCGAAACTGCCGTGTCGCTCTCGGCCATCTGGAGTCCGGATGGCAAGGAAGTGGTGTTTGCCGCCACGACCGAGCGTTGGAATTCATCGTTCTCACATGTTGGCTATCACCTCTACAGGATGCCGGCGGCGGGTGGTGCGGAACCCAAGGTGATCACCCCCGCGGTAGGAGAGTACGCCGAGCCGGTTTTCTCGCCTGATGGCAAATCACTGTTCTTCAAATATGCGCCCCAGGACAATGAGATCTATCACCTCGAGCAGCTTCAGCACGTAGCCTGGCCTGCCGGTGGCGAGGCTTCCGCCATCACCGGTAACTTCGACCGGATGGTGTCAGGTTATGTACTGACACCGGATAGTCGCACCATCTACGTTCGTACACCCGAAGCCGGCAGGGAAAACATATATCGTGTGTCCGCCGCGGGTGGCCAGCCGGCTCTCGTCATCGGTCCCGAGACGGGCGGTTATACCAACCTCGTCGGTGCGCAAAAGTCGTCAAAGCCGGTGCTCATTGCAACGTATGGCAGCTCGGTGAGCCCGCAGGAGGTGGTCAGGATCGATCCGAGCGCGCGCAAACATGCCAACCTGACGCACTTTGACACGGCCATGGCCGCTTCAATCGACTGGAGCCCGCCCGAGCACTTCTATTTCACCAGCGCCAAGGGACGCAACATCCACAACATGATCGTGTTGCCTCCCGGCTTTGATCCGTCGAGGAAGTACCCGTTGCTGGTGTTCATCCATGGAGGCGCCGCCAGCTTCAATCCTGACCAGATCGGTCTGCGTTGGAACTATCACCTGCTGGGCGCGCCGGGATACGTGCTGCTCATGACTGATTACACCGGGTCCACGAGCTTTGGTGAGAAGTTTACGCAGGCCATCAAGCTCGACCCTTTAAAGACCCCGGGCGATGAAATCAACCAGGCGGTGGATGAGGCTCTGAAGAAATATCCGTTCATTGATGGCTCCCGCATGTGCGCGGCCGGCGCCAGCTACGGAGGCCATCTGGCCAACTGGATCGAAGCGACCACGACGCGTTACAAGTGCATTGTCAGCCACGCAGGTGAAGTTGACCTCGCCACGCAATGGGGCGAGAGCGACGCGATCTATGAACGCGAGGTCACCAACGGCGGTCCGCCGTGGGCCGGCAGTCCGATCTGGCGCGAGCAGAGTCCTATTACCTACGCCGCCAACTGGAAGACACCGATGCTGTTGAGCATCGGTGAGAAGGATTTCCGCGTTCCCATCGGCAACACGCTGGAAAACTGGGCCACCCTGCAGCGCATGCACGTGCCCAGCCGCCTGCTCGTCTGGCCGGATGCGTGGCACTGGATCCTGAAGGCCGAGGACAGCCGGCACTTCTACGAGGAAGTGCATGACTGGCTGGCGAAGTACCTGAAGGATCAACCTCCAGCTGCCGCTCACTGATGGAGTCGTTACTCCTTCTCCATCTCCAGAAATCGCGCGATCTCGGGGACCGGATGTGAAGTCAGGTCCTTCGGGATCTCCGCGGTGATTTTCTGCGCAACTTCCTTCCGGAAGGCGGTTCGCATCGTGCCGAGCGTACGCGGCGGGGCGACCACGATGAGACGCTGGAAGTTCTGATCGTGGGATTTCCTGTAGAGAGCGTCTGCGACTTCGGAGGCGAAGCGATCTTCAGCCTGCTGGTGCCAGTCCGTTTCTTCCAAGGCGCTTTTTGACACGCCATCGGTGCCGCTGTAGCGGCCCGGTCGGTCGGTCCCCTGCTCGCGGGTGGCTGGGTTGTTCTGCTCCATCACGGCCTCGGTGACGAGCTCGGGGTGTCCGGCGCCGCCCCGGTTGCGCAGGAAGAGCGCCTTTCGTCCGTCGCCAACCAATACCAACGTGTCATTCGGAATGAGCATGGGCCTCCTTCGACTCAGTGTTTGCGCTGAGCAACCCGAACGAGGCGGCAAGACTCATGCCCGTCCGGACTGGGGCTCGAGGGCGGCCGTGCAGAAGTCGAGGAACGCCTTCAGCTTTGCGGGCTGGTACCGGCGCGAGGGATACAGGGCGTACAACGGCCAACGCTCTCCCGACCATTCGGGGAACAGGTTGACCAGCTTTTTCGAGCGCAGCAGCTCCTGCGTCCCCAGCTCGAGTATCTGCGCAATCCCAGCCCCCGCGACGCAGGCATCCAGCATGGTGCCCGCTTCAGAAACCAACAGATTGCCTGCCACAGGAATCCCCACCGTCTCCCGACCGCGTTTGAATTCCCATTCGAATGGCTGGGAGGTGAGGGGATTTCGAAACAGGATGCGTTTGTGTTGTTGCACATCGCGTGGGTGCCTGGGCCGCCCGTGCATCGCAATATAACCGGGCGAGGCCACCGTCAGGATGCGGGTGGTGGCGAGTCGTCGGGCGATGAGGCTGCTGCCGGCCGGCGGATCGATAAACCGCACCGCCAGATCGAACCGATCCGCCACGAGATCGCCCAGTGATTCCTGTGAAAGAAGCTCCACGGACAGGTCCGGGTAGCGGTTCAGGAACTCAGTCAGCCGTGAGGCAAGAAAAACCCGTGCAAAGAACGCATCGATGTTGACTCGCAGCTTGCCGCGAACAGCGTGTGCGGCGCCTGAAGCAAGCGCCACAGCTTCTGATACACCAGTCAGGTGCGGGCGGACCTGATCGTAGAGCCGTTGGCCCTCGTCGGTAAGATTGAGCGACCGGGTAGTGCGCTCAAAGAGTCGCACGCCCATGCGGGCCTCCAGGCGGCTGATTGCCCGACTGACTCCGGAAGAGGACAGCCCCAGCGCCTCGGCTGCTCGCACGAAGCTACCACTCTCCACGACCTGGGCTAACACCGCGATGCCTGTCAGATCAAAGCTCATACGTGATTAAAATCACTAATGAAGTGACTGGAATATACTTTATTCACCAATACGGGCGGCAGAAAATCTCCTCGATGAAACGAAGGAGAAGGCGAACATGTATGCAGTAATGGGTGTTACAGGCCGGGTCGGTGGTGCAGCGGCGGCGAGCCTCCTGCAATCGGGCGTCGAGGTCAGGGCAGTCCTGCGCGATGCGGCCAAGGCCCGCGCCTGGTCTGACAAGGGCTGCGAGATCGCTCTAGCACGGACCGAAGACCCTGCAGCCCTCACAGCCGCGCTTCAGGGGGTCGAGGGGGCATTCGTCTCAATGCCGGGCATCTTCGACCCGGAACCCGGTTTTCCGGAGGCCCGCGCCGCCATTGAGTCGATCAGACAGAGCCTCGAGCGGGCACAGCCGCCCAAAGTGATCTGTCTGTCGACCATCGGCGCGGATGCCACGCAACCGAACCTGCTCAATCAGCTGGGTCTGTTCGAGCAGGCACTGCACTCGCTGCCGATGCCCATCACCTTTCTGCGGCCGACCTGGTTCATGGACAACGCCGTATTCGATCTTGCTGCCGCGCGCGACGAAGGTCGGATCGAAAGCTTCCTACAGCCGTTGGATGAGCAGTGCCCGATGGTGGCTGCACAGGATGTTGGATTGACTGTGGCGCAACTGTTTCGCGAGACGTGGACGGGTCATCGGGTCGTCGAGCTGACCGGGCCCGCACCCGTGACCCCGAATGAGATCGCAAAGGCCTTCAGTACCGCGCTGGGCAAGCCGGTGACGGCGAGAGCGGTTCCCCGGTCAGACTGGGAAAGCCTGTTCCGGTCGCAGGGCATGAAGAATCCAACTCCCCGCATGCAGATGCTCGACGGGTTCAACGAAGGCTGGATTCGGTTTTCGCGGGACGGCAGGAACGCGCGCCGCGGCACGACACCTCTCGAGCAGGTGATCGCCGCCCTCGTGTCAAGAAACTGACATAATTCCACCCTAGTGTCGCCCGTCCCGGTACCAGGGTGTTTTTAATGCGCAGCTCGTTTCATTGGATATTTCTCTTTTGCCTGTCGGTGTCAGTCGCTTCCGCAGTGGAGCGAGCTCCGGATGTCACACTGAACGGCACGATGACCGGCGTGGATAACGAAACCTATCGCGAGGTCCCGTTCGAAGTGCCGGCCGGCGTGGTACGGCTCACAGTTGAGTTCGGCTTCACCGGCCGGGACGAGAAAACAACGCTCGATCTGGGCCTTCGCGACCCGGTCCGCTGGCGCGGCTGGAGTGGTGGCGACAAAAGTCGCTATGTGTTGGAGGAGGCGAATGCGACACCCTCGTACCTGCCGGGGCCGCTGCCCCCGGGTACATGGAAGTTCGTGATCGGGGTTCCGAACATTCGTAAGACCACGACGTCCGACTTTACGGCCAAAATCTGGTTCGACCACGCGGATGCGCCGTTTCCGGGTTTCCTCACCGCGCCCATCAATCCAAATCCGGGCTGGTATCGCGGCGATCTGCACATGCACACCGCGCATTCGGATGGCAAATGCACATCCAACAAAGGGGTGCGGGTTGCCTGTCCCGTGTTCAAGACACTGGAAGCGGCTTCAGCACGTCATCTCGACTTTATTGCCGTGACGGATCACAACACGACGACTCACAGCAACTCTCTGCGGGAGCTGGCCCCGTATTTCGACGATCTGTTGCTCATTCCGGGGCGCGAGGTCACGACGTTCAAAGGCCATGCCAACCTCTTCGGGCCCACCGGCTTTGTGGACTTTCAGCTGGGGTCGGAGCATGCGCCGAGCATGCAGACCATTCTCGATGAGGTCGCGGCCGCTCATGGGCTGATCTCAATCAACCATCCGGGAGCGCCTTCCGGGGAGGTCTGCATGGGCTGTGGCTGGCGGGTTGCCGACGTCGATTACTCAAAGGTGAATGCGATCGAGGCCGTCAATGGTGGCACGGTCAACAGCACCGGCTCGGCCGAAGCTCAGTTCTCCAACATCCCTTTCTGGGAAGAGCGGCTGAATGCCGGTATTCACATCACGGCAATCGGGGGCTCCGACAACCATAACGCGAAGAGCCCGCCGAATGAGCCTTCTTCGATTGGTGTGCCGACCACGGTAGTCCATGCGAGCGAGCTGTCCCAGGCAGCCATACTGGAGGGCATCCGCAAGGGGCATGTCTTTGTTGATGTCTGGGGTAGCCCTTCGAGCTTGCTGGAGGTGGAGGCGGCAGCCGAAGGAAAGCGTGCCGAAATGGGAGATTCGCTTGCGGTATCCAGGAAGGCGCGCGTACGGCTGACGGTCCACGTCGCCGGGATGCCCCCCGACGCAGTGATTGCTTGGGCTGGCGACGGGGCGAAACTCCTGACGCGAGCCGCAGCGGAGCCGAAAACCAGTGCGCAGTCCGCCAAAGTGGGTGAGCGGCGCGCCGCGCCCGGCGTCAGCCTCGGCGGTAGCGATACACGTCATTCATTCGAATTAACCACTGACGGCCACCGGCACTGGCTCAGGGCAGATGTGCGCAGCGCAGATGGCAAGCAGCTGCTGTTGGGCAACCCCATCTACCTGGTCGAGGGGTCCCGCTGATCGGCAGGCTGTAACAGCGACGCCGCAGCCCGTTGGTTCTCCGCGCAAATGCGAGCCTGAATCCGGGTTGCCGCGTCCAGCAGCGCCCGCGCCGCGAAGATGTCTCCGGCTACTACCGCGTGCACGCGGGGCTGAACCCGGTCCAACAGCGCCAGCAACTCCGCCGCCAGCGCCTGAGTCTCCTGATCAGCCTGAATCAGCGCGGCGGCGGTTTTTTGATTTTTCCGGCGTAGAAAGTCTTCAAAGCAGCCTGAGTCAACAGCGGCTCGCTGCAGAGACCTGCGGATGATCTCCTTCAACTGCGTTTCCGCCGCGAGCGCTACGTCATCCGCTGGACGATGTTTGCGGGAGATGGCCAGGGCCTTGGCCGCGCACGCGGCAGCGAACCCCATGGCACTGGCCGCGGCCGTACCCGAGCCAGGCGAGATCTGATCGCTGGCCAGGGCAGCCAGCAGGTCACTCAAAGGTCGGGGGTCGCTCATGAAAATCTACAGGAACCGTTCATCCACCTCCACATCCAACGCAGTCACCAGGCGGTTGGTTTCATTCGCCAGTCCGACAATGGCCAGCAGTTCCGAATACTGGCTCTCGGTCATGCCCTTGTTGCGCGCCGCCGCTCCATGCGAAGCGATGCAATACCGGCACCCGTTGGACGCGCTCACCGCAACATACAACATCTCCTTCACGAGCGGATCAATGGTTCCCGGTCCCATCACTTCCTTGATGTTCGACCAGATGCGGCGCAGGGCGACAGGGTCGTGAGCCAGCACTTTCCAGAAATTGTTGATCCAGTCCGTCTTGCGGGTGGCCATGATGTCGTCATAGACAGCGCGCACCTCAGGCGAGGCGTCTTCATATTCAATCGGCTGACGCTTGGCACTCATAACAGACCTCAGACAGTGAGAATAATCGCCCCGGTCGTCGACCGGGACTCGAGGGCAGCGTGTGCCTGTGCGGCCTGGCTGAGTGGCAGCCGCAAGCCGATACGCGGCGTCAACACGCCAGCCAACACCATCTTGAAAGTCTCCTCAGCCATGGCATCCCTTGCAGAGCGCTCGCGCACATAGTGGAACACCGTGGGTCGTACCACCGCGTTGGAGCGCGCCGCCAAACGAGAGATGGCGAACGGGGGCACCGGCCCGGATGACTGGCCGAAGTTGACCAACGTACCGAAATAGCCCAGGCATTCCAGCGAGCCTTCAAAAGTGTCAGCGCCCACGGAGTCGTACACGACATCGACGCCACGCCCATGCGTAAATGACTTGACCCGATCGACAAAGTTCTCATTGCGATACAGGATCACATCGTCCGCGCCGCAACCCCGGGCAATTTTGGCCTTTTCAGAGCTGCCGACGGTTGCGATTACTCGTGCACCCAGGTGTTTGGCCCAATGCACCAGGAACTGGCCGACGCCGCCGGCGGCCGCATGGACGAGTATGGTCTCTTCAGGCAGCACTCGCCGTGTATGCCGAAGCAGCATGCAAGCGGTGAGACCCTTCACAGCAAGGCTCGCCGCAGCCTCGTCGCTGATGGCATCGGGCAGGCGAAAGGCGAGTGAGGCCGACAACACCCGCTTTTCGGAGTACGCGCCATAGCTCTGGGCGATGTAGACAATGCGGTCGCCCGGAATGAACGCAGAGACTTCAGCACCGACCTTCTCGACGACTCCTGCGGCTTCGATGCCGGGAATGCCGGGCAATGTCAGTGTCTTGTAGCTGCCGCTGCGTACGTAGGTGTCATGAAAGTTGACGCCGATGGCCGTATGACGGACCAGTAACTCGCCAGGTCCCGGCTCACCGACCGACACGTCTTCCCACAGCAGCTTTTCCGGGCCGCCGTATTCCTTCAGAACAATAGCTTTGGTCATGAAATGATTCTAATCCAGTTGAATGGGTCGGGTGCCCGGCGCTCCTGAATGGCGAGCAAGGCCTCGCGCAAACGGCCGGCGACCACGTTGGTCTGCTGAGGTTTGTACAGATTGTCAGAATCGGCCAGGGCTGAGATCGGCATGATGATTGCGGCGGTGCCACACGAAAAAATTTCGCTGCAGCGACCACTGCTGATCTGAGTGAGCAACTCATCGATATCCATCTGCCGCTCATGAACGACAAAGTCCAGGTGGCGCGCAAGTTGAATCAACGAATCGCGCGTGACGCCCGGCAGAATCGCCGTGTCGAGCTCCGGCGTGTGCAACTCGCCGTCGATGACGGCCCAGAAGTTCATGCCGGACAACTCTTGGATATACCGGTGCGAGGTGGCATCGAGCCACAGTGCCACGGCGTGGCCCCCTGCAACCGCAGCCGTCGACCCACGAAGTGACGCGGCGTAGTTCGCCGAGGTCTTGGCCGCACCAACACCACCGATGGCAGCTCTCACGTCTCGTCGCTCGATAGCTACCGTGGGAGTGCCCGATGCATAGGCCTCGACGGGGTTGGCAATCACCATGAAGCGGAACGTAGTCGAGTTGCGCAGCAGATACCCGCTCTCCGTACCAAAAACGAAGGGGCGGAGGTACAACGATTGCCCGGAATTCGACGGGATGAACGCAGCGCAAGCGCGAGTAACTGCTTCGATACCTTCGAAGAACAGAGCTTCGGGTACCGCTGGCATGGACAGGCGCTGCGCTGACAGCTTCATCCGGCCGAAGTTGGCGTCAGGCCTGAACAGGTTGGGTTGAGGCTGTCCGATCCGGTAGGCCTTGAGTCCCTCGAATACCAACTCTCCATACTGCAGGGCGCGGGCGCCCGGCAGGATCTGTATGGGGCCATGGGGCAACAACTGTCCCGGACCCCATTTCTGATCATGCCATTCAGCGCTGAACATGACCGGCGCATTCACCGCTCCAAAACCCAGTTTGTCGGGCAGCGCGAACTGTCTGACCGCCGCCGCAACCTCGGCCGTGTAGGGCATCTACTTTCTCAGGTAGGCGTCGGTGCCGCTCAGCCAGTCCTGCCGGGGCGGATTGAATACATCGACGTCGAGCGTGTCCTCGAGCGCCAGCGCGCGGTGCGGGACATTGGACGGGATCACGACGACCTCGCCGGCACGCACGGTGATCTCGTCCTGGCCATCGGCGCCAAACCAGAATTTCAGGGCGCCCGAGAGGATGTAGGTGAGCTGCTCGTTCTCGTGTTTGTGCAACGGAACGTCATCTCCCTTCTTGAAATGGACATGCGCAATCATCATGCGATCACTCGAGATGAGCTTGCGCGTGATCGTGCCCTTCAGGGGCTCGGCGGTCATGTCGTTCCACACGTAATGCTCGACACCGCCGGTGGCGGTGGTGGTCGGTTCGTTTTTGACAGGCATCGGGATCTTTTCCTGAGGGGCCGTTATGGGCCCCACTATGGACTAATGGCAATGACCCGGGCCGGGAACCCACTGCCGCTTTCGGGCTTGGGAAAGCTCACCATGACCAGTGCGCCGTATTCGGGCACCTGGTCGAGGTTGGCCAGCATCTCGATCTGGTAGTGGTTCGTTCCGAGCACATACGACTCCAGAGAATAGTCGTCTTTGGTCGTTGCCACACCCGGATCTGTATCCGTCGTCTCGTGCCCCGAGGCGGCAATGTGTCGATCCTCGTACAGCAGCTTCAAAACCGCCATGCTCCAGCCGGGGTAGTGGGCAACCCCCTTTTCGTCCTTGTTCTGCATGCTGGCATCGTTGGGCCAGCGCATTGCCCAGTCCGTGCGCATGGCTACGAAGGCATGCTCAGGGATGCGCCCATGTCGCGATTCCCATCCACGGACATCATCCAGAGACAGTACATAGTCGGGATTCTTCGCGACCTTCTCGTGAACATCCAGAACTACCAGGGGCAACAGCATGTCCTTCAGGTCGATCTGGTCCACGGTCTTCAGGCCATCGTGAAAATGAGCGGGGGGATCGACGTGCGTTCCCCATTGGCCCACGTGACAGAACTCCTCCACATGGAAGCCATCCTTCCTGATTGTGTAAAGAGTGCGGCGCTTCATCTCGCCAAACCCCTTCCAATGGGGTGTGGTAACACCGAACGAGTGAGTCAGATCGATGAAGTGTTTGCTCGCGAGCGTCGCATAGGCATTCATCAGATCCGGTTGTGCGTCCGCTCGCGCCACGGACACGAGAGCGGCCCAGGCGGCAACGGCGAGTGTGCGTTTCAGCATGTCGGGGAACCCCTCAGAAATGATACAGGACGTGGACTTTCCACCAGCGTGGATTGCCGGGATAGAGCTGGGCGAGACCGTTCACGCCGGTATTGTCGAATCCCATGACACCGTAGTGCTTATCAGTGAAATTTTCCACCGAGGCGCCGACTTCATATTTGCCGTCCTGAGGCATCCAGGACAGTCGGGCGTTACCCAGCGCATACCCGCCCTGCGCCACAATCGGCAACTGGGTCAGATTGAACCAGAAGTGCGACATGTAGTTACCATCAACCTGCAGTGAGAGTGATCCCCGACCGACGGGCAGGGTATAGCGGGCCAGGGCGTTGCCACTCCAACGTGGAGCGTTTGGAGCCGCGTAGTTGGCGAGCACGCCCGTACCGCGCGCATCGACATCCTCCACCGCCGCATCGACGTATGACGCGCCGAACCCAAAGTGCCAGGAAGTATTCGGGGCCCACGTAATGTCAGCTTCCGCACCCTTGTGCTTCGCATTCGCGTTGACGATGAGTTGCTCCAGGCTGATCGTATAGAGCAGAGCCTGATAGTCGTGGTAGTCGTAATAGTAGGTTGCGGCATTGACGCGCAACGTGCGGTCCAGGAACTCCGACTTGATTCCAACTTCATAGGACGACAGCTTCTCGGGCCTGAATTCCAGCGTGCTCAGGTCACTGATGGTGATCGGAAACAGGGGTGCGGTGAATCCCCCTCCCTTCACACCGCGGTTGTAGCTCACGTAGGCCAGAACGTGGTCCGAGAGATGGAAGTCGACCTGTGCCTTGCCGCTGACCAGTGTGTCAGACAGGCTGTTGCGATAGTCGATGAGTGTACTGTCCACCGGAGGTGTCAGTACTGTAATCGGATTGTTCGGGTCGGAGGGAAATGATTCGTAGGGATACCAGCTGAAATGATAGTCCTTCTGGTCCCGGGTAACCCGGGCGCCCAGGGTGACGCCAATGAGATCCGTGGCGCGGTATTCGACTTGACCGAACGCCGCATACGATTTGGTCAACAACGTGTATGGCGAACGGGTACCTGGCACGCCGCCGTCCGGGCCGGGCACGCCGCCATCACGATAGTAGTTGCCACAGTTTCCATTTGGCCACGCGCCCTCCGGCGGGTAGCATGCGTTGTTGGGGTTGGCGGGCGAAACAAACTCCTGCGCGGAGAAGAAGGCCGGCCCGGTGTAACCCTCATAGTAACGGCCATCGATTCTCAGGCCGTACAGGCCCGCCGTCCAATTCAACGTCTCGTCACCGCCATTCAGCCGGATTTCCAGTGATTCCTGGGTCACCTTGCTGCCGTTGAAGAACTCGAACAAGGTTGACGGGGAGGCGTCCGAGTCTTCCGCGTAGTCCTTGTTCAGGCGCTGAAAGTCACCAATGACATTGAGCGTGATACCCGCGAGGTCCTGCGTGTATTTGGCACTGACGCCCGACGTTTCGATCTTGGCAAATCCGCTGAGGTTGTCGCGTGTAGTAAAGGGCCCGCTGTTGGGCACGCCGCTGGCATTGCAACCGGGGCACGTGCCGTATTGATTCAGGTTGGCGGGCAGATATTGGTCCATGCCCGTGACCGAATCGAAGTAGGTCGCGCGCTCTTCCCATGAGCCCGCATGCACGTCCTGGCGAGCATACCTTCCCGTGAGGAGCACCTGCGCCTGCGCCGGTAACTCGAACAACAACTCCCCGCGCAACGCCCAGTCGTTGCCGTTTTCCGCATCTGCCGCGCCGCCGGCCACGTTCTCGAACAAAGGATCGTAGTGATTGGTTTCAAACGCGAGGCGCGCATTCATACCCTCCACGATCGGAGTATTGACCGCGCCTTCCACCCGGGTCAGGTTGCGCTGGCCAAAAGTGACGTCAACATAACCTTCCTGGGCGCCGTTGGGTTTGCGAGTGATGAAGTTGGCGAGACCGCCGGTCGCGTTGCGGCCGAACAGAGTTCCCTGCGGGCCGCGGAGCACTTCCACGCGGTCAATATCGAACAGCGAGAACGCCAGCCCGGCCATCTGGCTGATATAGACCTCGTCCATGTAGATGGCGGCTGGACTCTCCTGGTGATCGGCGAAGTCGTTCTGGGTGACGCCGCGGATGGAGAGGGAGAAGGAGGAGGGACCGTTTGGTTGCGTCATGACAACAGCGGGTATCGACCGCGTGATGTCGGTTGCGGCCACCGCGCCCATCGTTTGCAAGTCCGAGCCGGAGATGGCGGAGAGGGAGATCCCCACATCCTGGGCATTCTGGGCCCGCTTCTGGGCTGTCACCACGACCTCTTCGAGGCCTCCAGATGCTGTAGTCTCGTCGGCAGCGTGCGTGGAGGTCGCTAGCAGCACACTCACAGTCAGAATCGTCGCGAGCTTCATGTGCATGTCCCCCGAAGAAGGATTATGGTTTAGACTTCGATATTTCCACCGGCGTGGATTTTTGCCAACATCTTATTCGTACCGTCCATATGCGAAGCGGGTATGGTTGGGGATATGCAAGATCTCAATGTGCGCTACTTGTATGAGGCGGCCCGGCTGGGATCGATGCGGGCGGCGGCGGATCAGCTCGATGTGGCCGTCTCTTCCATCAGCCGCCAGATCTCCCAGTTGGAGGCGGAAGTCGGGGTCGCCCTGATAGAGCATGGTCGCCGGACCGTCATGCTCACCGAGGCCGGCCGGTTGTTGATTGAATACTACGGTGAGCAACGCACCCACCGTGAGAACTTCGAGCGCCGGCTCGCGGACCTGAAGGGACTGAAATCCGGCCGTGTGCGCCTCGCCATCGGCGAGGGCTTCATTGGTGATCCTCTCTCGGGAGTGCTGTCGCGGTTTGTGGCGAAGCACAGCGGGTTGAATCTCGATGTGCGCGTGACTGCGTCCTCCAGCGAAGTAGCACGGCTCGTGGTCGAGGACGAGGCCCATCTCGGGCTTGCATTTCAATCATCGGATGATCCGCGCATCCGGGTGCTTGCATCGGTACGCCATCCGCTTTGTGTGATTCTGCGGCCCTCGCATCCCCTGGCCAGGCAACTCAACCTGCGGCTCGCCGACTTGCAGGGGTACCCTTTGTGTCTGCCCGAGTCCTCCCTGCGCACGCGCCAGTTGCTGAAGGAGGCCGAGACTGCCGAGCGCATCTGCCTGCAGCCCAGTATCACTTCCAACTCGTTGCTGCTGTTGCGCAACCTGTTGGGCTCCAGCGATCTCGTGACCCTCATGCCCATGTTGGCGGTAATGGAAGAGATCGAGCGGGGTGAGCTCGTGGCCCGGCAACTGGTCAGCGCGGAGCTGCAGGAAACTTCCGTCCACGTGATCTGCCGGCTGGGACGGCACCTGACGCCGGCACCCTTGCGGCTGATGGAGAAGTTGGTTGCCTATCTGAACGGGTATGAGCGGTGCCTGGAGCGCGCTAACGCCACCGCCGCCTGATTGTTGTCCAAAACGCAACGACCTCGGCCGGCGATGTCATTGAATCGCGGCTTCCGACCGGGGCATCCTGCCGGCCGATGCCTCAGGCCGATGCAGACTCGAAGATGGCTGGAATCCCGCGTACCCGACTCACTCCGCAATATGAGATCTCGAGGATCATCAAGGGCGGCTGGCAGCTGGCGGGCGATCACGGCCCCATAAATCCGGACACTGTCGATCGTGACATGGCGGCTTTTGTCGAAGCCGGCATCACGACTTTCGACTGTGCGGACATCTACACCGGCGTCGAAGCGATGATCGGAGAATTCCGGGGCCGACATCCCGCCCTGGCGGCGCGCACTCGTGTGCACACGAAGTTCGTGCCCGATCTGGCCGAGCTCCACCGGGTCGATGCGACTCATGTCGAGCGCATCGTGGATCGGTCGTTGCAGCGGCTGCGTACCGACCGGCTGGACCTCGTGCAATTCCACTGGTGGGACTACACGGTGCCACGCTATGTGGAGGCCGCGATGGCCCTCGATCGCTTGGCTCTCAAGGGCAAGATCGCGCACATCGGTGTAACCAACTTCGATGTTCCACGCCTGATGGAGCTGCTGGATGCGGGCGTTCCTGTGGTCGCGCATCAATTGCAATACTCGCTCCTGGATGCTCGCGCGCTGAACGGCATGATCCAGGCCTGCCAGGCCCGGGGTATCGGACTGCTGTGTTATGGGACTGTCGCCGGCGGGTTTCTGTCTGACCGTTGGTTGGACAGGCCCGAGCCGGCCGACGGGATCACCAACCGTTCTCTGATCAAATACAAGTTGATCATTGATGATTTCGGCGGCTGGGATCTTTTCCAGGAGTTGCTGCGCGCTTTGCGCAAAGTTGCTGACAAGCACTCCTGCGATATTGCTACTGTAGCCTCGCGAGTCATGTTGCAGCGCGACGGAGTCGCCGCCGTCATTGTTGGTGCAACCAACGCGACGCATCTGGACGCCAATGCCCGTATTGGTGCAGTGGAGCTCGATTCCGAAGACCTGTCAGTGATTGACGCTGTTACCCGACGCCATCTCGGGCCTGAAGGAGATGTTTTCACACTGGAACGCGACCGGCAGGGACGGCACGGACGCATCATGAAGTACGACCTGAACAAGTGAGATCCACCATGACCCCACTGTCGATCAAACGCCGTTCCATTGCCGCCGGCGCGTGTCTTCTGCTCGGGCTGCTGTCCGCGGGATTGAATGCCGCGGCTCCCGCGCGCCACGATGTCCTGGTTGATATGTTTGTCTGGTGGAACGCCGCCTACAAGCAGAAGGACGGGTTTACCGAGGCAGCCTTTGCTAAGTATTTCACTGCGGACGCCATCCTGCGCGTCAATGGTAGCGATCGCAGCAAAGGTTTGAAGGATCTCGCCAGTCACTTCCGCGACATTCAGGGTCGCACTGAAATGGTGGAGATCGAGCTGCCGTTTATTGATGAATTTACTTCGCCCGCAGGCGACCGGATTTTTACTCACCACATCGTGAAGGCCCGCGAGAAAGGCCAGGACAGTCGCGAGCGCGTCATGGGGTATGCCGCCATCCGCGACGGAAAAATATCACTGATCAACTTTGTCAGCGCGCCGGACGCCGCCGCAAAATAAAACCGGGGAGAAAGACATGACGGTTCGAATCGACTCGCAGGCGTCGCCCAATGTGACCGGGGCCGTGAGGGCTTTGCTGTGCGCGCTGGCGGTTGGTTGCGCGGGCGTTCAGCCGGTACTGGCTGCTGACGACGCGAGTGATTCGCTGTCCGAAGTAGTGGTCACGGCCCAGCGTCGTGAGCAGAACCAGCGTGACGTTCCAATCAGTCTCACCGTATTCTCCGCGGACGCCGTGGACAAGCAGAACTTCCAGGGCGTCGAAAACTATTTCGCGCAGACGCCGAACGTCAGTTTTACCAGCCAGGGATCCCGTGATCGCAAGGTTCTGGCGCTGCGCGGTGTGAGCGATCTGCTGTCCCCGGATTCGAATATCCGCGAAGGCAGCTTCGCGTTCTATGTTGATGAGTTCGACGTGGCCCCGGGCACCGTCAACCCCGAGCTGGTCGACGTTGATCACATCGAGGTGTTGCGCGGCCCGCAGGGAACCTACTTCGGCCGAAACTCGGTGGGTGGTGCTATCAACATCGTCACCAGGCAGCCCACCAACGACTGGTACCTGGAAGGGTCGGCACAGTATTCGAGCTTCAATACGGTCGATTCGCACGTCGTCCTCAATGCTCCCCTGATAAATGATTTCGCGGCCTTACGGATCGTTGGGCGCTACGAGCGCAGCGACGGCAACATCACGAACATCAATCCCATTGGCGGCGGCAACGACAATAAATATAACTACGGCAAGGCACAGCTGCGCCTGACCCCCAATGAGCAGCTCACCATCGATTTCATTGGCGCGATCACCAGAGAAAACGTGGGCATGCGTGATGGTGTTCCGTCCGGCGTGCTGGCGAGCTTCTCGCAGTTCCTGTACGGCGAGCCGCCGTACAACGGGCAGGCGATTCCGGATGGCGTCGGCTTCTGGCCCAACAACACCAATAAGGTGAACTTCAACCGCCCGCAGGATGTCGGTACGCGGTATGCTTACGGCGAAAACCGTATTCGGTATACAACCGACTACTTCAATATCACGAACGTCATCGGTTACATCAACTCGAATGAGTTTCTGATGGGTGATATCGATGGCAGCAGCATCGATTTCTTCTATGAGCGCGAGTCGATCAAACGCGATGCCATGAGCGAGGAGTTCCGCGTCTCCTCGAATCCGGGCAAGGCAGTCGACTGGACCGCCGGCCTGTTCTTCTCCCACGATCGTGGCCATACCCGTCAGTTCACGTATGCCGGAGCTCAGGCGACCTTGGGTCTGCCTGACGGTGCGCAGATCACGTCCTCCTACTCGGATGCCGATGCCAAGAGTTATGCCGGCTTCGCTGAAGCCACGTGGCACGCGACCCCGGAGCTGGCAGCCACCGTCGGTGGCCGTTACACACACGAGCAGGTCTCGCAACTCGCCTACAACACTTCCTCGGGGGTAATCAACAACCTCGTAAATGCCGGCGCGACATTCAACAACTTCTCGCCGCGGTTTTCGGTGGACTACGAGTTGACCGACACTCAGAACGTGTATGCAACCATTTCCCGCGGTTTCAAGTCGGGTGGCGTGCAGCCGGGAACCCCTCTGACCACGCAGTCCTATGCGCCGGAAACGCTCTGGAATTATGAGCTCGGCTTCAAGGGCGAGTTTCTCGAGCGGCGCCTGCAGGTGAACTCGTCGATTTTCTACATGGACTGGAAGAATATCCAAACCGAGTCGGCGTTCGGTCAGACGAATGACAGTGGCGCAATCGAGTTTACGGGCGTCATCGGCAATGCGGCCTCGGCCAAGAGCTATGGCGCCGAGACCGAAGTGATCGGACGCGTGCTGACCAATCTCACGTTGTCCGGCGGCATCGGCTACGACCAGGCGAAATTCGGCGACTACAAGAACGCTTACGTGGAAGGGGGGCTGGTCAATCTGACCGGCGCGCCGCTGCCGAACGCGCCCCGGTGGACCGGACATGCGGCAGCCGAGTATTCACATGCCCTGGGCGCCGATCACGAGGGGTTCGTGCGGCTGGAGTGGAACTTCAAGGGGGCGATCGAGCCGGACCTCACCTCCGAGGTCCATTCGGGGTTCCCCTATGACGTGCCAGCCTATAATGTGACGAACCTGCGGTTGGGTGTGAGCGCAGGGGACAAGTGGGACGTGATTGCGTTCGCGGAGAACCTGTTCGACCGGAAGTACTTCACCAACGCTTACGAGAAGGCCTTTGCAGGTGGAATGTTCGTCACTCCGTCATACCGTAGTTTTGGTGTCAAGGTTACCGTGAGGACTCAGTGACGCTGAATGCCCGGATCGTGCCGCGGCTGCTCGCCGCAGTGGTTGTTTTCTGTAGTGCCGCTCATGCCGAGGAGTCTGAGTCGCAACGTTTCCGGGCTTTTCTCGACCACGCTTACGAGCGGGTAGTCCAGCAGAGCCCGATACTCGCCTCGGAGTTTGGCGAGCACGTTGGCGAGGATCGCTGGGACGATGTCTCCGAAGCGGGCCTCGCGGCTGACGCAAAGGCAATCCGGGACCAGCTGGATGCCGTTAAAACTCTGTTCAAATATGACGAGCTCGATGCGGCGGGGAAGTTGCAGTACCGGGTGTTTGTCAACGAGTCGCAGTTGTTGCTCGACCGTTACCGCTGGCGGGATGAGTTCTATCCGCTGAATCAGATTGTCGGGTTGCATGTTGAAGTCCCGGACGTCCTGATCAATCAGCAGCGCCTGGACAATGTCTCCGACGCGCGCACGTACATCAAGCGTATCGCCGCTACGCGGACACTCTTTGCCCAGTTGACGACACGGATGTCGGCGCAGGCGGTGAAGGGGATCTACATGCCCAGGAGCGTGTATCCGCTGTTGATCGCCGGTTCCCGGAATGTCATCACAGGAGCCCCCTTCGACAAAGGTCCCGACAGCGCGATCTTCGCGGACTTCAAACGTCGCGTGGGACTCCTGTCTGTGCCTGAACAGCGGAAAGCACGGCTCGTGAATGAATGCCGGGCGGCACTGCTGAGACAGCTCGGCCCTGCTTATCGGACCCTCATTGACCTGCTGCAAAAGCACGCCGCCCAGACCAAGGTGGACGGGGGAGTGTGGCAGATTCCCCATGGGGACGAGTTCTATGCGTTCCTGATCCATCAGTTCACGACAACTGACATGACCCCAGCCGATGTGCACGCGCTGGGACTGGAGCAGGTTGCCAAGGTGCATGCCCAGATCGAGGAGGTCATGCACAGGATCGGCTTCCAGGGCTCGCTGCGGGAGTTCATGGACGAGACGCGCGCCGATCCTCGCTTCTACAACGAGAATACGGATGCAGGCCGCGAGGCCCTCTTGAATCGTGCCCGCGGAATCGTCAGTGCCATGCAGGCGCGCATCACGGACGAGTTCCTTTCGCCGGCGCCGCTGCCTTTGGAAGTCCGGCGTACCGAAGCCTACAAGGAGGCTTCCTCGCCAGCGGCCTTTTACGAACCTGGATCACCCGATGGCCGTCGCCCGGGCGTGGTGAATCTCAACCTGTCAGACATGCGGCTGCAGCCGACCTACGAGTTGGAGGATCTGCTGTATCACGAAGGCCTGCCTGGCCATCACATGCAGATCTCGACCATTCTCATGGATCACGGGATTCCGAAGCTGCGCAAGGTGAACCAGTGGTGGCAGGACACTGCGTTTGTTGAAGGCTGGGGTCTGTACGCGGAGCAGTTGGGCAAGGACATGGGGTTCTACCAGGATCCTTACTCGGACCTGGGTCGCCTGACCGGAGTGTTGTGGCGCGCCTGCCGCCTCGTGGTCGACAGCGGGCTCCACTACGAGCGCTGGTCTCGCGAGGAGGCCATCAAATATCTCGATGAGAATTCAGCGGCGCCGCACGGGACCATTGTTCGCGAGGTGGATCGTTACCTGGCGGTCCCTGGCCAGGCCACGGCGTTTACTGTTGGTATGCTCAAATTCATTTCCGAACGTGAGCGGGCCCGGCAGGCGTTGGGATCGAAGTTTGATGTCCGCAAGTATCACCAGATCGTCCTGGAGAACGGCTATCTGCCCTTGTGGGCCGTACACGACCGGGTGAATGAGTGGATTGCCGCCGAGCAGTCGCCGTTCCGCGCACTGCTCGAAGACTACTGGAAGGACTACCTGAGTTTGAACCCCGCGCTGGCGCTGTCGGTAGGCGATTTCTCCACGGAAGAGCGATTCGATGACTCCCTGACAGATCAGTGGCGTGCGCAGATGTTGACCACGCTGCGCCATTACTCCGATACGCTGGCCAAAATCGATGTTGCCAGGTTGTCCGCAGACGAGCGGATCAGCTACGACATGCTGCGTTACCGGCTCGACAGCGATCTGGGTTTCTATGGTAGCCGGTCATTTGAGATATCACGGCTGCTGCCCATCAACCAGTTCCAGGGTCTGCATGTCCAGTACGCTGTTGAAGCGGCAGGCTCGGGGGCTTTCCCGTACAAGACGGTCGCTGACTATGAGAAGGCGCTGGTGCTTGCTGATGGTTTTGCCCGGTGGGCCGATGCGGCCATTGCCCGTATGCGGGAAGGCGTTGCCCGGAATGTGGTCCTTCCCAAGTTGATTGTCGACCGGATGCTGCCGCAACTGCAGGTCCATCTGCACGTGGCACCCGAGAGCAGTCAGTTCTGGCACCCCATTGAAATCATGCCTGCGACGATTCCAGCCGCTGACCGGAAGCGCTTGGCGCAGGCCTATCGCATCAAGATTGCCCAGGTAATCCAACCGGCCTATCAGCGGTTGTACGATTTCCTGTCCCGGGAATATGCGCCGCATGCGAGGCAGACGGCGGGCCTTGGCGCCTTGCCGGGTGGCAAAGAGCTCTATCGGTACTATGTGAAATATCACACGACCACCGATATGACACCGAAGGAGATTCACGAGCTGGGACTGGCCCAGGTGCGGGAGGTTTCCTCCCGGTTGGCGGCTGTTGCGAAGGCGGTTGGGTTCAAGGACTCGTTGCCGAAGTTCTTTGCGCACGTTCGCGAGGATCCACAACAGCACTTCGGGCGGCCGGAAGAAGTGCTGCCAGCTTTCCTGGCGGCGCGTGATCGCATCGTTCCGCATCTGCCGTCATTGTTCGGTGTTCTGCCAAAAGCGCCATACGATGTGCGCGCTTTACCCGACTCATATCGCCAGTCGAGAGATAATGGTTATTATTCTCCTGCCGCGGCGGACGGGTCGCGACCTGGAGTGCTGTGGATCAACATCTACGCTCCCGGCGTGCAGGACAAGTTCAACCTCATGACCATTTCCCTGCATGAGGGATTGCCGGGTCATCACTTCCAGACCTCCATTGCATCCGAGCGGCAGGACCTGCCGTCATTCCGGCGCTTCGACGCGACCAATGCCTATGTCGAGGGATGGGGCCTGTACGCGGAATCACTGGGCGAGGAGATGGGGTTCTACTCGGATCCATGGCAGTACTACGGGCATCTCAACTACGCCATTTTGCGCGCCAACCGGCTGGTCATCGACACTGGCATTCATGAGATGGGGTGGAGCATCCAACGGGGCGTACGCTGGATGACCGAGCATTCCTCCATGACCGAAGCACAGGCAGCCGCTGAAGTTGAGCGCTATGCCGCGTATCCCGGCCAGGCGCTTTCCTACAAGCTGGGCGAGCTGAAGATTCTGTCCCTTCGCGATCACGCGCAACAACAACAGGGCACCCGCTTTGATATCAAGGCCTTCCACGATCAGATCCTGACGGGCGGCAGCATGCCGTTGCAGATCCTGCAGGAGAAGGTGGATCGCTGGCTCGCCCACTGATGGAGATGTTCATGGTTCGTTTCAGATTGGCATTGGCATCGGTGTTGGCGTTGGCCACCATCTGCCTCCCGTTGGGCGCTGCTGCCGCGTTGGTTTTCGGTTCCGCTGCCGTGCTGGCGCAGGCCCCCGCAGCCTCTGTGGCCCCGGTGGTCGCGCTCGTTGACGGGACCGTTGTCGCGATCGATGGCGGGCCCGCGACTCAGAACGCTGTGGTGTTGATCGAGGGCGACCGGATCTCGAAAGTCGGGACAGCGTCGTCTGTCAGTGTGCCGCCTGGCGCCAAAGTCATTTCAATGAAGGGCAAGTGGCTGATCCCCGGTCTGATGAACATGCACGTTCACCTGGGGCTGCGTTTGCCCGGTGCTGCCGGCGCCGAGCTGATCAATGAGACAGACCGTGAACAGGTGTTGCGCATGGCATCCAACGCGCGCCTGTCGTTGTTGTCGGGTACCACGACATTGCGCCTGGTTGGTGAAGATCGGGGCAATGACTTCGTGTTGCGTGCGGCGATTGAAAAAGGCGAGGTCATTGGTCCGCGTCTGAAGACTGCCGGTGGCGTGATCGTACCGACGGGTGGGCATGGCGATACGGAAGCGGATGGCCCTTACGGGCTGGCGAAAGCAGTCCGCGAGCAGATCAAGCTGGGTGCCGACTGGATCAAGATTGCGATATCAGGTGGCATCGCTGATACCCATGGCAGCATTTCCGCGGCTCCCATGACCGATGAGGAAATGAAGACGCTGATCGAAGTAGCCCATCGTAACGGCATCAAGGTCACGGCTCACAATGGCTCTTCGGTCGCCGCGCACCAGGCGATGCAGTTCGGTATCGATGGCTTCGAGCATGGCTACCACCTCGATGAGAGCGTGTTGAAGGAGATGAAAGCCAAGGGTGTCTGGCTCGTTCCCACCATCGTGGTGAGTCAGCTGGGCGCACGCGAGTTCTACAAGAAGATCGGCTCGCCGGCCTGGTACCTGGCGCGTGTTGACAGCACCGGCAAGGATCACTGGGCCATGCTGCAGAATGCAATCAAGCTGGGCGTCAACATTGCGCTGGGCACGGATCAGTTTCCTTTCGAGCCCAACGGTGGGACCACCGCGACAGTCGCGGAAGCCGAGCTCTACGTCAAAGCAGGTATGACACCGTTGCAGGCGTTGCAATCGGCGACGACACAGTGCGCGAAGATGATGGGCGTCGAGGCTGACCTGGGGCGTCTGCAGGCTGGCAAGTACGCCGACATCGTGGCTGTCGAAGCGGACCCGACGAAAGATATCAGCGCGCTGAGGTCGGTTGATTTTGTGATGAAGGGTGGGGTGGTTTACCGGAACGATGCGGCGCCCTTGCTGCCGACGAGCTGATCGCCGCACTGCTGACGAAACGGACCCTGGGCTCCCCGCGGCGGGTGCCGTGTCAAACAAACTAATGGACGTCGGCGACGGGCTTGGCCACGGCGACGGCTAACACGAAGGCGGCAAGGCAGAACGCCGCCGCGAACACGATCGGAATCCCGGGCTGGTGCAGCTGCGCATTGTGATCGACTGAAAACTCCAGCAGCGACAGATACACCTGGGGCCCGAAGATGGCCGTCAGCCCCATGAAGGCCGAATTCACCCCCTGCAGCCGTCCCTGCTCATTTCCGGCCACCCGCCGTGACATCAGACTCTGGAGTCCCGGCATGATCAAGGCTCCCATCGCACCCGCCGGTACACCGACGAAAAACCAGAAGGGTGTCGCCGCCAATCCGTATGCAAGGAATGCGAGGGTGGCGCTCACGAGTCCCATCAACAATGCGCCGCGCTCACCAACTGCCTTCACGACGCGGCCTACGACGAGGGTCTGCATCAGAATCTGAGTCAGGCCCGTGGCAACGAGCATGATCGACGCAGCCAACGGACCCCAGTTGAATCGATACCCGACATAGAGCACGAAGATGCTGGGGAACACGTTGTGGGCAAACAGGTACAACACGTTGATGGATACCAG
>Ga0207703_10001055_pt1 | contig 26290 bp, 28 predicted proteins | sample KBSSwiS12_FD_184304 | JGI IMG/M metagenome (GOLD analysis project Ga0207703, IMG submission 184304) | Switchgrass rhizosphere microbial communities from Kellogg Biological Station, Michigan, USA - KBS Switchgrass S1-2 (SPAdes) (version 2) | ecosystem: Host-associated > Plants > Roots >...
CAACGGGTGTCGGACCTCCAGTTCGATCTGGAGCTGATGATTGCACAAAAGAACACTGCACCCGCGGCTGCCGCTGCTCCGACTCCAGTGGCCATCGCGGCACCGGCGCCCGCTCCGGCTTCAGCGCCCGCCGAGGTCGCGCCGCCAGTGCCCGTTCCCAAGCGCTGGGAAATCACATTCAAACCCTTCCCCGAGTTGTTTGCTCGCGGCAACGACCCGCTGCGCATGCTGCGCGAGCTGGCGGAGTTGGGCGAGCTGGAATCGATCGCAGACCTCGCCGCCCTGCCCGCATTCGCGCAGCTGGATCCCCAGTCCTGTTACATGGCCTGGAACCTTCAGCTCAGGGCGGAAGTTGAAGAAAGCGCCATCAAACAGGTGTTTGAATGGGCTGAAGGCGACTGTGAGCTGCAGATCGAGCTCGTGGGCGGCCCGGCCACCGAGGGCGCCTCGCAGGCGGCGTCCGTAGCGCAACCGGCTTCCACCGCGCCTGGCGGAGCCGCGCATATCGGCGGCACCCCAGCTCCGACACCGCCCCCGGCGGCGCACGCCCCAGTCTCGAGCGCATCGCCCGCTGCGGCGGCAGCCTCGCCATCCACAACCGCAGCGGCGCCAACTCAGGCAGCCGCCCCGGCCGCACCGCCCAAACTCGAAGCCGTGCCCAAAGCAGACGCCCCCATCGAAAAGATGGCGGACTCCGGCTCCATCCGCGTCAGCGTGGAAAAGATCGACGAGCTGATGAACACCGTCGGCGAGCTCGTCATCACCCAGGCGATGTTGAGTCAGTTGGGCTCCAGGCTCGAGGGCCCAACCGCCGAAAAGCTCCGCGCGGGACTCGCGCAGCTCGAGCGCAACATGCGCGAGCTGCAGGAAAGCGTCATGCGCGTGCGCATGTTGCCCATCAACGTGGTGTTCAGCCGCTTCCCGCGAATGGTTCGCGACCTTGCCCAGCGCCTCGGCAAACAGATTGAACTGAAGCTCACGGGTGAGCAGACCGAGCTCGACAAGACCGTGCTGGAAAAAATCGGCGATCCGCTGGTGCACCTGGTCAGAAACAGCATCGACCACGGCATCGAGACCCCGGAAAAGCGCGCCGCCGCCGGGAAAATACCCGCCGGCACAGTTCACCTGGACGCCTGCCATCGCGGCGGCAACATTGCCGTCGAAGTGAGTGATGACGGCGGCGGGCTCGACAAGCACCGCATTCTGGCGAAGGCCCGGGATCGCGGCCTCGTGGGGCCCAACGACGTGCTGACGGATGAGCAGATCTACGAGCTCATCTTTCTCCCCGGCTTCTCAACCGCGGAGAAGACAACGGATGTATCCGGTCGGGGCGTCGGAATGGACGTCGTCCGCCGCAACATCAAGGAGCTGGGCGGCAAGATCGAGCTGCGCAGCGAGTTGGGCAAAGGCTCCAGGACCATTATCACCCTGCCGCTGACCCTGGCCATTGTCGACGGCCAGTCCGTCTCGGTCGGCGGTGAAACCTACATCGTGCCGCTCATCTCCATCGTCGAATCGATGCAGTTGAAGGCGGAGAATGTCAGCCGCCTGTCGGGACGGGGCGAAGTGTTCTCGTTCCGCGGCTTCTATCTGCCCATCATCCGGCTCCACGAGGTGTTTGGAGTCGAACCGCGCACCCGCGTGCTCGATGAGGGTCTCGTGGTCGTCGCCGAGGGCGAAGGCCACCAACGCATTGGTTTGTTTGTGGATGACCTGCTCGGTCAGCAGCAGGTTGTCATCAAGTCGCTGGAAACGAACTACGGACACGTCGAAGGAGTTTCCGGGGCCACCATCCTCGGCGACGGTTCCGTAGCGCTGATTTTGGACATTCCAGGCTTGATCCGTGCCACCGCCGTACGCTCGGCAGCCTGACTGTTTTTGCCAGACGAGGAAATGTAACGATGTCAGCGAATGCGCCCGTAAAGAACGCCGGGGAAGGCTCTCACCAGGTTCTGACTTTCGTCCTGGGCAAGGAGACCTACGGCGTCGACATCCTGCGCGTGCAGGAAATCCGGGGTTACTCCGCCGTCACCAAGATTCCTCACGCACCGGCCCATGTGTTGGGCGTACTCAACCTGCGCGGTTCGATCGTTCCGATCGTCGACCTGCGCATGCGCTTCTCACTGGACCGGGCCGAGTACACGGCCGTCACGGTCATCATTGTCGTATCAATCATGTCAGCTGCCGGTCGCAGGGATTTCGGGGTGGTCGTTGACGGCGTCTCCGATGTCGTCGATGTCGACACTGACGAAGTGAAACCCGCGCCGGATCTCGGCTCACGCGGCGCTACTGACTACATTCGCGGCCTGGTCCCGGTGGCCGAGCGCATGGTCGTGTTGCTCGATATCGACAAACTGATCGGAACCGAGCTGGCCACCCTGGGCGGCAGTAACGTGAATCAGGCTGCCTGAGCACAATGCCGGCCCCAACCGACAAACACGTGACTTTCCTGGGGAGCCTGCCGCTGTCGCGCAAGCTCTCCCTGGTGGTCGCTGCCATGGCCGTTCCGGCCGTGATGCTCGGTTGCTTCTATTTCCAGCAAACCGGGGTGGCGGTTGAGCAGGCGCGCGGAGAATTACAAGGCGTGCGTTTGTTGCGTGCGCTGGGTGGTGTGACAGGTGAGCTTCTCACCCATCGTGGCCGCGAGTACACCTTCCTGAGCGGGGACAAGAGCCGTCGCGAGGATGTGCTCGCCCAGGAAGCGCAAGTCGACGGACAGATCGCGATCGTCGATGAGCTCGGTCTCGACTCCGAGTGGCAGTCATTCAAATCAGAGTGGGCGGCGCTCAAAGCCAACGGCCTGCAACAGACCGCCGAGCAGAACGATGCCGCTCACGCGGCGCTCGCCAACCACCTCACGCGGATTGCGCAAGGTGTCAGCAGTCGATCCCTCGCCACCTCGGACCCGGAGATCTCCACGCGCTCATTGCTGCGCATTGCCTCAAACTTCGCGCCGGACCTGGCGCTCTATTCATCCAACATCCGCCGCCACGCCGTGCATGCCGCATCCAAAGGCTACCTCGGCGGTGACGATCGCATGGGCATCCGGGTGTTTCACGAGCGTAGAGAGGCTGAGCTCGACAGCCTGAAAGGCGCTCTGGAACAGGTCTCCCCGGATGCCCGTCTGGAAATCCAGGCAGCCCTCACAACAGCGCAGAGCGCCGCCGACGAGTTCTACGGGCTGGTGCAGGCCAGGATCCTGAATGCGGGCACGCTGGAAGTCACCGGTGCCGGGATCTACGACGCCGGTGTCCAGACCAACCGCGCACTGAAGAAAGTCTCGTTGGTCAGCTATGAAATGCTCGCGAAACAGGTTGAACAACGCCTGACGACGGCCAGCCGACGCCGGATCCTCATCGGCGCGTGCACAGCACTTGCCTTCGCGTTTGCACTGAGCCTTGCGGTGCTCATCAGGCGGGTGCTCGCAAACCCGCTCCATCGCGCGATCGAAGTGTTCGGCGAAATCTCGGCCGGGCGCTATGAGAACCAGATTCGCGTAGTGGGCACGGATGAAGGTAGCCAGGTGCTGAAAGCGCTGGAGAAGATGCAAGGCACGCTGCGCGCACAGATGGAAACCGAACGTGCGGTAGCCGCGGAAAACGCGAGGATTCGCCACGCGCTCGATACTGCCTCGATCAGCGTGTTGGTTGCTGATGCCGAAAACCGCATCGTCTATTCGAACACCACCGCGCGCGCGACTCTGGCACGCGCGCGAATCAATGCCGAAACACTGATTTCCGATCTCTCCCCCGGCGTCCGGGAACGTGCCATTGGAGCGCTGACATTCAGGACTGTAACGAGCCCCGTCGTCGATGGCCGGGGCGAGCGCATCGGCACTGTCATGGAGTGGACCGACCGGACGCCGGAAGTGAGAGTCGAGAAGGAGATGCAGGCAATGCTCTCCGCGGTCATCAACGGCAACCTGGCGAGCCGCATCGCCATGGCGGACAAGACCGGCTTCTTTCAGTCCGCCAGCAGCGGGATCAATCACCTGGCGGACAACATGACCGAAATGGTCTCGCAGGTGAAGGATGCCGCGGGCGAGGTCCATCGCGCCGCCCAGGAAATCGCGAGCGGCAACAACAATCTGCAACATCGTACCGAGGAGCAGTCAGCTTCCCTCGCGCAGACCGCATCGTCGATGGAGCAGATGACCACCACGGTCGGACAGAATGCGGACAACGCCGGTGAAGCCAACCAGCTCGCGGTCGCGGCACGCGACCAGGCCGAGCGCGGTGGCCAGGTGGTCAGCCAGGCCATTCACGCCATGACCGAAATCAACACCGCGTCACAGAAGATCGCCGCGATCATCGGTGTCATCGACGAGATCGCGTTTCAGACCAACCTGTTGGCCCTCAACGCGGCCGTCGAAGCCGCTCGCGCCGGCGAACAGGGCCGTGGGTTCGCTGTGGTAGCGACCGAGGTGCGGACGCTTGCCGGCCGTTCCGCGAGCGCCGCGAGACAAATCAAAGAGCTCATCGCGGACAGTGTCCAGAAAGTCAAAGATGGCTCGGTGTTTGTCAGCCGCTCCGGACAGACACTGGAGCAGATTGTTACTTCGGTGAAGAAGGTCTCGGACATCGTCGCCGAAATTGCTGCAGCATCTCGTGAGCAATCCGCGGGAATCGCGCAAGTCAACCGCGCGGTGTTGCAGATGGATGAGCTGACTCAGCAGAACGCAGCTCTCGTCGAGCAGGCAACCACCGCCTCGCAGTCCATGGCCCACGAAGCCTTTGGCCTGCACGAGATGATGGCCGGTTACCAGCTCGGCGCATCGGAGCAACCAAGATCCGTGCAACGCGCGGCTTAGAATTCAGTTTTAAGGACAAGGACCAGCGGACATGAACTTTCTCAGTCGGTTGAAGCTGTGGCAGAAGCTGGCAGTGCTGGTGGTGGCCATGGCCATCCCCAGCGCGCTGCTGGGTGTCTTCTACCTCGGCGGAGCCAATTCCCAGGTCGCACTCGCCAAGGATGAGATCGAGGGTGCGAAGTACGTGCAGGCGCTCGGCGGCATGTTGGCTGAAGCAGCCAACCATCGCAGCCGCCTGTTCGCGGTCCTGACAGGCGACACGGCCGGTCGTGACCAGGTGAGCGCCTCGGAATCCGAGATGCAGCGGCACATCGACGAGGTCGACGCGAGCGACAGCCAGGTGGGCGCCCGCTTCAAGGTCAGCGAAGGCTGGTCGTCGGTCAAGTCCGACTGGGACCGTCTGCGCAACGAGGGCGCGAAGCTCAGCCCCGACGAAGCCGTTGCCCGACACAACGTGTTGCTCGACCACATCCAGAAGCTCGGCGAAACCGTGGCCGCCCGCTCCGGCATGACAGTGGATCCTTCACCGGAAACCGCTGTGCTGATTCAGATTGCAACTCGTAACGTACCGGGGGCGTTGATCGCCTCGGGCAACGTCCGTTGGTACGCCGGTCGCGCAACAATCAAAGGCTACCTGGGCGGCGACGATCGCATGGCGATCCAGCTCTATCATGAGACTTTCACAGAGCACTTTGATGCCGCCGCCAGGGACCTGGACCGCGCTTCCGAAGATGCCAAGACGCGGGTGCGTCCGAAGGTGGAAGCCGCTCGCAGCGCATTCTCGTCATTCTTCGGCACGGTGAAGGAAAAGATCCTCGACGCCCAGAAGATGGAAATCACGCCCGCGGATGTGAATTCAGCCGCGCGCGATGTCAGCTCCACTTTGAAAGAGCTGTCGGATGTCAGCTACGCGACCATGAACAGCGCTGTCCAACAGCGTCTTTCCCAGGTCACGACCTGGCGCAATCTGACCTCCACCATTACGACGCTCGCCCTCGCCTTTGCGCTGGCGCTGTCCTGGCTGATTACCCGCTCGCTCGCGAAGCCGCTCGCGCACGCCATCGATGTGTTCGGCAACATTTCATCCGGCCGCTATGACAACGAAATCCACCAGAACGGCAATGACGAAGCCGCTCAGGTGTTGACCGCGCTCGATGTGATGCAGGGCAAGCTGCGCACGCAGATTGAGACCGAGCGCGCAGTTGCCGCGGAGAACACTCGTATCCGCCAGGCGCTCGACAAGGTGTCCACCAGCGTTGTGCTGGCTGATGGCCAGCACCAGATCATCTACTTGAACGAGACGGCTCAGACCACTTTCGCGCGCAATCAGCACGAGATCCGCAAGAGCCTGCCAGGGTTTGACGCGCACCGCGTGCGCGGCTCGAATCTGGATGTCCTCTCGACCGATCCGGGTCAGCAGCGCCGCACGCTCGACACTCTCTCGGGATCCGACACCCAGGAGCGCGTGTTGGGCACCTGCACCTTCCGCACCATCAGCAATCCGGTGTTGAGCGACAAGGGCGAGCGCATCGGTACGGTCATGGAATGGACCGACCGCACGCCTGAAGTGGCGGTCGAGAAAGAAATGCAGACCATGCTCAGCGCCGTCATCGACGGGGACCTCGGCAAGCGCATCGACCTGCATGGCAAGACGGGCTTCTTCGAGGCCATGAGCCGCGGAGTGAACCAGCTCGCCGACAACATGGCCGAGGTGGTTTCGAAGGTGAAGGCCGTTGCCTCCGAAGTGCATCGCGGCGCCGACGAGATTTCAACCGGCAACGCCAACCTGTCGCAGCGGACGGAAGAGCAATCCTCCTCCCTGGAAGAGACAGCTTCCTCCATGGAAGAGATGACCACCACGGTCAAGCAGAACGCCGACAACGCTGGGCAGGCCAACCAGTTGGCCATGGCAGCGAGAGACCAGGCGGAAAAGGGCGGCTCGGTCGTCAATCAGGCCGTCAAGGCCATGTCCGACATCAACGATGCCTCGAAGAAGATCGCCGACATCATCGGAGTCATTGACGACATCGCCTTCCAGACCAATCTGCTCGCGTTGAACGCGGCCGTTGAGGCAGCTCGCGCCGGCGAGCAGGGCCGTGGATTCGCGGTGGTGGCGAGCGAAGTGCGCAGCCTCGCGGGTCGCTCAGCGACGGCGGCGAAAGAGATCAAGGAGTTGATCCAGGACTCGGTGCGCAAGGTCGAGGACGGCTCGGTGCTCGTGACCCAGTCCGGTCAGACGCTCGAGAAGATTGTTGCCTCCGTCAAGAAAGTGTCGGACATCGTCGCGGAGATTGCCGCGGCATCGCGCGAGCAGTCTTCCGGCATCGAGCAGGTGAACCGCGCCGTCATGCAGATGGACGAGCTGACCCAGCAGAACGCGGCGCTCGTCGAACAGGCGACGGCGGCCTCGCAGGCCATGGCGGAACAGGTGCGCGGCCTGAACCAGATGTTGGATCGCTATCGTGTCAAAGACATGATCGAAGCGGCAAAGAGTTACGCGTCCCCGGCTGTTGCCACGGCAACTCCCCGGGTGGAGCGCCGCGGCAGCTCTCGGCCATGGTCAAAGGCGGGCGAGCCCGGTGTCTCGACACGCAAGCGTGCCAACGGCGCGCTCGCGACCGCGGTCGTTCCGGATGTGAAGAGCGACACCGAATGGCGTGAGTTCTGATCCACAGGAGCCAGGGAGTTACGCATATGGCGAGAATATTGGCCGTGGATGATTCGGCGGCGATGCGTCAGATGGTCGGCATCACTCTGACCGGCGCGGGCCACGAAGTGGAGCAGGCGGCGGACGGCTGCGAGGCTCTGCAAAAAAGCGGAAAGTGCAAAGTTTGATCTCGTGATCACGGATGTCAACATGCCCAGAATGGATGGCATCACGCTGGTCCGGGAGTTGCGCGGGCTCGAGACCTACAGGTATGTGCCGCTTCTGGTGCTGACGACCGAAGCAACGACGGAACGCAAACAGGCCGGCAAGGCGGCAGGAGCTACGGGTTGGCTGGTGAAGCCGTTCAACCCGGAACGGCTGCTGGCGACGATCAACAAGGTGCTCGGTTAGAGCACCCACCGATTTTACATTGACATCGACGAGGACTTTCGATCATGAACTCTCCGAAGCGCATACTTCTGGCCGCGGTGTTGGCGTATGCCGCAAGCCTACCGGCTCACGCCGACTGCGTGTTGCCGCCGGCACCCAGCAAGATTCCCGACGGCACCACGGCCAGTGAGCAGGAGATGCTCACAGCGATGGCAACCCTGAAGGAATATAACGGCGACGTCGATACCTACACGAAGTGCCTGGAATTCGAGGCCAAGCAGAATCGTCTGAGCCGCTCCGAAGAGGAGAAGATGCACAACAACGCGGTGGATACTCTCCAGAAGATCGCCGCGAAGTTCAACGAGCAGGTACGGACGTTCAAATCAAAGTCCGGCTGATAACTGATGCAGTTGAAGAAATCTCTGGCGCGGCCGCACACCGCGCCAGAGGTAGATAATTCCACTGCCGTGGCACGAGCGACGGAATTGCTCGTCCACGGCCTGCGGGAAACCGATGCCCCCATCGCTGATATCAGCGATGCGTTGGCTCGGATGGCTGCGGCGCTCAACGACAGGAACGCGGACGTTGCAGCCTTGCGATCATTACTCACACGCGATCTTGCGGTGTGTATCGAGAGCCTGCAATCGTACGATCGTCTGCTGCAACAGCTCACGCAGGCCCGGGACCTCCTGGCAGGCCCGGGCCCGCGGTTCAGCGGCGGGCCGGCACGCCGCGAAGGCACTACCGAGTTGTTCTGATGGCGAGCGGAATGAACACTCCTTTGCTGCACGATACCCAGACCATGATGCGTCTGCGGGAGTTCGATTTCAGCAACGAAGACTTCGAGGCGCTTCGGCGGCTCGTCAAGCAGATCACGGGCATCAATCTGTCGGATCAAAAGCGCGAGCTGGTGTACGGGCGGCTGGCGCGGCGGTTGCGCGTGTTGCAGCTGGAGAGCTTTACGCAGTACCGCGAGCTTCTGGCGCAGGACGGCGGCCGGGAAATCGCCCAGTTCTGTAATGCGATCACCACCAACCTGACAGCGTTTTTCCGCGAGCCGCACCACTTCGAGTATCTGCGCGAGCAGGTGCTGGCGCCAATGGCCAACAGCGGAGCCGCGCGCCGCTTGCGCATCTGGTCGGCCGGCTGCTCGACCGGCGAGGAGCCCTACTCCATCGCAATGACGATTCTCGAGGCACTTCCCGACCCGAAGCGCTGGGACGTGCGTATCCTTGCAACAGATCTCGACTCCGATGTGTTGGAACGCGGCCGGCGCGGCCTCTACACTGAGGATCGTCTCAAGAATCTGACCCTGCAGCGTCGCACGCGTTTTTTCCGGGACGCGGGCTCTCGCGATGGACCGTGTTATGAGGTTGCACCGGAGCTGAAGTCACTGATCACCTTCAAGCAGCTGAACCTGATGCATCCGCTGCCCATGCGCGGACCCCTGGATGCGATTTTCTGCCGCAATGTGGTGATCTACTTCGACAAGGACACGCAGCGCGATCTGTTCAGTCGCGTGGCGCAACTTCAGCAGCCGGGAAACCTGCTGTTCCTGGGTCATTCCGAGAGTTTGTTCAAGGTGAGCGAGCAATACTCGCTCATCGGCAAGACAGTCTACCGGAGAGCAGGATGACAACAGCGCGGCTGCTGGCACGCCCCGAAGAGCCGGAAATGTTGCCGGCTTTTGCCCATATGCAGCGCTTCTGGGATCCCCAGGTGAACAGCTGGAATGTGAAGATCCTGCCCGGCGAGTACTACGTGACGCGCGGGGAGGAAGCCATCTCCACCGTGCTCGGATCGTGCATCTCCGCGTGCGCACACGATCCGGTGAAAAAGGTGGGCGGCATGAATCACTTCATGCTTCCCGAGGATGCCTCTACCGGGCCCAACAACTGGCTCGACCCGTCCATCGGACTGGCCACCCGTTACGGTTCCTACGCCATGGAAAGCCTCATCAACGACCTGTTGAAGTTGGGCGCGACCCGCGAACGCCTGGAAATCAAGGTTTTCGGTGGCGGCCGGGTGCTGTCGGGGGTGACTGACGTAGGAGCTCGCAACATCGCCTTTGTACGCAGCTATCTGCAGCTCGAAGGCCATCGCATCCTCGCCGAGGATCTCGGCGGAACACAGCCACGGAAGGTCATTTATTTTCCAACTACCGGACGCGTCAAGATGCGGCGTCTGCGTCCTGTCGAAAACCGCATCATCAGCCATCACGAGCAGTTGTACCTCGCCAGCATCGGGACGACGGCCGCGGCCGCCGGCGGCGATGTCGAGTTGTTTGACTGACGCCGCTTCGGAGATTTGCAAATGTCGACACCCGCTCTGTCCACAGGGAACCGGCGCATACGAGTTCTGATCGTGGACGACTCTGCGCTCGTTCGCAGTCTTCTCACGGACATCTTGCGCGCCGACCCCGCCATTGATGTCGTGGGCGTCGCAAGCGATGCACACGTAGCCAGAGAGAAGATCAAGCAACTCAACCCGGATGTACTGACACTCGATGTTGAGATGCCGAAGATGGATGGCATCACCTTCCTGAAGAACCTGATGCGCCTGCGTCCGATGCCCGTGGTCATGGTTTCATCCCTCACCGAGCGCGGCGCGGACGTCACGCTCGATGCGTTGGCCATCGGCGCAATCGACTACCTGTCAAAGCCCAAGATCGATCTGGCGGCCACGTTGAAGGATTACAGCGTGGAACTGATCGAGAAGATCAAGATTGCCTCGCGTGCCAGCGTGCGCGCGTTGGATCCGCACCGGGCAGCCGCGCTGGGCGTGCGCCCCAAGTTCTCAACAGATGCGGTTCTGCCCAAGGCATCGGGAGCCGCGCAGCTGCGCACCACGGATCGAATCATCGCAATCGGAGCCTCCACCGGCGGCACCGAAGCCATCAAGGCCGTGTTGACGAAACTTCCCCCGGATACACCGGGCGTGGTGATTGCCCAACACATCCCGAAGGCCTTCAGCACGCCGTTCGCGAAGCGCATGAACGACTGCTGTCAGATGACCGTATACGAAGCCGAGGATGGCCAACAGGTCCTGGCGGGACACGCCTACATCGCCCCCGGGGACCGGCATCTGATGGTCGTCAGGGACGGCGCACGTTATGTTCTGCGACTCGACGATGGCGTGCCGGTCAACCGACACAAACCCTCCGTTGACGTGCTGTTCCGCTCTGTTGCCCAGAATGCGGGACGCAATGCGATCGGCGTCATCCTGACAGGGATGGGGAAGGACGGCGCCCGGGGCCTCAAGGAGATGTTGGACGCCGGCAGCCAGACAATTGCCCAGGACGAGGCCACCAGCGTGGTGTGGGGAATGCCGGGAGAAGCGGTTTCCCTGGGTGCGGCGCAGCATGTCATTGCCCTGGATAGCGTGGCCGGCAAGATCCGGGCCCTCGCGGATTCGATGGACATCACTCGTCAAGCTCGCGAGGCGTGATGCAGGCCTAGGAAATATGTCTCAACACACGCGAGGATGGGACCCTACGCGAGCTGAAACCGCGACCGGAAGACTGCTCTTACGATGACTACCGCCGCCAAGAACCCGAATCCTGGTCCAACGGACATGCAGGCATTTGCCTTCGTGCAGTCCCTGGCCGCAGAGCTCTCGAAAGGGAAAGTCGAGCTACCCAGTTTCCCCGATATCGCCTTGCGGGTGCGCAAGGTGTTGTCGGACGATAATGTGACGCAGGACATGGTTGTCCGCGTGGTCGGCTCCGAGCCCGCGCTCGCTGCCCGCCTGATGCAGATCGGCAACTCCGCGGCCCTGAACTTCAGCGGCAAGCCCATTACGGAGTTGCGTACGGCCATTTCCCGCATGGGCTTCAACATGGTGCGCAGCGCCGCGATTGCGTTCGCGATGTCACAGTTGAAGAAGCAGGATGCGCTCAAAGGCCTGGAAAAGCCGCTCGAGAACCTCTGGAAGCGCAGCGCGGCGGTGGCCGCGATGTCTCATGCGGTCGCGCGCCGTTACAGCAAGGTCAACCCGGATACGGCCCTCCTCGCCGGCCTGTTGCACGGCATCGGGGAGCTCTACATCCTGACCCGCTCGGCCCAACACCCCGGTTTGTTCGCCAACCAGGCGGCCTACACCGCCGTGGTCCGCGACTGGCACGCCGCCATTGCCAAGGCACTCCTCGAGAACTGGGAGATGGCAGGCGAGGTCATCGAGGCCGTCAGCAACTTCGAGGACCTGGAGCGCTCGCATTCAGGACCGGTGGACCTGACCGATGTGGTCACGGTGGGCAGCCTGCTCGCCGCATTCAAGGATCACCCGGAAACCATCGAGCTCAACATGCACGATGTCGCAGCCTGCAAGCGGATGAAAATCGACCGGGCCAGCTATGAGCAACTCATCGACGAGTCAGAACACGAAATAGACACACTGAGACAGGCGCTGGGTGCCTGAGGTTCGAGGGAACCGACCATGACGCTCGCACAAAAATCCGCCCCCTCCGCAGCGCCCAACGGCGCCGATGACGTGGCGTTCACCTTCGTACAAGCGCTGGCGTCCGAGTTGTCCGGGGGCAAAATCGAGCTGCCCGGCTTCCCGCACATCGTCATGCGGGTGCAGCGGGTGTTGGCCGATGAGAATGCGGACAACAACCGCATCGTCAAGGTGTTGGGCAGTGAGCCCGTGCTGGCCTCGCAGATTGTGCGGATGGCCAATTCCGCGGCATTGAACCCGGCCGGCGTACCCGTTACCGACTTGCGGACCGCGGTGTCCCGCGTTGGATTGGATACCGTCCGATCCGCCACGATCGCGTTTGCCGTGCGGCAACTGCGCGATGCGCCGATCCTGAAAGGGTTGGAAGCCCCCTTGGGTCTATTGTGGAAACGCAGCGTTCTGGTGGCCAGCCTGAGCTGTGTCATCGCCCGTCGCCTGACCCATCTCAACCCTGACACTGCCTTGTTGGCGGGCCTGTTGCAGAGCATCGGACGCCTGTACATTCTGACGCGGGCCAGCGGCCATCGCGCGCTGTTCGCGGACCAGGACGCCTATCAATCCATTGAGCAGGATTGGCATCTCAGCATTGCCGCAGCCCTCCTGGAGAACTGGGGGATCGCCGATGAGATCGTGCAGGCCGTGCACGAGTCGGAGAATTTCGAGCGCGATGCACGCGGGCCGGTGGGCCTGGCGGATGTACTGGTGGTCGGGACGATCCTGGCCGAGCATCACAATCAGCCCCAGGTATTGCAGGCGCAGGTTCACTGCGCCAAGCCGCTTCACAAGCTGAAGTTGGATGCGGCCGCCTGCGAGGCGTTCATCAACGAGTCGTCGAAGGATATTGAATCCCTGCGCGTCGCGCTGGGATAGAAGTTAGACGGCGCCCCACTCGTGGGAGCGGTTCATCCGCGACGCCATTCCCTTGGGTCCATACGTCACCGGTTGATTGGCCTTGCCGGTCAGGGCATTCAACATCCCCTCAACCTGCTTCATACGGGCCGCAACCAGCGTTCCGTTCTTCACATTCAAATCGCGGCAACGCATTGCAAGCTGCGCGCACTCACGAAGTCGTGACAACAGCGTCCCATCCGGGTCGCACCACGACATCAGACTTTCGAGGCCGATCCAATCCGGGGTATAGCCGTGCATCGTGCACAGGGCGCGGCGTTGCTCCTCGGTGCGGGCCAGGTCGCCCATCATCTGCGCGCGTACCAACGCGGTACGCTCGATTGCAGCAACATTCCTGGCGCCGAGCACGTCGTGCTCGCGGACCAGGACCTCTTCCAGATCACGCAATGCATCGACTTCCTCGGTCAACAGAGCGCCGAGGTGCTCGCGGCAGACTTCGATTTCATTGCCTGCCTGCATCGATCAGGCGCCTGCTTCCGCGTCGGGCAGACTGCCCAGCGAGCGTTCGAGTGACATGAGCTGGTCGGCAATGTGCTGCGGACGAACCTGGTAGGTGCCCTGCTCGATCGCGGAGCGCAGCGCAGCCACCTTCTCTTCGTTCACATCCGGAAGGCTGCGGACCTTCTGGTCGAGGTCGGACAACTGTCGGGCGGTGCCGGTGATCTGGACGTTCTGCGAACCGCCCTTTGACGTATCGGAGGATGGGCCACCGCTTACGGCGTCCTGAGGACGCTGAATGGGACGACCCGCCCCAACCGAGGGAACCTGAGCCGGGCTGGGTGCCCCATCGACTCCGCTTATGTTACTAGCCACACCCGCTCTCCAAAGTACCTGTAGCCCTCTTAACGGCAGGGGCAGGAAGAACTTTAGAGTGCGATAGGATTCACGCTTCGGTTGTCAGAACGCGCCCGGTCGAGGCCTGGCTGTAGGCGCCGCGAGGACCGTAAGTCGTTGATTCTTTACGGCTGGCGATCAGAGTGCCCAGACGAGCCTGGACGTGCTTCAGACGGGCGGCCACCAGGGCGCCGTTGCGATCGTTCAGGGAACGGCATTTCGCCGCGGCCTCGGAGCATTGCGCCCAGCTACTCGCGAGCGTCCCCTTGGGGTCACACCAGCGCAGCAGATCCTCGAGCCCCTTCAGGTCGACAGGGCGGCCCATATCGCGGCACAGCGCGCGGCGCTCCTCATCAACCCGGAAGATCCTGGCTACGCAGCGCTGCCGTTCGCGAGTGGCGGCTTCGAGCGAGACCACGTCGGCGGCCTCGAGGAAACCATGCTCACGATCGAGGAGAGTCGAGAGCTCATTCAGGGCCAGATCCTCATCCTGGATGAGATTGCCCAGTTTCTCGCGGCACTGCGTTTGATCCATCGTACTTGCCTTCGTTTACTTCAACTTGCCCAGTGCCCGCTCGGTATTGATCAGGCCGTGGGCGATCCTGTCGGAATCCACTTTGTAGGTACCCGAGGCAATCGCGTTGCGGATGGACTCCACGCGCTTCTGATCAATCGCAGGAGTCGCCTCGAGGGAGCGATGCAGATGCGAGAGCAGCGTGGCCGTGCTCGAGACGCTGACCTCTTTTTGAGGCTGCTGCGTCGCATCCTGGGTGCTGGAGCCATGCGTCGACGTGTTTGGTGTCGACGATGTCTTATGTGTTGTGTTCGCGGCTGTGCCGCTGAGATCGAGTCCGGTCAGATTGACGGCCACGTCGGGACCTCCTCTTTTCGTATCCCAGGGTATCGACACGGGGCCGGCGGGCTTGAGGATTTCTTTCCGAAAGCGGGAATCGGGTTGCGTTGCATCACCGGGCTACCCTGACGAGATCCGCACTTTCAACCACACCCTCGACGACCCGTTGCGAGCCCAGGTTCTGCACCTGGATCCGGGCGCCTGCGGCTCCGTCACCCATGGCGCGCCCGCTGGCGCGCACCTCAATGGTGTCCACCGCGGAAAGCAGCGTGACTTCCTGGCCGCGACGCACGATCAGGTCTGGCGCGAACATGTCTATAGAGAGCGTGGTGCCGGCTGCGAGTGGGCGCCGCACCGTACGACCCGCGAGCTCCGCAGGCTTCGTCAAATAGGCATTCCCGGGACCCGCGGTCCTTCGAGTCTCGATCGTTACATCGGCTGCCGTCAGTCGAGCATCTCGATTGACGGCGTGAGCGAGAACGAGGACATCGATCTTGCTCTCAATATTTACAGGCACAAACACGCGCCACGGCACGGGGCCCGCGCAGCTCACACCGACAGTAGTTCGTGCCTGCAGCGAGGCGCCCGCGGGCAGTGAAGCGGACAGATCCTTGGGTGCGCAAGGAGCCAGGTGCAGGCGGCTGTCGAGTTGGTTAACTGTGATGCTCGTCTCACCCGCGCTCGCGGGGATCAGAGATTTCACGTAGGCGTGCGCGGTATTGCGGATCGCGGTCAGGGAATCTTCCTGCGCGTTCACGGCGACAGCGAACGCAAGCAGGCTCAGCCAGAAAAACGTCATTCTCTTCATAGTGGCCGTAGAGCTTGCAGGCGGCGTGCCAACTAAAGTTGTTGGACTCGCCGCCGATTAACGTCTCGATGGCTTTAACATCTCGTACGGCGGGTTGTGCCCCGCCGAAGCGGCAAGCTCTTGCCGCTCGCGTGATTGCCCTCACGCTCTCAACGGTGTGCGGCCGTGTTTGAGCCGCTCCCGGCCGCCTCCACTCCCCGTGGCATACGTATTGCAATCGTTCCGTCAGGTCAACCTTTTGACGGATCGAATACATCATGCCGTTCTCACTGGATACGTATCTCGGCATCCACCCGGATGCTCTGAAGCTGCAGTCCAAACGCACGGAAGTCATTGCTGACAACCTGGCGAACGCCGATACGCCGGGCTACAAGGCACGTGATATCGACTTTCGTGCCGCAATGGCGAGCGCTGGAAGTCCCGACGCGCCCGTGAAAATGACGACGGACAACCAGGGCCACATCGGGATCGATCCGAACACGGACGCGAGCGCGAACCTCAGATATCGCACGCCGCTGGCGCCGGCACTCGACGGCAACACCGTGGACTCCCAACAGGAGCAGGCCGCGTTTGCCGACAACACGGTGCGCTACCAGGCCACCCTCACCTTCTTATCAGCCCGCTTCAAGGGGTTGATGACCGCCATCACGGGTCAATGAGCCTGGTTGATCAGGAGACTGGCTATGTCATCGTTCAAGATATTCGACATCGTTGGCTCCGGGCTGAGCGCGCAATCAGTGCGCCTCAACACCGTCGCCAGCAACCTGGCCAACGCCGACAGTGTCAGCGGTGATCCGAACACTGTTTATAGAGCGCGCCATCCGGTGTTCCAGGCCGTGAAAGCCCAGGTCGGCGCCGGCACCAGTGCCATCGACCAGGCCAGCGGCGCCTCGGTCAAGGTCAAAGGCATCGTACAAAGCAATGCGCTGCCCACCGAACGATATGACCCGGGCAACCCGCTCGCCAACGAAGACGGCAACGTCTACGCGCCCAACGTCAACGTCATCGAAGAGATGACCGACATGATTTCAGCCTCGCGCGCATACCAGGACAACGTGGAGGTCTTGAACACCTCCAAGGACCTGATGCTCGCCACACTCAAGCTCGGCTCCTGAGGTAACGAATGTCCAGCACACACACCGTGACCGGCACCAGCTCAAACGTCCCCGCCGCGGGCCTGAGCAACACGCCGGCCAACATGCAGATCAACCAGACGGACTTCCTGCAGCTCATCACCGCACAGATGAAGGATCAGAATCCGCTCTCGCCGTCCGATCCGACCCAGTTCGTCACGCAGTTGGAAGGCATGAGCCAGGTGTCGGCGATGCAGAGCATGCAGGCCTCCATGCAGGCTTCGTCCATCATGAACGGCACCAGTCTGATCGGACACTCGATCCTGGCTCCCGGCACCAAGGCAACGCTGGCCACGGGCGGCGCAATCGGCGCTGCGGTCAATGCACCCGCAGGCACTTCCAGCCTCAACGTCTCGATTCAGGACTCGACGGGCGCCACCGTCGACACGTTTACCGTCAAACCCGCGGACTCGGGAATAACCTCCTTTATATGGAAGGGAGACACCAGCACCGGCGCCACCGCGCCGGCGGGCACCTACAAGGTGTCGGTGACCGCCACCGTCGACGGCAAGGCCACTCCTGTCGACCCGATGGTCGTCAACAAGGTGGACAGCGTCCTCGTCGACCCAACTACCAACGCAGTGGATGTCGAGACCGACACGGGCAACACCGTGCCGCTGTCGCAGATCATCTCCGTGATGTAACGCCACCACTGTAACCGATCTGATTTCCAGGAGACTTCGATGCCTTTCAACATAGCCCTGACCGGTCTCAATGCTGCCAACCAGGACCTGAACGTCACGGCCAACAACCTCGCCAACGTATCGTCCACCGGCTTCAAGAGCTCGCGCGCGGAGTTCGGCGACCTGTTCGCGTCAACCCAGCGCGGCGTCAGCCGAACCTCCGTCGGTAACGGCGTGTCCGTCAGTGAAGTGGCACAGCAGTTCACCCAGGGCAACATCGAGACGACCGGCAACAACCTGGACATCGCGATCAGCGGCAACGGTTTCTTCACGCTGAGCAGTGGTGGTGCCCTGAGCTACACCCGCGACGGCCAGTTCGAGATGGACCAGAACGGCAACGTCATCAACTCGCAAGGCGCGAACCTTCAGGTGTATCCGGCCCTGGCCTCCGGCGGCTTCAACACCGGCGGTCTGCAGAATCTGACGCTGACAACGAACGAGAGCGCGCCTCAGGCGACCACGACCGCAAAGATCACGGCGAACCTGTCGGCATCCGCCACGGCGCCCGTTGATCCGACATTCAGCGCGACGGACTCGAACAGCTATACGAACACGACGTCTCTGACCACTTACGACTCGCTGGGCGCAGCCCACACCGCAACGCTCTATTTCGTGAAGGGAGCAACGGCGAACCAGTGGACTAGTCACCTGTTCGTCGATGGAAACGAAGTTCCTCCCAATGGCCAGACGCTTCCAGTGACGACGCCAGTAGCCCTGACCTATGACAGCAGCGGCAATCTCACGTCTCCAGCGGCGGGCCTGGCTGCGTTCGCGAACTACCAGCCGGCGACGGGTGCCGCTCCCATGAGCATGACTTTTGATTTCAGCGGGACCAAGCAGTACGGCGATTCGTTCAACGTCAGTGCCGTATCGCAGGACGGTTTCACGACTGGCAAGCTCACCGGCATCAGCATCGACCAGCAGGGTGTCGTGCAGGCTCGTTTCACCAACGGCCGCTCGACAAACCTCGGTCAGCTAGCCATGGCCAACTTCGCCAACGTGCAGGGCCTGCAGCAGCTCGGTAACCAGACCTGGGCGCAAACCAACTCTTCCGGTCAGGCGGTCATGGGCGTGGCCGGCAACTCCGGCGTCGGCACGGTTGCTTCAGGCTCCCTCGAGGAGTCGAACGTCGACACGACGGGCGCCCTGGTGGACATGATCAAGGCGCAGCGCGACTTCCAGGCGAATGCGCAGATGATCCAGACCGACAACCAGATCACCCAGACCATCATCAACATTCGTCAGTAAGCGGAAGGACTAAAAGCCCGTCATGGATAAGTTGCTGTATGTTGCGATGTCTGGCGCCAAGGAAACGATGCGCGCCCAGGCGGCCAACACCCACAACCTCGCGAACGCGAGCACGACGGGCTTCAAGGCCGATCTCAGCGCATTTCAAAGCCGCGCGGTCACCGGCCCCGGCTATGCCTCCCGTGTGTACGCGACCGATACCACGGTAGGCTTTGACCATGGCGCGGGCGCGATCCAACAGACGGGCAACCCGCTCGACCTGGCCATCCACGGCAACGGTTTCTTTGCGGTACAGGATCCGACCGGCAACGAGGCCTATACCCGCGCGGGCGACCTGCACGTCGATCCGACAGGCCAGTTGCTGACCGCGACCGGACTGCCGGTGATGGGAGACAACGGTCCCATCAGCATTCCGCCGCACAGCTCGGTTTCGGTGGGGGGTGACGGCACGATCTCGATCGTGCCACTGGGTCAGACGCCCAACACCATTTCGACCGTGGCACGGGTCAAGCTGGTCAATCCGCCGCTCGATTCGATCCAGCGCAGCAATGACGGCCTGTTCCGCGCCACCAACGGACAGCCGCTCGAGGCGGATGCCTCGGTCACCGTGGATTCCGGCTCCCTGGAATCCAGCAACGTCAATCTGGCCAGCTGCATGGTCAACATGATTGAGCTTTCCCGCCATTTTGACCTGCAGGTCAAGGCGATCCATACCGCGGAAGAAGACGGGCAGGCCTCCGCCAAGCTGCTCCAGTCCTCCGGCGGCTAACACAGAAAGGCAAACGCAATGGAACCAGCACTCTGGGCCGCTAAAACCGGACTCGACGCGCAACAGACGCAGATGACGGTCACGGCCAACAACCTGGCCAACGTCGCCACCAACGGCTTCAAGCGCAGCCGGTGCCGTCTTCAACGACCTGCTGTATCAGAACGTCACGCAGGTTGGCTCCTCGACGTCCCAGACGACGTACTCCCCCACGGGCCTGCAGCTCGGAACGGGTACTCGCGTCGTGGCGACGGAGCGCAGCTACACTCAAGGTAGCCTCGACAACACCGGCAACGCGCTCGATCTTGCGATCCAGGGCCGCGGCTTCTTCCAGGTGTTGCAGCCGGACGGCACCATGGCCTACACGCGCGACGGCAACTTTCAGACCAACGCGCAAGGTCAGCTCGTGACTGCCGCCGGTTACCAGGTGCAACCCGGCATTACGATTCCTACCGGCTCGCAGAGCGTCACGATCGGCACCGACGGTACAGTGAGCGTCCAGCTCGCCGGCCAGGCATCACCAACCCAGGTTGGAACGCTGCAGTTGGCCGACTTCATCAACCCGGCCGGTCTGCAGACAGTCGGCGGGAACCTGCTCGTCGAGTCCGCCGCCAGCGGCACACCCACCACGGGCAACCCTGGTCTCACCGGCATGGGCACCCTCGTACAAGGATCGGTCGAGGCTTCCAACGTCAACGTCGTCCAGGAGATGGTTGACATGATCGAGACCCAACGCGCGTACGAGATGAACTCCAAGGCAGTCCAGACTACGGACCAGATGCTCCAGTACGCCGCCGAGAACATGTAAGCCATGCGAAAAATCTATATCTCGTTCTGTCTCGTGCTGTTCGGCGTACTGGTGCTGGCAGCCCTGGGCGGTTGCGCGACCGTGCAAAAGAAGCCACCGAAGGAAGACGATCAGCTCAGTTGGGCCCTGCAGCCCGAGCCGCCCGCGAGCAACGGTGCCATCTACCAGGTGGGCCGCGACGTGGCTTTGTTCGAGAATCCGGTCGCCCGGCACATCGGCGACACTGTCACGATCGTTCTGAGTGAGTCCACCGCGGCCAAGAAGAGCGCGACCACCAACACCGCGAAGTCGACCAACCAGACCCTGCCCGGAATTTCAGTGCTCGGCAAAGCCGTCACCATCAAGGGCAATCCGATTACGAGCGCCAGCATCGATGACTCCTCCAAGTTTGCGGGCGAAGGCGACAGCGCCCAGAGCAACAGCCTGACCGGCTACATCACCTGCACGGTGACGCGCGTGCTGCCGAACGGAAATCTGTATATCCGGGGCGAGAAGTGGATCGGCATCAACCAGGGCTCTGAGTACGTGCGGCTGTCCGGGGTGGTTCGGCCGATCGACATTGCGCCTGACAACAGTGTCCCGTCCCTGAAGGTGGGAGCTGCGAATATCTCCTACGGCGGCAAGGGCGCGCTCGCCGATGCGAACAACCAGGGCTGGCTGTCGCGCTTCTTCAACTCCCCGTGGACTCCGTTCTGATGCGCTCACTGTATTCCACTTTGACGGCGCTGGTCCTGTCTCTCGCCGTGCTGGCCGGCCACAGCACGCCGGCGCATGCCGAGCGCATCAAGGATCTTGCGACCGTCAACGGCGTGCGCTCGAACCAACTCGTGGGTTACGGCCTGGTCGTGGGTCTGGACGGCACGGGCGACCAGACCACCCAGGCGCCCTTCACCATCCAGAGCATCACCAACATGCTCGCGAAGTTCGGCATCACCATTCCAGCGAATGCCAACCCGCAGTTGAAGAACGTAGCGGCGGTTACGGTCACCGCGGATCTGCCCCCGTTCACGAAACCGGGCCAGAAGATTGACGTGACGGTAGGCTCCATCGGCAACGCTGCCAGCTTGCGCGGCGGCAACCTGTTGATGACGCCCATGCGCGGTGTCGACGGGCAGGTCTATGCGTTCGCCCAGGGCAACGTGCTGGTCAGCGGATTCGGTATCCAGGGCAAGGACGGGTCGAAGATCTCCCTGAACGTCCCGAGCAGCGGCCGGGTCCCCAACGGGGCCGACGTCGAGCGCGAAGTGCCGATGAAGTTCGCGACCGATCCGAATCTCATCCTGAATCTCAACACCCCTGACTTTACGACCGCATCGCGGGTCGCCGCCAGCATCAACAAGACATTGGGCGCCGGCACGGCGGATGCCATGGATGCCGTCTCCATCAAGGTCGCAGCGCCGATCGACGCCGACCAGCGCATCTCCTACCTGGCGACCCTCGAAGCACTCGAAGTCGATCCGGGCGACGCGCCTGCGCGCGTGATCGTCAACTCACGAACCGGCACTGTTGTCATCAGCGCGCGCGTGCGAGTCACCGCGGCAGCAGTGGCACACGGCTCGATCTCGGTAACCATTACCGAGCGGCAGGACGTCAGTCAGCCCAACTCCTTCACGAACGGCACGACGGCCACCGTCACTCCCAAGAGCACGATTGATGTTCAACAGGGTGATGCCCGCATGTTCCTGTTTCATGCAGGCGTGAACCTGGATGAAATCGTACGTGCAGTAAACCAGGTAGGGGCCGGTCCCAGCGACCTCGTCGCCATTCTCGAAGCCCTGAAACAAGCCGGCGCCCTGCGCGCCGAGCTGATCGTGATCTGATCACCGCTCATGAGCTCGGACATTCTCAAAACGGACGCGCCCGTCTACACCGATATCAACGGTCTGGGCAAGTTGAAGCGCGCCGCCGGCGCGAATGATCCGAAGGCCATCCGCACGGTGGCCGAGCAGTTCGAGGGCCTGTTCACGCGCATGATGTTGAAAAGCATGCGCGATGCGGTTGGCCCGGACCCGATGTTCGGCAGCAACCAGGAACAGATGTACCAGGGCATGGCCGATGATCAGTTGTCGGTGCAGCTCTCCAAGGGCAAAGGCCTGGGTCTGGCGGACATGCTCGTCAAGCAACTACAGAAAATGGGCGTCAACGGCGCCGGCCAGGGCGCTGGTCAGGCTGCCGGCACGACGGGCGCCAATGGCGATGGCGCGCACGCGGGCATCGCCCTCACAGGGGCGAAAGCCGCGGCTGCCTATCGCGCGACGCAAAACGCTTCTGCGCCCTCGACCACGTCAGCGCCTTCAACCACAACGACATCGGATGTTACGAAGACCCATTTTATTCAGGACCTGTGGCCCCAGGCACAGGATGCCGGCACGCTGCTCGGCGTCGATCCACGCCATCTCATCGCCCAGGCCGCGCTGGAAACCAACTGGGGACAAAATCTGCCGCAGGACTCGTCCGGCGGCACCAGCAATAATCTTTTCGGAGTCAAGGCTCCCGCCGCTTGGACCGGTGACGCAGTGAACAACAGCACGCAGGAATTCCAGAACGGCGTTGCGTCGAGCACCACGGCGCGATTCAAGGCCTATGCCACTCCGACGCAGAGCTTTCAGGATTATGTCGCGCTGCTGCGCGACAACCCCCGCTACTCTGCCGCACTCAATACGGGTAGCGACGTACACGCCTTCGCCTCGGCTCTGCAGCGCGGCGGCTATGCGACGGACCCTGACTATGCAAACAAGATTGCCGCGGTGGCGAACACCGTGAGCCATCTCAAGTTATCGAGCACCCTGCCGATACCCGCAAACACCGGAACGCTTTAGAGGCCTGACGGATGAGTGATATTTTTTCAACCAGCGTGTCCGGACTGCTCGCATTCCAACGTGCCTTGACGGTGACGAGCAACAACATTTCGAACGTTGCGACGCCCGGTTACAGCAAAGAGAACGCCAACTTCACCGAGCGGCCCGGCCAGGCCTACTCCTCGGGCTACATCGGCAGCGGCACCTCAATCGACAGTGTGACGCGCTCCTACGATGAGCTGCTCGCCAGCCAGGTGCGCTCATCCCAGAGCAGCTTCTCGAGCTTCGATACCTACGCGACGCAGGCCGCGCAGATCGACAATATGTTGAGCGACAAGAAGACGGGCCTCACGGTCAGCCTGCAGAATTTCATCAACGCCTATCAGACGGTCGCCAACTCGCCTTCCACGACCGCCCAGCGGCAGGCGCTGCTGAGCCAGGCGACTGCCATCTCTCAGCAGATGCAGAACTACAATACGCAGCTGCAGACTTACGCAGGCGGCATCGAGCAGGGAATCGGCTCCGCGATCACGCAGATCAATACCCTGACCGACGGCATTGCGAAGCTCAATCAACAGATCGCTTCGGGCCTGGCCTCGACCGGGCAGACGCCGAACCAGCTCATGGATCAGCGCGACCAGATGTTGGACCAGTTGAGCCAGTACGTCTCGGTCAATACGGCCACCCAGGCTGACGGCTCCATGAACGTCTACATCGGTACCGGCCAGCCGCTGGTGATTGGTGCGACGACGCAGAAGTTGCAGGCGACGCCGAACCAGTACAACGCATCGGAAAACCAGGTATCGCTCGTCGGCGGCGGTGGCCTCACAACCGATATCACCTCCAGCATCAGCGGCGGACAATTGGGCGGATTGCTTGCAGTCCGCGACCAGGTCCTGCGCCCTGCCGAGAACACACTCGGACAGTTCAGCGTGGGACTGGCGACCCTGACCAATCAGGCCCAGGCGGCCGGCATCGATCTGACCGGCGCTGCCGGTAAGCCCATGTTCGCAGTCGGGGGCGTCATATCCACCTCTTCCTCGGTCAACACAGGCACGGCGAGCGTAACCACGACTCGCACGAACCTGGCCTCACTGACAGCGGATGACTACATACTGCGCCAGAGCGGCGGCGCCTGGACGCTGACCGACGAATCCACGGGCCAACCAGTGACCATGACCGGCACGGGCACGGCGGCCGACCCGTTCATGGCAGCCGGTTTGTCCATGGTTGTCGCCGGCACTGCCGGCAATGGTGACAGCTTCGAGATCCGGCCCACCGCCGGCGCTTCCGCCGGCATGAGTATGCTGTTGACGAGCCCGGCGCAGGTTGCCGTGGCATCCTCGATTCAGACCACCGGCGCAGCTGCCAACACCGGGTCGGGCGCAGTTTCATCGAGCGTCGTATCGGATCCCAGTGTCTGGGTACCGGGCAATTACACGATTTCGTTCACGAGCGCGAGCGCCTATCAGGTGACCGACGCCGCCAACAACGTCGTGGGAACCGGCAACTACACCAGCGGCACGCCGATTACTTTTAACGGTGCGTCGGTCAAGATTACCGGATCACCGGCCACCGGCGACAAGTTCACCGTCGGAGCCGCAGGCGCTTCCAACGTCGGTGACAACAGTAACGCTTTCGCGCTGATCGACTCGTTGAACGCCAAGAAGCTGAACGGCGGCACGACCTCGCTCGGCAGCGTCGCGAACAACCTCGTGAGCCAGGTCGGTGTCCAGACTCAACAGGCGCAAGCCAATGCGTCAGCGCAGAAGGCGGTGAATGCTTCCGCCAATGACACTCGGAACAATCTCTCGGGTGTCAATCTCGATGAGGAGGCTGCCAAGATGGTTCAGTACCAACAGGCCTATTCCGCCTGTGCGCAGCTCATCCAGGCGTCCAACACGATGTTCAACACGCTGATTTCTGCGATCAAGGGCTAGTCATGAGAATAGCAACCATCACGTTCCAACAGAACGCCACCTCGCAGATGAACAATCTGCAGGCTGATCTTGCCAGGACGCAGAACGATCTCGCCACGGGTACGCGCCTTCACAGCGCAGCGGATGATCCGGCGGCAATGTCCCAGGTCAATGCATTGAACACGCAGATGTCTGCTTCGCAGCAGTACGTCACGAACGGCAACTACGCGAGCTCGACATTGCAGCTCGAAGAGCAGGCAATGTCGGATGCGACCAATACCCTGCAGGGCGCCCGCGACCTGGCCGTGCAGGCAAACAACCCCGCGCTGTCTGCCGCGCAGCGCACTGATATTGCGGCACAGCTGACACAGCAATTGCAGAACCTGATTTCCATCGGCAATCGCGTCGATGGCAGCGGCAATCAGTTGTTCGGGGGGACTGCCAGCAGCACCGTGCCGTTTTCTCAGAACGGGACCTCGGTCAGCTACCTTGGAGCCACCCAGGTGAGCCAGATCCAGATCGGCCCCAATCAGCGCATTTCCGCGGGGGACACGGGCGCCACCGTGTTCATGAACATTCCGGCTGGCAATGGCACGTTCACCACGAGCGGCGCCGCAACCAACACCGGCACCGGCTCGATCGGCGTCGGTACGGTGGCGAACGCAGCCGCCTGGGTTCCGGACACCTACACCGTCAGTTTCACGAGCCCGACGAATTACACCGTCACTAACAGTGCCGGTACGGTCGTCTCAACTGTGACGAACTTCAAGGACGGCGACACGATCTCATTCAATGGCGTGCAGATCCCCATGACCGGCACGCCGGCCGCGGGCGATACGTTCACGGTCGCCAAGGCCGGCACGGCCAGCGCCTTCGACACGCTGCAAAGCCTGATTACGACGCTCAACGACCCGACGCTGAGCAACGCCCAGATCTCGAGCAAGATCGGCGGAGCCCTGCAACAGATCGATAATTCGATCTCCAACATGAGCAACGTGTCCGCTTCGGTGGGCGCGCGCATCAATTCGATCACCTCTTCCCAGGGAGCGGCGCAAGCGCTGCAGACGAACCTGACGACAGCCGTCTCCCAGCTCTCGGACACTGACTACGCAGCGGCCATTACGAAGCTCAATACGGAAGAAGTGAGCCTGCAGGCCGCGCAGGAATCCTACGCGTCCATCTCCAAGCTCTCGTTGTTCAACTATCTGCAATAGAGAGTGTGACGCACT